>Ga0209487_1002902_pt1 | contig 13677 bp, 14 predicted proteins | sample Poulit2012_FD_187524 | JGI IMG/M metagenome (GOLD analysis project Ga0209487, IMG submission 187524) | Agricultural soil microbial communities from Georgia to study Nitrogen management - Poultry litter 2012 (SPAdes) (version 2) | ecosystem: Environmental > Terrestrial > Soil > Agricultural land... | reverse complement strand
TGCCGTATCGAGGCGATCGGCAACTTGCGGGTCGAGACGGCGAACGAGACCGTCACGGGCGACCGTGGCATCTACTATGTGGATGAGCGGGTTCTGCGCATCACCGGCGATGATCTGCGTCTCGAGACGGAAGGGGAAGAGGTCACTGCAAGCGAAAGTCTGGAGTACTTCGAGCGCGGTGAGGATGGCCCCCTGGCAGTCGCTCGCGGGGATGCCGTGCTTCGTCGTTTCGAAGAAGGGCAACAGGTCGAGGGGGATGTCATTTCGGCCCGTTTCTCCGGCGACGGCGGTCCGAGCCGCACCACCTTGCTGCAGGTTGAAGCGGAAGGGGATGTTCGGGTCACCGGCGATGATGTCTTTGCGAGCGGGGATCGGGGAGTCTACTACGTAGCCGAAGAGAAGGCCGTACTGGATGGAGACGTGAGGGTTACACGCGGAGACAGTCAATTGAACGGCGGTCGCGCGGAGATCGATCTGCGCACGGGGGTAAGCCGTCTCCTGGCTACGGAAGGTGCTCCAGTGCGCGGGCTGCTCAGCCGCGACGAGGGTGCCCCTGCGGACGGCGGCGCGGGAGGAGGAGCGGAGTGAGCGTCGAGACGCAAACTTTGGAAGAGGCCCGCGTGCAACCCTTGCCTCGGGCCGTACCGGAAGCGCCGGGGCTGGAAGTCGTTTCGATCGGCAAGTCCTTTGCGGGCCGTATCGTCCTTCGGGATGTCAGCCTGCGGCTGCGCCGGGGCGAGGCGGTGGGCCTGCTGGGCCCCAATGGTGCCGGGAAGACCACCTGCTTCTACATCATCTCCGGGCTCCTGGCTCCAGACGCCGGCTATATCGCGCTTGACGGGCAGGACGTGACCGACCTGCCGATGTACCGCCGGGCCCGGCTCGGCATCGGCTATCTGCCTCAGGAAGCCTCGATCTTCCGTGGCCTCACCGTCGAAGAAAACATCCGCAGCATCCTGGAGGTCGCGGAGAAGGATCGCGGGCGGCGGCGTCAGCGACTGGAGCAGCTCCTGGAGGAGTTTTCAATCACGCACCTGCGGCGCTCGCCGGCCCTGGCCCTCTCGGGGGGCGAACGGCGGCGCTGCGAGATCGCCCGGGCCCTGGCGGCGGACCCGCGCTTCATCCTGCTGGACGAGCCGCTGGCCGGGATCGATCCCATTGCCGTCGCGGAAATTCGCGAACTGGTCCTGCATTTGAAGGACCGCGGTATCGGTGTGCTGATTACGGACCACAACGTGCGAGAGACTCTCGATATCGTCGATCGCGCCTATATCATCCACGATGGCCGCGTCCTGATGGAAGGACGACCCGACGACATCGTCAGCAACAAGGATGTCCGGCGTGTCTATCTCGGCGAGCGCTTCACCCGGTGACGGGTCGCGGCCCACCGCGGTGACCATCGCAAGCTTGTGGAGGTCCACCTATTGAGGTTTTTCCTCCTTGCAGCACCCGGGTGTCGGATCAATATTCAGGGCGGACCGAACTGAAGGGGATCCCGAGGCAGCCGCTTCTGTCGGTGGAGTCGTTCCGGTCGCCTGGCTGGAGCAGTTCACGCGACTGAAGACGGACCCTGGGGAGCCGCTGCAGGTGGTCTGCACCAGAAAACCCCGAGGCAGCCCTTCGCGGATGTCTGGATCAACTCCCTGAGGGGGCACACGTCGGGTCCGGCCGCTCGCGCCGCCCTATGCGAGGATCTGCCGGAGCAGGAGCCGAGGATAAAGAAGAATGCAGCTGTCGGTTATAGGTAGGCATGTTGATACCGGTGATGCCTTTCGCCAATATGCCTACGACCGTCTGAACGGAATTCTGGACAAGTATTTCGGGGAAGCCATCGAAGCCAGCGTCACGCTGTCGAAGGATTCCTTCCTGTTCCGTGCCGCCCTGTCCATTCACGTGGGGCGCGGGCTTCTCTTGCAGTCGAGTGGCGAGGCCCAGGACGTCCATCTCGCCTTCGACATGGCGGCGGATCGCTTGGCGACCCAGCTGCGCCGCTACAAGCGGCGCCTGCGCGACAGGGGACGGACAGCAGCTGCTCAGACGAATGTCCTGACGGCTCAGCAGTATGTACTGGCGCCGGAGGAAGAGCCCGCAGAAGAAGCCGAGGGTGACCTCGATGGGGCGCTGGATGGCGACAAGCCTGTGGTGGTTGCCGAAATGCAAACCGAGGTGCCAAGCCTGACGGTCGGGGAAGCGGTCATGCGGATGGACCTGGCCGATCAGGCGGCACTTCTCTTCACCAATCGGGCGCACGGTGGGATCAACATGGTCTACCGCCGCCCCGACGGAAACATTGGTTGGATTGATCCAGTTGGAAATCGAGACAGCTAGGCGTCACGCCGAAACTCAAGCCATGTTGATTGCGGACCTGCTCTCTCCGGAAGGAGTGCTTCCGGCGCTGCGCGTCACGAGCAAGAAACAGGCCTTGCAGGAACTCGCGCGCCGGGCGGCAGACCTGATCGCTCTGCCCGAGCGCACGATATTCGACGTTCTGATCGAGCGCGAGAAACTTGGCACGACAGGGGTCGGTAATGGCATTGCCATACCCCACGGCAAGCTGCCGCACCTGGGGCGGCTCCATGCGCTCTTTGCGCGTCTGGCCTCTCCGGTGGATTTCGATGCGATCGATGAGCAGCCGGTCGACCTGATCTGCGTGCTGCTGGCGCCGCAGGAAGCAGGCGCGGACCATCTGAAGGCGCTGGCCACCATATCGCGGCTGCTGCGCGATCGGGTGATTTGCGAAAAGCTGCGTGGCAGTGAAAGCCGGGACGCGCTCTATGCGCTCCTGACCGAGTCTGCCGCCCGCCGCGCGGCTTGAGGCGGGCTGGTTCGGGAAGAAACTGTCTCCCTGGAGAGGCCGCGCCACTCCCCTTCACGACGCTGGATGCTGACTGATCGGAGTGACGCGGTCCATGCGCAGGTGCAACCGGCGACTTCCCATGGGATTGCCGCAATCTCTGCGGTCGCTCGCAATGACGGCTGTAGCGGAAGTGGGGTTCGCAAGGAACGGAACGGGTTCTGCGCCGTCGAAACGCAGAACCCGTTCCTTAGCCCTTGCAAACCTGTTGACGCGCCTCCCGGGAAGAAGGCCCGGGGACACCGGCTTTCGCTCTACCCCTTTTTGATGTCTAGCGAAGTTATGCTTCGGATCAGCCGCGATCGACCCTAGTGCAGGCTCATGGGCTCCATGTCGTTCTGGCGGATCGCAGCGACGGCGAGGTCAAGGCTGGCGGCCATGGCAAGCTGGGTGCCGTCGGCGGCGAAAATGCCAAAGAGTTGGCCCTGGTCGCTTTCGACCTTGCGCACGTAGGCTATCTCGTTGACGCCAATGGCCGCGAAGTCGGCCGAAGAAATATGGCGCAGCGTATGCAGATTGTTGTCCATCATCATCTCTTCCTCCTCGCAGCAGCCCCGCCATCCAGCCGGTAGCTGCGCTTCTGTGCCGACCTACCTTACGGCGGCTAGGCCAGCTTCTTGCTGTCGAGCGATCCGTCGACCTCACTATCCTTTTCGATCGCGATTCGCCTGACGCTCGGCGTTTCAATCGGCCGTCTCAAATCGATATGCAGCAAGCCGTTCGATAGCCGAGCTGCCTCGACCTCAATACCATCTGCGAGTACGAAGGCTCGCTGAAACTGGCGGGCGGCTATTCCGCGATGAAGGAATACCCGATCGTCCGCTTCCGGTTCCTGGCGACCGCGTATGACCAGTTGATTGTTCTCGGTCTGCACACTCAGGTCCGCTTCTGAAAAGCCTGCGACCGCCAGGGTGATCCTCAGGTGAGCTTCGTCGATCTGCTCGACATTGTAAGGGGGATAGCCGTCTCCGGCGCTCTTGTTCATCCGGTCGAGCGCCCGCTCCAGCTGGTCGAACCCCAGCAACAAGGGTGAATTGAACATCGCGGCACGACTCATTTGGCCTCCTCATGCGAGCAAGGTCGTTCAGGGGCGCCATCTGCGGCTCTTCGCGAGCCCGCCGAAGGCGGACAGCCCGTAATCGGCGCCGTCTGCTGCATAAATGGGAAAGACTCCCGAAGCGGTCAAGCACGGACATCCATCGCGGGACGCAGCGGCGCTTCGGCGGCGGAGTCTCACCTATGTACTGGAGCAATGCCGCCAATGAGCGGGACTGTCATGATTCTTAGTAGAGAATGCCCCTTTACAGCATTGCGGCAATTTCGAGTCAGTGATACGTAAGAATTCAGAGCCCGGGTAATGGGCCGAACCAGAGCGTCATGGGGAGAACGCCAATGTCCTATCATGAGAGCCAGTTTCCGGTGCCCTTGCGGTCCCGGCGGCTCGGCCGCCGGCTCGTGGTGAATGCGGTGGCCGCTGGCGCCGTGATCCTGGGCAGCTATTCCGGACTTTTCATCTCTCTGTCGGTGCAGGCGCAGGAACCGATCAAGGTCGGCGTCATGGGACCCTTCACGGGTCCCGCCAGCCGCACCGGCGAGGGCATTCAGAAGGGGGCGATGATGGCGGTGGAGGAGGCCCGTGCAGAAGGGCTGCTTCCCGTCACGGTCGATGGTGAGGAACGTGACCTCGAACTCGTCTGGGTCGACAGCGAATCCTCACCGGAAAGGGCGGTTCGCGCGCTGGCTGACGCCGTCAATCGCGAAGGCGTCGAGATCATGGTTTCCGGTTGGCATTCGTCGGTCGCCATGGCGATCGCCGAAGCCGAGATCGGTATGGGGATCCTGCACATCGGCCATGCCGGTGAATCCCAATACATCTGTGAAAAGATAAACGAGGATCCCGAGAGCTACCGCCACTACTTCAAGGGCTGGTCATCGCCGCCGATCTTCGCCGGCCTCTATGGCGATCCGCTGCAGCACTTCATGGATGAAGGCTTGTGGGAGCCTCGCTCCATGACGGCAGCGGTTCTGGTCGAAGACACTGACTTCGGTCGCGGCTGGGGAGATGCCCTGGCCGCCTCGCTCGACAACATCGGTTTCGATGTCTTGCCCTACGATGTCGTCCCGCTGGATCAAACAGAGTTCACGCCTCTGCTGGCCAAGTACCGCGCACAGAACGTCTCGGTCGTCGGCATGACGATCACCGGCAATGTCAGTGCCTCGAATTTCGTCAAGCAGTTTCGCCAGCAGCAGTTGCCGGCCATGCTCATCGGCCATGGGCTGACCTGGTTCAGCGAGTGGCACGAGCTCACCGGAGACGCTTCGGATTACGTTCTGACCATGGATTCCGCGCGGGTCATCGCGCCCTATCAGGAAGAGTGGATCGAGCGCTATCGTGAGCGCTACGGCGAAGCTCCCTCCATCTCCCCTGCCGGGCAACAGGGGTACGACTACATGATGGTCGCGATCAACGTCATGAAGAACGCCGGCACCATGGACTTCGAAAGCCTGGTAGAGGAAGCCTTTGCCATCGATCATCAAGGCATCTGGCAGCGAATCAATTTTGCCGAGGAAGCCAGTGATCGGGCGCTCTGCCCGGGGGAGGTGGAAATCGGCGGCTTCGAAGAGGGCTTCTTCTTCCCGCTCGTCCAGCTCAAGGATGGGGACGCCAAGATCCTCTGGCCCCTCGAGCATGCCCAGGGCGAGTTCGAAACGCCTCCCTGGCTCGACTAGAGCAGCTTCAGCAGCGTGGATGAAGGGGTGCGCTCTTCGGGGTGCAGCCCTTCACCCGCTACCCGCTGCTCTGCGCATGTGGCGATCAGACATGACCGCGGTGTGAGCGGAGAGGAAAGCCATGGGCTTGTTGGAAATCCAGGGCCTAAAGAAGCGCTTTGGAGGCCTGATCGTGCTCGATGGCATCGCGCTCGACGTGCATGAACGCGAAATTCAGGGGGTGATCGGGCCAAACGGCGCTGGCAAGTCGACGCTCTTCAACATCATCAATGGCATCTATCGCGCTGACGCCGGCACCATTCGCTTCAAGGGTCGCGAAATCGCCAACCGCGCGGTGCATCGGGTTGCGCGCGCCGGCATCGGGCGAACCTTCCAGGTGGCGCGTGTGTTCGACGAGATGAGCGTGCTGAACAACATGCTGGTTCCCAGCGTGATCATGCCGCTGCGGCGGGCCGAGGCAGTGCGGCAGGCCGAGGAACTGCTCGAGTTCGCAACCCTCGATCGGGTCAAGAACAACCCGGCGATCGAGATCTCCGGAGGCCAGAAGAAGCTGCTCGAGTTCGTGCGGACGATGATGACGGATCCCGATCTCGTTCTCCTGGACGAGCCCTTCAACGGCATCAATCCGGCGCTGATCGAGGTGCTGATCGGCCTCATCCGCCAACTCAACGGGCGGGGCAAGACCTTCCTCCTGATCAGTCACGAGATGCCGCACGTCAGCGAACTTTGCGATCGGGTCAGCGTACTGGCAGCCGGGACGAACATCGCCCGAGGGACACCCGAGGAAGTTCGCGCCAACCCGGATGTCATTGCCGCTTACCTGGGGCACTGACCATGGGACTGGAGGTCAAGAACATCGTCGCCGGCTACACCCGGGAGGTGCCGATTCTCAATGGCGTCGATCTGAGCGCGAAGGACGGCCAGGTGACGGTCATTCTCGGCCCGAACGGTGCCGGCAAGTCGACGCTGCTCAAGACGATCTACGGCTACCTGACGCCTCAGGAAGGAGAGATTCTCCACGATGGCAAGCGGATCGGAAATCTGAAACCCAATCAGATGCTGGGAGAAGGCATCGCCTACCTCCTGCAGGGCCACAGCATCTTTCCGCGCATGACGGTCGAGGAGAACCTCGAACTCGGAGGTTGGATCATGCGCGGTGATGACAAGCGCATGAAGGCGGCGCTGGAGCAGGTATACGAGCGTTTTTCGCGGCTCAGGGAAAAGCGGAGGTTTCTTGCGGGGATCCTGTCGGGCGGGGAGCAGCGCATGCTGGAAATCGCCCGTCTGACCATGACCGAGCCGCGTACCATCCTTCTCGACGAACCTTCTGTCGGCCTCATGCCGAGCCTGGTCGATGAGGTCTATGAGGAGATTCGCAAGCTCAAGGATGCCCGCTACACCATCCTCATGGTCGATCAGAACGTCAGGAAGTCCATGTCCATCGCCGACTATGTCTATGCCCTCGCGCTCGGGGCCAACCGCCATGAGGGCCCCAAAGAGGAGATGGAAAGGCAACTGGATGCCATCGTGAGGGAGTGGATCTGATGGATTTCTCCCTGCTGCTCGATCCCTACATTCTGACCGAAGTGCTCGTGCAGGGCTTCGTGCGGGGTGCCATGTATGCCCTCATGGCAGCGGGCCTTTCGCTCATCTTCGGTATCATGGGCGTCAAGAACTTCGCTCACGGCGAGCTCTTCATGCTTGGCATCTATGTGATGTTCTTCGTGACCGTGGTGCTCGGCTGGCCCTGGCCGCTCGGCATCGCGCTGGCCGCGGCTGCGCTCTTCTTCTTCGGCATGTTTCTCGAGCGCACGCTCGTGGACACCCTGCGCCGCAAGGCCGGACGAGACTGGGTGCTCGATGCCTTCATCCTGACCATCGGCATGCTGGTGGTGATGCAGAATCTGGCCCTGATCTTCTTCGGCAGCGAACGCCGGGGGGTGACCGGTCTGATCGACGGGGTCCTGGTCTGGGGGCCGGTGATCGTGAGCTACGAAAGGCTCATGATCCTGGGGGTGGCGAGCGCCGTCGGGCTGGCGCTCTGGGCCTTTATCCGCTTCAGCAGCCTTGGCAAGGCCATCCGCGCTGCTTCGCAGAATCCTGAGGCCGCTCAGACGCTCGGCATCGATATCCGGCGCATCTACACCGTTACCTTCGGTATCGGCGCCGGGCTTGCCGGCCTTGCGGGGGCGCTGCTCATCTCGATCTATCCGGCCTATCCGACCGTCGGCTTCGAGCCGGTCATCAAGTCGCTCGCCTGCGTCATTCTCGGAGGCCTGGGGAATGTTCCAGGTGCCATCCTCGCGGCGCTGCTGCTCGGCATCATCGAGGGCTATTCGGCCTTCTTCATGTCGGCCGGCTGGCAGAACGTCATCACGGCGGGGCTGGTCGTGATGATTCTGATCGTGCGACCGAGCGGGCTGTTCTCCTCGAGCAAGGTGGAGCGGGCATGACGGCGGTGACAGCAAACCCGCGGGCCGGGGACCTCTGGCGCAGTACCCCGGCGCGGGTGCTGAAGGTTCTCTTTCTGCTGGGCCTTCTCGTCTTCGTGCCGCCCCTGATCGACAACCCCTACATCACGCGAATTTTCATCTCGGCGGTGATGCTGGGCGTTCTGGCCGCAATCTTCGATCTCATGATCGGCTATGCGGGCCTGATCAACTTCGGCTACGCCGGTTTCACCGCCGTCGGTGCCTATACCGCTGCCCTCGGCACCTTTCACTTCGGTGTCAGTCCCTGGGCCGGCCTTTTGACCGGGGGTCTGGCCACCGCCCTCATCGGCCTGGCGACCGGAGTCATTTCCCTGCGCCTGCGCGGCCTCTATGTGGCGCTTCTCACCTTCTTCGTCGGCGAATCGATCCGCTTCAGCATATCCAACTCGCCGGAGTTCACGCGCGGCATGCTCGGCCTCTCGGTGCGACCCTTTCCCGAGCTGCTCGGGATCGACTTCAGCCGGGCCAACCTCCTCGCCTACTACTACCTGCTGCTGCTTTTGGCGGCAGCTATCATGCTGCTGCTGACCTGGCTGGTGCGCTCCCGCTATGGACTGGCATTCGAGGCGATCCGCGAAGATCAGCTGGCGACCCAGAGCCTCGGCCTCAACACTACAAAATACAAGCTCTACAACTTCACCATCGCCAGCTTCCTCGCCGGTGTGATGGGCGCCTTCTACGCCTACTATCTGGGTATTCTCTCGCCCAGCCCTGAGGAATTCGGCGTCTATCGCACCGTTGAGATTCTGACCATCACCTATGTCGGTGGCCGCGGTACTCTCTGGGGGTCCTTTTTCGCCGCCTTCTTGCTGATCGGCCTGCAGGAGTACTTCCGCAGCATCGGCCCCTGGCGCCTCGTGATCTATGGCTCTCTGCTGATCTTCGTCATGCTTTTTGCCCGCCGCGGGCTGGCGAGCTTCAAGAAGTACCTCTGGTAGAGGAGGGCGTTCTCCGGCAGCCTCCGGTCACCTGACCTTCATCTGCTCTCGCGGCGCCGTGCCGGCCGCAGCCAGGGGTTCCTTCCGCTCCGCGCTGGACGTGCTGATCTGATCGGCGCGTCGGCAAAGTTCCTCGATCGTCAGGGAGTCGAAGCGGTCCATCATCTCCTGCTGCATGTCCAGCCAGATCGGGCGGACCACCTTCTGCCCGATCTCCGAGCCTTCGGGAAGCGTGAGGGGATCGGCTGAGCCTTCCAGCTGGCGCACGATCCGGATGATGTCGCCAACCACGACCTCTTCGTCTCCCCGAGCGAGACGATAGCCGCCGCGTGGGCCCCTTTGCCCCTCCAGGATCTGGTGGTGCACGAGCTGCTGCAAGACCTGCTCCAGATAGCGGCGCGGAATACCCTGTCGCTGCGAGATGTCATTGGAGCGTACCGGTTCTTCGCCCGCGTGGTAGGCAATGTCGACCACGGCTTCAATCGCGAAGAGAAGCTTCTTTGTCAGTCGAAGCATGGCGCAACGACCCCCTCCCTGTTAGATTATCCTGCCGGTGATCGTCCGAGGCCTGTGGAACCGAATCCACCGCTACCGCGGAGAGTGGCTTCCAGATCATCCGTTTCCCACAACTTAACTGATAAATAGCGCGCCACGACGAGTTGCGCTATACGCATGGCGCGTTCCACCCAGAAAACCTCCTTTCCGTGATTGATGAGCACCGCTTTAATTTCGCCGCGGTAGTCGGCATCGATGGTGCCGGGGCTGTTCAGCAGCGTGATGCCGTGCCGCAGGGCGAGCCCGGAACGAGGTCGCAGCTGTCCTTCGGTTCCAGGTGGGAGGGCGAGGGCGATTCCAGTGGGTACCGCCTTCCAGTCGCCGGGCTCGATGGCCAGGGGGACTGCAATCGCTGCCAGCAAGTCGAGGCCGGACGACCGGGGGGTCGCAGGAGCAGGCAGCGGTAGATCCCGCGCGTGCGGCAGGCGACGAACCGGGATGTGCTGATAGGGCTCCGGCTCGACGCTCATGGCGCCGCCTTGCCCAGGTGCTCGGCGATGCGGCGAACCAGCCGCACCGCCACCTCCTGTTTCGTCAGGCGCGGCCAGCTTTCGCTTCCGGCCTCCTCGATCAGGGTAATCTCGTTGTCGGCGCTGCCGAAGGCACCGCCCTTTTCGCTCACGTCGTTGGCCAGGATCCAATCGCACCCTTTGCGCAGGCGCTTGGCGCTCGCGTGCTCCAGCAGCCGCTCCGTCTCGGCGGCAAAGCCGACGACGAGCGCGGGCCGCGCCTCCCCGTGCTGCGCGAGCTGCGCCAGGATATCCGGATTCTCCTCCAGTGTGAGTTCCGGCAGGCGCCCTCCCTCCTTCTTGAGTTTCTGAGAGGCCGGGCGCGCGCGCCAGTCAGCGACCGCAGCGGCGCAGACGGCGATGTCGACCGGCAGGGCGCGCAGGCTCGCATCGAGCATTTCCCGGGCCGTCTCGACCTTTACGACCTCTACACCCGGGGGATCTGCCAGCTCTACAGGGCCGCTGATCAGCAGTGTGCGCGCTCCGGCCGCTGCCAGCGCTGCTGCGATCGCATGACCCTGTTTGCCGGAGGAGCGGTTGGCGAGGTAACGCACCGGGTCGAGTGGCTCATGGGTCGGGCCGCTGGTGACCAGAGCGCTGCGTCCGGCCAAGAGACCCTGGGCCTGGAAGAAGGCCTCGATCGCGGCGATGATCTCGAGCGGTTCCGCCATCCGCCCCGGGCCGAACTCGCCGCAGGCCATTGGTCCCTCGTTGGGCTCGACCACGCCCACGCCTCTGTGCCGCAGGGTCGTGAGGTTCTCTTGGGTGGCAGGGTGATGCCACATCCTTACGTTCATCGCCGGGGCGACCAGCACCGACTTGTCGGTCGCCAGCAGGGCCGTGGTGGCCAGGTCGTCGGCGATTCCAGCGCGCATGCGGGCCAGGATATCGGCGGTGGCCGGCGCCACCACCAGCAGATCGGCATCGCGACTCAGCTGGATATGGCCCATCTCCGCTTCATCGGTGAGGGAGAAGAGGTCGCTGTAGATGCGCTCTTCGGTCAGCGCCGCCAGCGCCAGCGGCGTGACGAACTCGGCTCCCGCCCTGGTCAGAATGGCGCGCACCGCAGCGCCGCGCTCGCGCAGCCGCCGCACCAGCTCGAGCGCCTTGTAGGCGGCGATGCCGCCGGTCACCACCAGAAGTATCCGCTTTCCCTGAAGCATCCGCGGGCTGAAAACCCTGTCCAAGTACTACATGGGCCCAAGAACTCGAAAGGGCGTTGCCCAAGCTGAGCAGCGTCCTCCAATGGATATAGTTTCATCCCCTTTCCGGTAGAACAAGGAAAGAAGCATCCCTCTCCTTCCGGTGGACTTTCTGTCCGGCGCTTTTCAGGCCCGTCCCCCGGGCAGAAACTGATAGAGCCAGGTCTCTGTCAGCGGTTCGCCCTCGAGGCGCAGATAGAGGCGCAATTCCACGGGATCCAGGTCGTCTTCTTCGAGGCCCAGATCGAAGTGTGCCCGCCAGCGCTGGGTTCCCGGGACCCTTTCGGCAAAAACATAGGAGATTTCGCCCCTCGACGCCTCCACGAGGACCTCGGGCTCCGCGCCCAGCGGCAGGTCCGGGAGCTTTCCGCCGGCGAACTCGATGACGAACTTGGTCACGTCCTCCGGTCGCGGCAGTCCTGCCTGGCCGCCGCGCCCCATGCGCGTGGCCACGCAGCGCCCGAGGGCCGCGGCCGGGTAGGGTTCATTCGCAGTCCAGTAGAGGCGATAGTCGAAGCTGAGCGCCGCACCCGCCTCCGCCGGCTGCCTGGGGACCCAGAAGGCGACGATGTTGTCATGGATCTCGTCGTCGGTCGGGATCTCGACGAGCTGTACCTCGCCGCTGCCCCAGTCCCCCAGCGGCTCGACCCACAGGCTGGGGCGGTCCTGGTAACGTACGCCGTCGAGGTAGTGTTCGCGGTTCCGGTCCCGCTGCATCAGGCCGAAGCCGCGCGGGCTCAGGTCCGTGAAGGCAGAAACCCGCACCTCGGCAGGATTGTTGAGCGGTCGCCAGATGCGCTCACCGCCACCGGTCCAGAGCTGCAGGCCGTCGCTGTCATGCACCTCCGGACGCCAGTCCTCCCGATAGCGCCGGCCGTATTCGGCATACCAGAACATGGAAGTGAGGGGCGCGATGCCCAGGCGCTCGATATCCTGGCGCAGGAAGAGGCGAGCGGCGACTTCCATCTCGACATGTTGCTTGCGCCAGCACAGAAAACGGAAGGCGCCGGTCAGGCTCGGACCGTCGAGCAATGCGTATACGACCGCGGGATCCGTTGGCTGAGGCGGGACTTCGATCCAGAAGGCGACGAAATCGGGAAACTCCTCTGGCGTGGAGGCAGCCACATCGACAGCGACACCCCGCGCCGAGAGACCATACTGCCCCAGTTCCCCGATCGCCCGGAAATAGGACGCCCCGAGAAAGGCCAGCCAATCCTGGGTGCGCCAGTCCGGACGGCCGTTTTCTTCCTGAAAACGGAAACCCGCAAAGCCGGCATCCTCCGGCAGTTCCCGCGCCGGACTGTCTTCGGGCATCTCGAAATCTTCCGCCCGATAGCGGATCTCACGCGCTTGGCCCCCTTCGAGCAGATGCATCCGGACCGGGCGGGGGAAGAACTGGCCGAGATGGAAGAAGGTGATGGGGAAGGCGCCCGGCCCCTCGGCGTGGGGCGCGCGGCGCGGAAGAAAGCGAAGCTGTCCGTGGGCGGCATAGTCGATTGCCTGCACCACCTCGGGAGCGGGTGCCGCGCGCGGCGTGTAGTCCTCTGCCGCCAGCTTTTGCGCTTGCTCCACCAGCCCCTCGAAAGAAAAAGCCTGTGGCTCCTCCAGTTCCAGGTGCGGTGCCGCTTGCTCTGCCGCGAGGGAGTCCGGCGGTCCGCCGCCAAAAGCCAGGGCACTGGCCCCGGCAGTTGTGAGCAGGCGGCGGCGGGTCCAGGACATCGCGGGTTTCTTCATGGATTTGCGGAGCCTCTTCCGATCAGTTGCTGGGCACGCTCGAGACGGACAGCGAAGACACTTGGAGCAAGCAAGGCGCCGCCCCTGTTCTTCTCCCACAGAAAGTGGCCTCAGGAAGAAGCGACTGCCAGCGGCCCCGGATGTCACCATCGTGACCCTGATGGGGCTTTTCAGGCGGTCAAAGCCCAGCGGAGGAGGTGCTTTCAGACTGGATCGCCATTGATCTGGGCCTCCACTCATCCGCGTGAGCCATGAACTCCGCTGTGCGGTGACGGATCGGGGATGAACTCATGTGCGGCGGTGCCCGCAGTTCACCCCTCGTCATTACGAGGAGGCGCCGGCGACGAAGTAAGCCAGGCCCATGGGACAGCAGCCATGGACTGCCGCAGGCTGCGCGGGGCGCTGACGGATCGAGATGGAACGGTCCGGCTGGTGACCCTGCGCCACTCCCCGCACTACCGGACTGCTGCGGTCCGCTAGCCGATCCGCAAGGCGATCCATTGATACTCGCCGTTGCGCAGGACCAATAGCGTGACGACCCGGTAGCCTTCTTCACGGGCTCGCTCCAGGTGGTTGCGGACCTCCTCGGGAGTGGTGACCGGCTCCTGGTCCAGCTCGACAATCACGTCGCCCGCGCGCAGACCCCGCTCTGCCGCATCGCTG
>Ga0209487_1002899_pt1 | contig 13681 bp, 12 predicted proteins | sample Poulit2012_FD_187524 | JGI IMG/M metagenome (GOLD analysis project Ga0209487, IMG submission 187524) | Agricultural soil microbial communities from Georgia to study Nitrogen management - Poultry litter 2012 (SPAdes) (version 2) | ecosystem: Environmental > Terrestrial > Soil > Agricultural land... | reverse complement strand
GTCGCCGCACCGCTCGCCCTCGTCACCGGGCTGCGCATGTCCCCGGTGTGGCCGCAGAGCCCGCGCGGCCTGAGCCGTGCCGTCCCGATGGGCTTCGCCCGGGCGCTGCACTTCCCGCTCATGGTCTACTTCGTCGGCTTCACGGTGGTGCACGTCACGCTCGTGCTCGCCACGGACGCGGTCGCCAACCTCAACCACATGTTCGCCGCGCGCGAGGACGGCGGCTGGCTGGGCCTGGTGTTCTTCGCCGTCGCGCTCGTCCTCATGGTGGTGGCCTGGGTGGTCGCCCGGCCGGTGTTCGTCCAGCCGGTCGCGGCACTCACCGGCAAGGTCACCCGGTAGCGCCCCTTGCCGAGCGGCTCACACTGGTGGGATGAGCCACGACGCGGCGGTGCCCCGCCGGCTGGCGGCGCACGCCGTCGTGCGGGACGGCGCCGGGCGGGTCCTGCTCGTCGAGCCCACCTACGGGCTGACGTGGCTGCTACCCGGTGGCGCCGTCGAGCGTGACGAGCCGCCCCGCTCAGCGTGCGCCCGGGAGATCCGCGAGGAGCTCGGCGTCGACCTCCCGGTCGGCCGGCTTCTCCTCCTCGAGTGGGTCGGACCCCGGCCGGGCCTCACCGAGGGCCTCATGCTCGTGTACGACGGCGGGACCCTCACCACCGAGCCCCGTCTGCCGCCGGCCGAGCTCTCCGCCCACCGGTGGGTGGCTCCGGGGCAGGTGGGCCGATACGTCGACGCCGAGCTCGACCGGCGCGTCACGGCGGCCCTCGTCGCGCTGCGCGCCGGCACGGTCGCCGAGCTGGAGGACGGGCTGCCCCGCTGACCTGGGGCGGGGGAGTGCCCGACGGCCCGGCGAGGGGCCCGTCGTGCCGGTGTGCGGCGTGCCGGCGGACCCGGCGCGGCGGAGCGGGAATAGTGCGCGCCGTGCTCGGTTGTACCTGGTGACCGGCCCGGTTTCCAGGCCCCCGGGCTCCACCTACTGCCGCTACGAGCGGCCACTCGCCGTGAGGCGGCTGGCCGGGCCGGTCCTCAGGTCTCCTGACCGCCCTCCTCGCAGCCGATGCCGTCGCGGTCGAGGGGCGTGCCGTAGCCGGGCGCCCCGACGTGCACGCCGCGCCGCACCTGCCGCGCGGGCGGCCGCACAGTTCTTGTCGTGGACGCTGCCCCCGCCGGGTGAGCGGGCAGGCCGCGCCGCCGACCGCGCCGTCGCCACCGTCCCCGACACCGTCGGCCCGCTCGTCGACGCCCCCGCCCCTCCACCCGCCGTGTAGCGTGCGGGCGTGGCCCGACTTCTCCACCTGCTGCTGGCGACGGCGAAGCCGCGTCCGGCGGTCCCGGGGCGTCACCCGCTCGAGCCCTCGGTGACGACGCTGCGGGTGCTGCCCACGGACCTGGACCTGTACCTCCACGTCAACAACGGCACGTACCTGCAGATGATGGACGTGGCCCGCACCAACTACATCGCCGACCTTGGTGGCTTCCCCCTCCTCCGGGAGGCGGGCTGGTACCCGGTCGTCGCGGCGTCGACGATGACCTACCGGCGCTCCCTCGCCCTCGGCCAGCGGGTGGAGATCACCACGCGGGTGCTCGGCTGGGACGAGCGGGTGGTCTACCTCGAGCAGGTCTTCACCCGCCGCGGCGAGCGCTGCGCCCGCGGGATCGTGGCCGGCCGTTTCCTCACCCGGGGCACCGGCGAACGGGTCCCGGCGCCGCGGGTGGTCGAGCTGCTCGCCGGGGAGGCGCTCGCGTCCCCCCAGGTGCCCGCGGACGTGCTCGCCTGGGCCCGCGCCCTCGACGTCGCCCACCGCGGCTGAGCACGGGAGGCGACCGACCCGGACAGTGACGACGCCCACGGAGAACTGCGGCGCGTCCCGCCGTCGGCCGGGGTAAGGTTGGCTCTGTCGCGGTGGTCACCCGACCGGGCTGCACCGGTCGCCGTCCGCCCAGCTCGCGTCATCGGCGCATCTCCCGGGCCGACGTCCTCGTCCGCCTGATGGGTCGTGCGAGCTGCCCCCACCGCGGCGAATGTCGTCACCCCGGAGGAGACATCGGTGGCTCGAGGAGCCCAGCGCCAGTCCAGCGCACGTCGCGGCGCGCCGCGCAACCAGCGACGCACCCGTCATCGCGACAACACCGGCATCATCCCGGTGCTCGCCCAGGCGGTGCGTGAGGTCGAGGGCGTGGTCAAGCGAGGCCGGACCCGCCCGTCGACGCGGCACAAGTTCCAGGCGATCGCCCTGCTCGTGCGTGAGGAGCGGGCCCGGCTCAAGGCCGACACCACGCTCAGCGAGTCACGGCGCGGGGAGGAGCTCAAGCGCCTCGAGGGCATCGCGACCATACTCGCGGTCACCGCGGCACGCGACTCCTCCCTCCTCGCCCTGCTCGCCGACGACGCCGTCGTCGCCCCGGAGGCCCGCGAGCTGCGTCGGGAGATGCTCACCGACGCCGGCATCGACGTCTCCGACGAGCCCGAGCCGGAGCCCGAGCCGGACGACTCCCCGATCGTCGAGGAGCGGCAGGTCGTGCCCCAGGCCGTCATCGCCCGGCAGCGCTCCAACCCCTTCCTCGAGCCGGACTACTCCGCCGCCCGCAAGCCCTCGCCCAAGCCGCGCCGGCTGGCCGGCTGGGAGCTCATCGAGCCGCTGCTGCGCGCCTTCGAGTACGGCGGGGAGTCGGCGTGCATGACGCTGCCCGAGGACCCGTTCGTGCGCGTCCCGGACGGCCTGGAGCTCATGCCGCACCAGGCGCAGGTCGTCGCGGCCGCCGCCGAGGGGCACCGCACGTTCCTCCTGGCCGACGAGCCGGGCCTGGGCAAGACGGCGCAGGCGCTGCTCGCCGCCCAGGCGGCCGACGCCTACCCGCTGCTCGTCGTCGTGCCCAACGTCGTCAAGACGAACTGGGCCCGGGAGGCGGCGCTGTGGACGCCCGGGCACCGGGCCACCGTCATCCACGGTGACGGCGAGGACATCGACGCCTTCGCCGACATCTTCATCGTCAACTACGCGATCCTCGACCGGCACGTGGGCTGGCTGGGCAGCCTCGGGCTGAACCTCCAGGGGATGGTCGTCGACGAGGCGCACTTCATCAAGAACAAGAAGTCCCAGCGCTCCCAGCACGTGCTCCACCTGTCCGAGCGGATCCGCTCGCGCAACGGCGACCCGCTCCTCATGGCCCTGACCGGGACCCCGCTCATCAACGACATCGACGACTTCCGCGCGATCTGGCAGTTCCTCGGCTGGATCGACGAGGAGAAGCCGCTCGGCGAGCTCATGCAGGCACTGGAGGACACCGGCCTGACCCCGGCCGACCGCGGCTTCTACCCGGCGGCCCGCAACGCCGTCATCGAGCGCGGCATCGTCCGGCGCCGCAAGATCGACGTCGCCGCCGACCTGCCCGCCCGCCGCATCGCCGACGTCTTCGTCGAGCTCGACGACGCCGACAGCCGCTCCGTCCGTGCCGCCGAGGAGGCCCTCGCCCGCCGCCTCGTCACCCGCTACGAGCGCGCGCTGGAGACCAAGTACGGCGAGGAGGTCGTCCACGGCATCGACCACGACCTCGTCCGGCAGGTCGCCACGTGGGAGACCACCCGCAAGTCCCCGACCAAGTCGGAGGACAACGTCTTCGCGCTCATGCGCAAGCTGGGCCGGGCCAAGGGCGGGGCCGCCGCCGACTACGCCGCCCAGCTCGCCCGCAACGTCGGCAAGGTGGTCTTCTTCGCCAAGCACATCGACGTCATGGACTCCGCCGAAGCCGCCTTCGCCGAGCGCGGCATGCGTTACGCCTCGATCCGCGGCGACCAGACCTCCGCGGTGCGCCAGCGCAACATCGACGCCTTCACCAACGACCCCGAGGTGGCCGTCGCGGTCTGCTCGCTCACCGCGGCCGGGGTGGGGGTCAACCTGCAGGTGGCGTCCAACCTCGTCCTCGCCGAGCTGTCCTGGACGGACGCCGAGCAGACCCAGGCCATCGACCGGGTGCACCGCATCGGGCAGGACGAGCCGGTGACGGCCTGGCGGATCATCGCCGCCCAGACCCTCGACACCCGGATCGCCGAACTCATCGGCAGCAAGGCCGGCCTCGCCGCCCGCGCGCTCGACGGCTCGGACGAGGAGGTCGTCACCGACGTCCAGGTGGAGATGCTCGTCGCGCTGCTCACCGATGCGCTGACCGCCAGGCAGCCTGCCGCGGCCTGAGCCGTCCGGCGGCGGGGGACCGCGGTCGCGCCCCGCGGCGGGCGGGCCTCAGGCCTCCGTGTCCCCGGACTGCTCGGGTGCCAGGTGGACGATCGCCACCACCGGTGACTCGTGCAGCACGCCCCGGGCGACGGAGCCCAACCGCAGACCGCTCAGCCCGCGGCGGCCCCGGCTGCCGACGACGAGGAGGCAGGCGTCGGCGCTCTCCTCGGTGAGCGCCTCCACCGGGTGGTCGTGGACCTCCTTCGTCTCGACCGGGACGTCGGGCCGGCGGGCCCGCCACTCCTGCGCGAGTCGGGTGAGCTGGGCCGACTCCTGCTCCGAGATGCCGGCGAGCAGGCGGTCCACCCGCGGGTCCTCCAGGCCTGCCGGGCGCGGCACCTCGGCGTGGACGAGGCGCACGGGGACGCGCCGCCGTGCCGCCTGCGCGAAGGCGAACTCCAGCATCCCCGGGGTGACCTCGGCCGGGTCGACCCCGGCCACGACCGGCCCCTCGGGTATCGCCGCGGCGTCGCGGACGACGACGATGACCCCCTGGCCGTGCGCCGCGACCTTCTGCGACACCGAGCCGAGCAGCCGTCCGGCGATCCGGCCCAGCCCGCGGGCCCCGACGACGAGCACCCGCGCGGTCGCCGACGCCCGGACGAGCGCCGTGGCGGGGTCGGAGACGACGGTCTGCGTCGTCACCTCCAGCTCCGGCTGCCGGGCCAGCGCCCGCTGCCGCGCCCGCCCGGTGATCTCGGTGCCCAGCTCCTCGAGCTGCACGGCCGGGAACCCGTCGGGGAGGATCGGGAAGGAGTACAGGATGTGCAGGCCGGTGCCCTGACCGACGGCCTCGTCGGCTGCCCACTCCACGGCGCGGGCGTCCTTGTCCGACCCGTCGACACCGACGACGACCACATCGTGCGGTTGATCCACCATGGCAACCTCCGAGTCACGTGACGTGTGGGGTACGGGGCCCCCTCCCTCAAGCCTGGCCCGGTCGCGTGTCGAACGGAAGGGGCCGATGGTCCCGTGACCCGCGGCCCGCGCAGTGGTACCACTGGGGGTAGGAGGGGAGCACCATGACCACGAACCCGCCCAGCCGCCCGATCCTCGTCGCCGTCGACGGGTCGTCGCTGTCCTACGCGGCGCTCCGCTGGGCGGCGGCCACGGCCCGGCACAGCGGCGCACCGCTGCACATCGTCCACGTCTTCGTCTACCTGCCGCCGGTGAGCGGCATGGCGGTCTTCGACCCGACGGACCCGCACGAGCTCGGCGGCCGTGTCGTCGACGAGGCGGCCGACATCGTCCGCGCCGAGCACCCCGACCTCGCCGTGACGACCGAGGTGCGGGTCGGTCGTGCCGCACCCGACCTCGTCGCGATGTCCCGGGAGGCCGCCATGGTGGTCCTCGGCGCACGCGGGCACGGCCGGGTCGCCGGGATCTTCCTGGGCTCGGTCTCCCAGCAGGTGGCGATGCACGCCGCGTGCCCGGTGGTGGTCGTGCGCGGAGGTGGGAGCACCGTCGCCGACGCGCCGGTCGTCGTGGGCCTGGACGGCTCGCCCGAGGCCGAGGGCGCCTTCCGGTTCGCGCTGGAGCGCGCGGCGGCCGGCAACAGCCCGGTGCGGGTGGTGCGCGCCGAGTACGTCGAGGCGCCCCCGGGCGCGCCGCCCGGGCCGTGGTACGCCGACCTCGTCGAGCGGGTCGTCGAGCTCACCGGGCAGGTCCGCGCGACGGTGGAGGAGGCTCGCCGCGCCCACCCGGACCTCGACATCGAGCTGCGTGTGGTCCACGACCACCCGGTGACCGCGCTCGTCGAGTCCTCGACCGACGCCTGCCTCCTCGTCGTGGCCAGCCGCGGCCTCGGCGGCTTCGCCGGCCTGCTCCTCGGGTCGGTGAGTCAGGGGGTGCTGTCGCGGGCGCAGGTCCCGGTGGCCGTCGTCCCGGGCACGGGGCAGGACCGCACCGCCGACGAGGGCTGAGCTCGGGCGGACCCTCAGCCGGGCCGCCCGGCCGTCGCGTCCCCGGGCGGTGCCCGGCCCGGCAGGTAGCCCTGGGCCAGGCCCTCGGTGAGTGCGGCGACGAGGCCCGGCACCTCCTCGGCCGCGACGCGGAACGTTCCCGCGCACACCCCACCGCGCCACAGGGACAGGACGACGACGCCGTGCTCGTGGTGCCAGGACACGCGCAGCATCCGGTCACCGCCGCGGGCGTCGGAGAAGACCTCACCTCGGGCGGGCAGCGCGACGATGCGTCCCATGGGGTCATCGTCCTCCTGATCGGACGATCCGGCCAGGGGCGGCGGCGGTCCTGTCGCCGTGGGTGGTGCCCACCCCGCCGGCCGGTGCGTGCGTGCCGGTGACGCCCGAGACGGTGGCCGACGTCCGCGCCTGGGTGGCGGAGCACCCACGACGGGGCTGTGCTCGAACATGTGTACGAGTATGCTGGTGGGGTGTCCACCGGGCCGTCGATCCTGCACGCCGACCTCGACGCGTTCTACGCCTCGGTCGAGCAGCTCCTGGAGCCTGCGTTGCGGGGCCGTCCGGTGGCGGTGGGGGGCAGCGCCCGCGGCGGCGTCGTGCTCGCCGCCTCCTACGAGGCCAAGGTCCACGGCGTCGCCGGCGGTATGCCCGGCTGGCGGGCGGCGCAACTGTGCCCCGGGTTGACCTTCGTGCGCGGCAGCTTCCACAGCTACCAGGCGATCGCCGACGAGGTCATGCAGATCCTGGGTGACGTCACCCCGCTCGTCCAGCGCATCTCGATCGACGAGGCCTTCCTCGACGTCGCGGGCTCCACCCACCTCTTCGGCCCACCCGCCGCCATCGGCACGCTCATCCGCGACCGTGTGCGCGCCGAGGTCGGCCTGCCGATCTCCGTGGGCGCCGCCCGCACCAAGCACCTGGCGAAGGTCGCCTCGCAGGTGGCCAAGCCGGACGGGCTCGTCGTCGTCGAGCCCGAGGCGGAGCGCGACTTCCTCGACCCGCTGCCGGTGGGCCTGCTGTGGGGTGTCGGCCCGGTCACCGAGCGGCGCCTTGCCGAGCGCGGCATCCACACCGTGGGTGACCTCGCCCGGACCGAACGCTCGGCGATGGAGCGCTACCTCGGCCGGGCCACCGGTGGCACGCTGCACGCCCTGGCGCACAACGAGGACCCGCGGCGGGTGGTCACCTCCACCCGCGCTCGTTCCGTCGGGGCCCAGTCGGCCCTGGGCCGGCGCCGGGCCACGCCGGAGCTCGTCCGCGAGGTGCTCAGCCACCTCGCCGAGCGGGTGGCCGGCCGACTGCGGGCCAAGGGCAGGGCCGGGCGCACGGTCACCGTGCGGGTCCGGTTCCCCGCCATGCGCTCGGTGACCCGCTCCCACACGCTGGGCGCGCCGGTGTCCGCCACGCTCACGATCACGGAGGTCGCCGAGCGGCTCGCCTGGCAGGCGCTCCACGACGAGGGGGAGCGGGAGGTCACGCTCCTCGGCATCTCCGTCTCCAACCTGGCCCGGCAGGAGGTCATCCAGCTCGAGCTCCCGCTGCCTCCGCCCGACCCGTGGCGCCCGGGCTCGCCCACCGGCGCCGCACGGTGGGCGGTGGACCGCTCGGTGGACGCGGTGCGCGACCGCTTCGGCCGGTCCGCCGTGGGGTACCTGCCGGCCGCGCTCGGCCGCGGCGCAGGGGTGCCCGAGGAGTTCCGCGAGCTGGCCGAGCGGGAGCTGTGAACGCCCCTCCCGACCGGCGCCCGTGAGCCCGACGCGACGTCGCGGCGCCCCCACCCGTAGGGTGGGCGCGTGGCCCACGTCACCGTGCTCCAGCACGACACGGTGGCACCGCTCGACCGCTTCGCCGGCTGGCTCGAGGGTGTCGACCTCCACCTCGTGCGGCCCTTCGCGGGGGAGCCCGTGCCCACGTCGCCCGGCGTCGGGCTGCTCGTCCTCGGCGGCCGGATGAGCGCCTACGACGACGAGCGAGCGCCCTGGCTGCCCGCGACGCGGGACCTGCTGGCCGAGACCGTCGCCGCCGGCGTGCCGGTGCTCGGCATCTGCCTGGGGCACCAGCTGCTCGCCGCGGCGACCGGCGGGGAGGTGACCGTGGCGGCCCCCGCCGGTCGGGAGGCCGGTGTCGTCGAGGTGAGCTGGCGACCCGCAGCGGCCGACGACCCGCTCCTCGGCCCGGCCGTCGCCGGCGCCACGTGCAGCTACCAGTACGCCATGCACGAGGACGCCGTCACGCGCCTGCCGCCCGGGGCGGTCCACCTGGCCGCCTCCGCCCGGTACCCGGTGCAGGCGATGCGGGTGGGCTCGGCGCTCGGCGTCCAGTTCCATCCCGAGGCGTCGCCCGCACGGGTGGGGCGGTACGCCGAGCGCAAGGGCATCGTCGACGCCCCCGCGGTACGCGCCGCCGTGGCAGGCACCCACGACGATGCCGTCGCCCGCGTCGGGCGGGCGATCGCCCGGTCCTTCGCGGCCGCCGTCCGGGGCGGGTAGCGGGCCACCATCGCGGTCCTGCACGTCCGGTGAACGGGAGCGCGGCGACCCGTCGGTCTTCGACCGCCGGCGGTGGCCGCTGCCGGGACCCGCGGTCGAGGGCTCAGTACCCCCGGTCGAGGGCGACGGTGAGCGGGGGACGCTGCCCGGTGGCGAACGCCCGGTACGCCTCGACGATCGCCTCGACGACGTCCTCCGGCTCGGTCGGGCCCGAGACGTGCGGGGTGACGGTGACCCGGGGGTGGGTCCACCGCCAGTCCGCGGCCGGCAGCGGCTCGGTCTCGAACACGTCGAGCACCGCACGCCGCACCCGGCCCGAGTCGAGCGCGCTGCGCAGGTCCGCCGCCACCAGCGTGGCGCCGCGGCCGACGTTGACGACGACGGCGCCGTCCAGGTGGTCCAGCAGCGTCGCGTCCACCAGGTCGCGGGTCGCGTCCGTGAGCGGCAGGGCGTTGACCAGCGCGTCGCACGTCGCCAGCTGCGGGCCGGCCTCGGTGAGGGCGACGACCTCGGGGAACCCCTCTGCCGGGGTCCCGCGGGTGTTGGCCCCGACCACCCGGTAGCCGGCCCCGCGCAGCGCCCGGGCCACACCGGCGCCGATCTGCCCGGTGCCGAGCACGACGACCGTGCGCCGCGGCACCCGGGCGGGGGTGAGGGGCTGCCACTCGGCGCGGGCCTGCTGGTCGGCGTACTCGCGCAGGTGCCAGGCGTCGGCGAGGAGATGGGCGAGGACGTAGGTGCCGATCGCGTCGGGCATGCTGCCCACGGTGCGGGTGAGCACGACGTCACGGCCGGCGAGCTCGGTGACGACGCGGTCGACCCCGGCCATCGGCAGGTGCACCCACCGCACGCCGGAGTCGGCGAGGTTCGGCGGCACCGTGAACCCGGTGTAGCTGTCTGCCCACGCAGCGTCCTGGGCGGACAGCGGTCCGTGCCGCACGGTCCGGGTGGCGAGCTCGGGAAGGGCGTCGGCGAGATCGGCGGCCAGGCGCGTGGCGTCGCGCCCGGCGAGCAGCATCCGGCGCGGCAGGAAGAGGTCGGGCATGGCTCGCACGCTAACAAAGCCGCGTGCCCGCCAGGCGCCCGGAGATCCACTCGGTGCGAGGGGGCCGACCGTCCTGGCGTGGCTGGGTGCTGGGCCGAGACGTCGCTGGGTGGTCTGACGCGCGGCGTTCGCCCGGGGTCCGCCGGGATCGCCCGGCGCGGGCCCGGGCCGCCGGTCAGGTCCGGCGGACCGGACGGCGGAGGAACCCGCGGATCGCCTCGGCCGCGGCCGGTGGGTCGAGCACGTGGTCCGAGCCGGTCACCGTGCGGTGCTCGGCGTCCGGGAGCACCCGGGCGAGCTCCCTGGCGGAGGCGGTGAGCAGGGGGAAGGTCGACTCCCCGGTGAGCACGAGCGTCGGGACGGCGACCGAGGCGAACGCGTCCGGGTAGGGGTAGGTCCGGGTGAGCACGGCGTCGTAGACGGTGCTCGGGGCGAGCTCCTGCATCGCCGGCCACGCCGGTGACTCCTTCATCGCCGTGACGGTCGCGTCGGGCAGTCCCACGGCGCGCCTCAGGAAGAGCTCGACGACGTCGCCGCTACGGCCCTCCGCGAGCAGGGCTGTCAGCTGCTCAGGCATGTCCGGTGGCGCGACGGGTGGGAACTGCTCGGCGGCGAACGGGGGCTCGAAGAGCACGAGCCGCTCGACCGGCAGGCCGTGCAACGTGGCGCCGAGGGCGAGCACCCCACCGGACGAGCCGCCCACCAGAATCGCCCGACCTCCGGCGACCTCGACGAGCGCGGCGAGGTCCTCGACCTCCCGCTCCACGGCTCCCCCGATGCCGGGGCTCTCGTCGCCGCTGTGCCCGCGTGAACGGCGGTCGTAGACGATGGTCGTCAGGTCACCCACGAGCTCCGCGGCGAGCCCCTGGCCACCGGTGTGGTCGCTCAGCGCACCTCCGATGATGATGGCCGGTGGACCGGCGCCGGCCCGCTCGTAGGCGATCCGGGTCCCGTCGCGTGAGGTCGTGTACTCCATCGTCGCCTCCTCGTCGGCTGCGTGGACAGACCCGAGCATGGCAGTCGGTCCGGCACCGACGCAGGTGAAATTCGTCCCTCGTCACACCAGCCCGTGGGTGAAGGCGTACGCGGCTGCTGCGGTGCGTGACCCGACGTCGAGCTTGACGAAGATGTTGGACAGGTGACGCGCGACCGTCTTCTCGCTCAGCACGAGGGCCGCGGCCACCTGGGCGTTGCTCCGCCCGGACGCGACGAGCCGGAGCACCTCCACCTCGCGCGTGGTGAGGCCGTCCGGCAGTGCCGGCGGGGCGAGCAGCCGGGAGACCTCGGCCGCCGCGGGCCGGGCTCCGAGCGCGCCGAGCGCCGCCCGGGCCGCCTCCAGCTCCCGCCGTGCCGACCCCGCGTCCCCGGCCCGGGCCAGCGCCCGCCCCGTGAGCGTCCGGGCCAGGGCGGTCTCGTACGGCGCACCGGCCCGGGTCCACAGCTGCTGCGCCTTGCGCAGATAGGGCAGCGCCCCGAGGGCGTCACCGGCGGCGAGCTCGACGGAGCCGAAGGCGTGGGCGGCCATCGCCTCCAACGACAGGCTCCCGTAACGGGTGGCCAGCTCGCCCAGCTCGCCGGCGGTGTGCCGGGCATCCTCCACCTCCCCGGCAGCGAGGAGCACCTCGACGTGCGCCGGCAGCAGCCGCAGGCGCTGGACGGGCCCGTCGGCCCCGGCGAGCAGCCGGTCGAGCGCGTGGCGGGCCGCGTCGGCCTCGCCCTGCGCGAGCCAGAGCAGCGCCAGGCCCGGCTGAGGGTCGTAACCGTGGTCTGCGGCGACCCGATAGGCCACGTCGGCGGCGCTCCACTCACCGCGCAGCCGGTGGACGTCTCCGGCCTCGGCCGCCGCGAGCCCGGCTGCGTCGGGCGTGCCCACCCGCCGGTAGCGGGCCGCGGCGTGCTCCAGCTCGGTGAGGGCCGCCGCCCAGTCCCCGCGGAGGCGGAGCAGCTGTCCGCGGTGGACGGCGCACTGGCCGGTGAACGCCAGCAGCCCGGGCTGCTCCGTACACCAGCGCCCCAGGGCGACGGTCCACTCGGCGACCCGGGTGAAGTCGCTGATCTCCTGGCAGCCCTCGATCGCGGTGCAGTAGACGTGCCCGGCGACCACCGGGGACAGCTCGCCGGTGAGCACCCGGACCATCGCCTCGTCGAGCAGCGCGAGGCCCTCGGCGGCCCGGCCGGCGTAGAGCGCCAGGCGTCCACGCGAGCACATCGCCATCGCCGTGAGGTCGGGGTCGTCGTGCAGGCGGGCGACGTCGCCCGCCTGTTCGGCCGCGGCCGCGGCGTCGGCGAAGGCACCCCCGGCCAGGGCGCGGAACATCCGGAGGACGGCGACCCAGCCCAGCGCGGGCCCGTCCTCGCCGGTCTCCGTGACGAGCTGCTCGGCGCGTGCCGCCCAGCCGGCGAACTGGGCGGGCTCGCCGTGCTCGGCCGCGGCCATCGCCAGCCGGAACGCGCATCCCACCGCGCGTGCCGGGCGACCGTCGGCCAGCCGGCGTCGGAAGGCGCGGTGGAGCGCGCGGGTGGTTTCCTCGTACCTGCCGAGCAGCTCGGCGGTGGTGGCGAGGTCCTCGAGGTCGTCCGCGCAGAGCGTGTCGATGTCCGCCCTGGACCAGCCCTCGAACGCGACGTCCCAGTCGCCCCGGTCGAAGGCGGCGCGTGCCTGCTCCAGCTCGACGACGCCCATGTCGGGACCTCCGCCGTCGAGTCTACGCGCGTCGAGCGGCCACGGGCAGCCGCGCGGCCGTGCGCCTCCGGGCGGCGATCCGCCGGGCAACGTAGGCGGCGTCGCGCCCGGCCCCGGCGATGAGCATCGAGCTGAATGCGTACTGGAACGCCAGCCCGCAGAAGAAGAGTCCGGGCACGTCGGCCACGCCGCGCAGCTCGCGGGGGTAGCCGTCGTCTCCGACGACGGGGGGGTCGATCCAGTCGAGGACCTGCCGGAACCCGGTCGCCCACACGACGTTGGCGACCTGACGCGGAGTCCCGTCGACCACCGGCAGCCCGTTGCGCACCTCCTCGACGCGGGAGGTGACGCGCTCGACGCCGCGTGCGGCGAGGTCCGCCGCCTTGACCCGCAGCGCCGGGCCGCCGTGGTGACGCACGTGCGACATCATCCGGCGCCCGAGTGGGGTGCGGCGGGTGAGCACGTGGCGCCACGCGAAGAGCAGGACCGGGAAGAGGGCGTGCATCGCGCGGGACTCGAGCCGGGGCGGGATCGCGCCGCAGTCGCGACCGGCGAGGACGGTCGGGTGGGTGGCTGCCACCTCGAAGGCGATGTCCGTCCCGGAGTGGCTCGCCCCGACGACGAGCACCGGGCCGGCGTGCAGCTGCCCGGGCCGGCGGTACTGGCTCGAGTGGAGCTGGAGGATCGCCGGGTCGAGCTGTGCGGCGACGGCCGGGACGTCGGGGGTGCGGCCGAACGTGCCCGTGGCGACGACCACGTTGTCGCAGAGGTAGCGGCCGCCGTCGGTCGTGAGGACGTAGCGGCCCCCGGCGCTGCAGAGGCGCTCCACCCGGGTGTCCAGCACGACCGGCACGTCGAACCGGCGGGCGTAGTCCTCCAGGTAGGCGGCGACGTCCTCCTTGCCCGGGAAGGTCCACCGCGGCGCGGGGAAGGGCGACCCGGGCAGGCCGTCGTACTGCGCGGGGGAGTAGAGGTCGAGGGTGTCCCACTGGCGGCGCCACTGGTCCCCGACGCGGCCGCCGGCCTCGAGGACGACGAACGGGCGGCCGCGCTTGCGCAGGTGGTACCCGGTCGCCAGCCCCGCCTGTCCGGCGCCGACGATGACGGTTTCGATGTCGGTGGTGTCCATGTACCGACGCTAGGTGTACTCGGCCAGGACGTTGGTGACACTCACTGGGGCGGTTCGTTGACGTGAGGAGGACCTCCGGGTGGGGTGTGGCTTGTGGAGAGTCACAACCAGAGCCCGGAGGTCCTCGTGTCCCACCGTAATGCCCGTCTGACGTTCCAGGGACGCCTGCTGCTGGTGC
>Ga0209487_1002898_pt1 | contig 13683 bp, 15 predicted proteins | sample Poulit2012_FD_187524 | JGI IMG/M metagenome (GOLD analysis project Ga0209487, IMG submission 187524) | Agricultural soil microbial communities from Georgia to study Nitrogen management - Poultry litter 2012 (SPAdes) (version 2) | ecosystem: Environmental > Terrestrial > Soil > Agricultural land... | reverse complement strand
CACCCCGATCACCGCCGCCGAGCTCAACCGAATCGAGGCCGCTGGGGCCGCGAAGGCGAAGCAGGGTCCGCAGGGTCCGGAGGGTCCGGAGGGTCCGGAGGGTCCGCAGGGCCCGGAGGGTCCGGAGGGTCCGGAGGGTCCGAAGGGTCCGAAGGGTCCGGAGGGTCCGAAGGGCGCCACCGGAGCGGCTGGCGCTGACGGTTTCCCGTCCGAGGCGCAGTGGAACGACCTGGTTGCCCGCGTCGAAGCGCTCGAAGGTGGGGGCGCGGCCTGATGGCTGACGAGGATACCGCGATCGCCTCTTCCGCGAACGTGGAGGCTGCGATGCAGAGGGAGTTGACTACCGCTGAGAAGCAGTACGTCGACGGCCTCCTGCTCCGGGCAGAGCGGATCCTCGTCTCCCGCCTCCCTGATCTCCGAGAGAGGGCCGAGGAGGATCCCACCTTCTCGGCCCTGGTGGCGGACATCGAGTCCGAAGCCGTCGCACGTGTCCTCCGGGCACCGGGCAACGGCATCATCCGGCAGGAGGCGGAGGGGAACTACTCCTACTCGATCAACCTCCGCGTCGCTAGCGGTCTCCTGGAGATCCTGCCGGATGAGTGGGCGAGGCTGGGTGTCTCTAGGTGGCGTTCGGTCGCCCCTGAGACAGATGGCTACGCTGCAGGTCGGTACGGTGCCATCCCACCCCACTGGTGGTTCCAGTACGGGTGGCCCGCAAGGAACCAGATGTCCGAGGAGTGGAACCTGTGAGCTTCCTTCTTGATCGCAACCCGCATCGGGTGACCGTGACCCCGATGCGGGTTGTTCAGGACTCGATGGGTTCCACCCTCACCCCCGGCGATCCGGTCTCTCTGGAAGTCTTCATCCAGCCGGTCACGACCGAGGAGATGAGCGACCTAGGCATCCAGTCGAAGACCTCCTGCCGAATCATCGGGCGGGACGGCTGGCCCGAGGGGGTCAGCGCGAAGGTCCACATCGACAAGGGTCCGTACGAGGGCCGCACCTTCGACCAGGAGGGCGAGCCTCGCTGGTTCACCATGTCCCCGCGAATTCACCACTATGATGTCATCATCACGTCTCGCGGAACGGAGGTGCCCTGATGGCGAAGGTCTACCCTAACGCCGCGATCGACGCAGCCCGCGTCGCAGGCCTCCATCCTGGCATGGATCAGGCGCTCAGCAAGGTCGAGTCGACTGTCCGTGCAGAGGCCGCGAAGCACCACCGGACTGGGCACTTCGAGAGCACCATCCAGTCGGGCCGGGTTCCTGGCCCGAAGGGTGTCACCGACCGAGCGGTCTGGACGAACACTCCGGAGGCCTGGTCCATCGAGTTCGGGCACGTGAACAACCGTTCCGGCAAGCACGTGGTCGGTAACTTCGTGTTCACGAACGCGGCTCGGAGGTTCTCATGAGCCGATTCACGGTAGACGCTCCTGCCCTGACGTACGCGTTCGCTTCGGCGGTCGCTCCGGAGGGGGTCCAGGTGGAATCGCAGGCCGGTCCCACCTCAGTCGGGGCGCTACCACTCGTGATCGTTGGTACGTCGGCTCCGGTAGCGATATCCAACGGTCCTGAGTACACTTCAGCGGAGTTCACGATCAGTGTTCGCTGCTACTCCTCGATCCGGGATGAGGCGTCTCGTATCGCGGATGACATGTACGCAGGGTTCCATCGGTCATGGCGGTCAGGTGTCGTCACTGATTACGGTTGGATCTCGAGAATATCAAGGGCTTCCCAGCAGCCGACTCCGGTGGAGTCAGATCTGGAAGCCGACGATGTCTACCGATTCGATTGCGTCCTCGACGTGATCACTAGACACTGACAAGGAAGGATGCTCCATCATGGCAACCGCTGAGACCGTCAAGCTCCACATCGCCGGTATCGGCCACGTCTTCTTCAACGACGTGGACGCCGAGCCGATCGACCCCACCCAGTTCAAGTTCCTCGACGAGACCACGTACGGCGAGTGGACCTGGCTGGGGGACACCTCCAGTGAGAACCTGATCGAGTTCGAGGCCGACGGCGGCGACACCACCTACAAGCGCACCTGGGACCGGCTCCGTACCAGCGTGGTCCGAGAGGCGGAGACGATCTCCATGACGATCAACTCCGTGAACGCCTCTCGGGAGACGTTCAACCTCGGCTTCGCTGACCACGTCTACGACGAGGGCGCAGGGTCCTTCGAGGTGAGCGGCTCTGGCAAGTCCACCTCGAAGTCGATCCAGGTCGTGACCGAGGACGGCTCGAACGTCGCGTCCCTGTACCTCCCAAACGTGGACGTGACCGGGTCCTTCCCGTCGTTCAACCTGGAGGAGTACATGGAGTTCCCGTTGTCGGGCGCGCTCCTCAACTCCCCCACGACCGGCAAGCTCTGGAAGTGGTTCGAGCCGCGCCCTTTCGTGGCGGCTCCGGAGGCGTGACCCCCGGAGCGAGCGTTTACCCTGGGAGCACCGTCTTCCCGACGGGGTAATGACTGCCCGCCGTCTCGTCTCTTCTGTGGGCCGACGGGGCGGCGGGCGCACCACTCTAGGCCCACAGAGATAGAAGGAGGCCCACAGAAATGGCTGACAACACCAAGAAGCCCCAGGATCGTAAGCCCTCGAAGGAGGAGGTCGCTGAGGCCCAGCAGCAGGATTTCAGCGAGATCGAGGGGAGCGAACTTCTCGTCCCCTTCTCCAAGGTCAAGGGTTCCGACCAGGCTCGACTCGTGAACCGGCTCAAGTCGCTCGGGCTGTTCTCGGACGACACCGACTCGGAGGGCGGCGACGACGTCGCCTTCCAGGACCTGGACCTTGAGGCGGTCGCCGACCTGATCGACTACGTGAGCGAGAAGTTCGCAGTCGACTCGGGTAAGTTCGACGACTTCACCCGAGGTTCTGGAGGCATGGAGCGGGCGGTGAACCTCGCCGTCGGATTCGCCGGTGAGCTGGGAAAAGAGAGCGACTGAGGTCATGGGTGGAAGAGCGTCCCGAGGTTCTAGGGGACCTCTGGGCGCTCTACCGCCTCGACTTCTACGAGGCGGTCAAGGCTCCTCGTGTGGACGTCCTCCAGCAGTGCATGGCGCGGTTGGCGGTCGAGCCGGGGTCGATCTGGCGTGCGAAGGAGCTGGGTGGAGAGAAGTGGTTCGGTTGGTCGATGCAGTCAAGTCTCCAGGCGGACCTGATCGACGCCATCAACTTCCAGACCAGCGCCACCGCCACGAACAAGAAGGCGAAGCTCAAGAACCCCGTCGAGCGCCCCGATCCGAAGTCGAAGCCGGTCGAGGTACGATCGAAGTCAGTGTCTAGTATGAACTGGGGCTCAGCGCTCTCACGTCTAGTTTAGGAGGAGTCGGATGGCAACCGGTCAGGTTGGACGGCTCAGCGTCCGAGTTCTCCCAGACACCACCAGGTTCCGTGAGGATCTTCAGCGGGCACTGACCCGCGCCGAGCGGACGATGTCCGCCTCCATCGAGGTCACCGCCGAGCTGTCGCAACGTTCGCTCGCGAACATCAAGCGGCAGCTCGAGGGCCTCGATGCCACGATCGACGCGGACGTCGACACGGACAGCACCAAGGCTCGCATCGAGTCGGTGCTCGCGGGCATCGACACGCGGATGCCGATCAGCGCGGTCCAGTCGGAGGAGTTCCAGGCTGAGCTGGAGGCCCTCCGGAAGTCGGTCGAGGCGGTTGACGCTGAGGTGCCGATCAGCCCGAAACTGTACAACACCTATCGGGTCCGCGCCCGTCTTCAGCACCTGACTCGGCCCCGGCTGATCCACACCTTCGTCGATCTGAACAAGGCTTCGTACACAAGGGTCGCCACGGCGCTCGCGGCGCTGGGCGGTCTCCGAGCCGTGAACGACCTCCGGCGGCAGTTCGGCGAGATCACCAAGAATATCGACCGGTTCACTGGGATCGCCGGTACCATCGCTCCTCTACTCGCAGTTATCGGCGCAGGTCTCACCGCTGCCGCAGGGTCTGCCCTCACACTAGGCGGCTCCCTCGCTTCGATCATCCCCACGTTGCTGGCGTTCCCTGGTATCCTTGTGGGTGCCGGTGTCGGTCTCGGCGTACTGATCGCCGCGATGCAAGACTTCACCACGGTCCTCGCTGACCTCGGACCTGCGTATTCCAACCTTCAGACCATCATCAGCAACAACTTCTGGGCCAAGGCGGAAGCCCCGATTCGGAACCTCGCCCTGACGGCCCTCCCCATGCTGGAGGACGGTCTCGGGAAGACAGCGACGTCTCTCGGCAACTTCTTCTCCATCATGGCGGACACTCTCGCCCGGCCCAAGAACATCGACCTCCTCGGGGCGAGCTTCGGCTTCCTCTCCGAGGCGATCGGCATCGCGGCCAAGGGCATCGAGCCGCTCACCAACGCCATCATCCAGCTCGGCACCGTGGGCATGTCGTACATGCCTGCACTGGCGACCGCGTTCAACGGCGTGGCGGAGTCCTTCGAGAACTGGGTCAGCTCCAGCGTCGAGTCGGGGCAGATGTTCGTATGGATCGACACCGGCATCCAGGCGCTCAAGGACCTCGGTCGAGTCGTCGGCAACACCTTCGGCATTCTCACGTCTCTGCACAGGGCCGCGAGCCTCGCTGGCGGGCCAGGCCTCGGCGACCTCGCAGACGGTCTGGGACGGGTCAATGAGGCGCTGCAGGGTCGTGTGTGGCAGGGTGCGCTGACTACCATCTTCCTGGCGGCGAACCAGGCGATCCGCGCTCTCGGTCCCGGCGTCTCTGCTCTGGGTGACGCGTTCATCAGCATGGCCCCGACCATCGGCCAGGTCATGGTACTCTCGGGGCAGCTCGTCTCCGAGGGCCTCGAGGCGATCGCCACCGTCTTCCAGCAGCCCGCCTTCCAGGGAGGACTGCTCGACTTCTTCGAGGGGCTGCTCGGCGGGGCCGACACGCTCAGCGCGGCGATGCCAGGCATCGGCGACACGATCGGCGCGGTCATGTCGACCATGGGCGACCTCGCTGCAGTCATTGGGCCGGTGCTCGGCACCGCCTTCCAGGCGATGGGGCCGATCGTCCAGGACCTGATGGGCATCATCAGTGCCCTCGCCCCGGTCATCGGCGAGGTCCTGGTCGGCGCGATCGAGCTTCTCGCTCCGTACGTACAGCAGATCGTCTCGGCGATCGCGGACTGGGTTGCGGAGAACCCCGAGCTAGCCGCGACCATCCTCGCTATCATCGGTGCCGCTGGCGCGCTGATCGGGGTCGTGATCTCGATCATCAGCTTCGTCGCGGCGGTGGTCGGCAGCATCATGTCAGTCATCTCCACAGCGGGGACGCTCGGCCTGACGTTCGGCGGCGTCGCGGCGGCGATCGGGTCGTTCATCGCGATCGCGGCCAAGATCGGCGCGGTCGTCGGGATCATCGTCGCGGCGCTCGTCTCTGCGTGGAACTCCAGCGAGACCTTCCGCAACACGATCATCAGCCTGGGCGAGTCGATCTGGGGAGTCATCCAGTCGATCGGTCAGGGCCTTGTGAGCTTCGTGAGCGGGGTCGCGAGCGGCCTCGGGCCGTTCATCACCGGGCTGGTCGACATCTTCGGCGCGCTCATGGGCATCATCGCGCCGATCGCCGAATTCCTCATGTCGATCTTCGGACCGGCGCTTGCGACCGTCGGCACGTTCTTCATGGACCTGATGGGGATCGTTGGGACGCTGATCGGCGGCGTGCTCGCCGGACTCGGACAGGCGCTGTCCGTCATCGCGGATCTGCTCACTGGCGATTTCGCTGGTGCGTGGGAGGGGTTCCTCTCACTGATCACCGGCCTCGGGGAGATGCTCGAGTCGATCGTCCAGCAGCTCTTCGAGATGGGCGTCAACTTGGTCCAGGGGCTGTGGGAGGGTATCCTCTCCGCCGCCGACGGGCTGATCGCGCTGATCTCCGGATGGGTCCAGGGCCTGATCGACACGGTGAAGTCGCTCTTCGGGATCGCCTCCCCGTCCACGATCTTCATGGCGATGGGCGTCGACCTGATCCTCGGCCTGATCCAGGGCATCGTGAGTATGCTCGGCGCGCTGATCAACGCGGCGGTCTCCCTCGGGACGCAGCTCCTCACGTCGATCATCGGCTTCGTGACCAACATCGCCAACGGCATCCGGACCGGCTTCAACAACGCCCGGACCTGGGCGGTCACCGCGATCTCGAACCTGGTCAGCGGGGTCGTGAGCTTCTTCTCGAACCTGGTCGGGCGCATCGTCTCCTTCGTCTCGAACATCGCCTCGAGCGTCCGCTCCGGGTTCGACAGGGCACGGACGGCGGCGGTCACCGCGATCTCTACGCTGGTCAGCCGAGTCGTGAGCTTCTTCTCGAACCTGGTCGGGCGCATCGTCTCCTTCGTCTCGAACATCGCCTCGAGCGTCCGCTCCGGGTTCAACAACGCTCGATCCGCCGCCGTCAGCGCGATCTCGAACCTGGTCAGCAGCGTGGTCTCGTTCTTCGGGAACCTGTTCAGCTCGATCTCGTCGCGGGTCAGCTCGATCCGCAGCACCATCCAGTCGGGCTTCAACGCTGCGAAGCAGATCGCGATCAGCGCGTTCCAGGCTCTGGTCAGCGGCGTGGTCGGCAAGATCGGACAGCTGCTCGGGCACGTCCGAGCCCTCCCCGGGAAGATCAAGTCCGGGCTGGGGAACCTCGGTTCGCTTCTGTACGGCGCGGGCAAGAACGTCATCCAGGGCTTGATCAACGGCATCAAGAACATGGCTAGCAAAGCGGTCGGTGCCGCGAAGGGTGTCGTCGGTGACGCGGTGAACGGTGCTAAGAATCTGCTCGGTATCTCCTCCCCGTCCAAGGTCTTCATGAAGATCGGTGCCCAGACCGGCGAGGGTATGGTCATCGGTCTCGAGCGCCAGACCCACGCGGTGACGAACGCCATGCAGTCGATGGTCCAGCCGCCCTCGCTCCCGGACGTGGATCGGGGTACGATTGGTGAAGGCCGCTCCGGGTACGGCGAGACTAATCTGTACGTGAAGGCTCCGGACGGGAACGACCCGGCAACGTGGGGTCGCCGCCTGAAGGAGACACTCGACTTGAACCAGCTCCAATCGACGGCAGGGGGAATCTGATGGTCCACGTGAGGACAGCTCAGCTCACTCAGGCTGACGGCGGGCGCTGGACGATGTCGACGGCTCCTCGGCAGGGGGATGACTCCCGGTGGTTCGTCGAGGATGTCGATGGGTGGTATGGGGGTTCCGGCCTCCGAGGCGGGGCTACCCCCAGCTACAACCACGGCACCTTCCTGAGCCGAGGCTTCCGCGAAGGGCGCACCCTCACGCTCCACGGTTGGGTAGAGAACGTCGACACGGATACCCGCGACTGGCAGGAGCGGAACATCTCCGGCATGCTCTGGGACGGGATGACGGGGGAGCTGACCTGCGACGACGGCAACGCCGTGATGACAACCCGCGTCCGCCTGGACGGCCCTCCACAGGTTGTCCCAATCGGTGTTCGGGACCTCCAGTTCCAGGTCCCCCTGGTGTCCGAGTCGCCTTTCCTCTATGGAGACTGGCGAGAGTTCTCCCTCGATCCTCCCGGCGTCGGCGTCGGCTTTGAGTTCCCGCCGTTCACCGGGGGAGTGATGCCGAGCAAGATCAACGGCATCACGGATCCGCTCGGGCTCGATCCGACGATCACCTCCTACCGGACCACGACCAGCCCAGGCTGGGCGGCTGTGAACGGCGAGTGGGTGAAGACGGAGGACATCTCCGGCAACAACGCGATGCGGCTGAACCCTGATGCCGACTCGTTCTACTCGGACATCCCGCTCGTTCCCGGCAAGCGCTACCGGATGACCGTGGAGGTCTATCTCGACGCGGGCACCGCGCAGGTGCGTTTCGCGCCGAGGGCGACTCTCGACGACGGCAGTCAGTCGTATACCGGTGACGGGCCGGAGGCGGGCGGCGATCCGGGGCACTTCACCGACGTGGAGGGCACCGGGGAGTGGGTCGAGGTGACTCGGTGGTGGGATGCGCCGGAGAACGGGGTCGCGGCGTCGTTCGACGTGCAGATCAACTCCGTCTCCGGAGCGTCCGAGGTGAAGTTCCGGAACCCCACGGTGAGATCCACCGAGCCGATCATCACCTTCGGCACCGAGCAGGTCCGCGAGAAGCATTTCGTATGGAACGACGGCAACGCTGACTCCTACCCAAGGTTCACTGTCCACGCCGACTCGCCGGGCGGATTCTCCGTCGGCCTCGTCGACCGACTGGTGACGTATCCGTGGCCGACCTACGCCGACGTACCAGTCACTGTCGATATGGAAGGCGCGCTCTTCGTCGGCGGCAGGGACCAGACACACTTGCTCCACGAGAGGAACTGGTCGAAGGTTCCTCCTCGGACGATCGATACCCCTGTATTCCGCTTCCTACAGGGCGGTCGGGGGTTCTGCACCGTCGCCCACCGAGACACCTACATCTGAGGAGACCACCATGGGCTACCCTTGGCCACTCGCACCACTGGAGGATGGCACAGGCACTACCTCCGCCGACCTACAGAGAATCGTCGGCGCACAGTACATGAACGCGGGCGTTCTGCCCAATGGAGGGCTGACCGTCTCGGGCACTTCGGAGATGGCATACAAGGTCGAGAAGGGGGCCGCGTTCATGTGGACCTCGTACGCCTCGCGCCTCGGGATGCTGGTGCCGGTCGACGCGACCACTGTCCAGACCGCTCCCGCCCCGTCCACCGGTACCCGCACCGACACGATCTACGTCGACGGTCGAGGCGGCGTGCATGTCACGCAGTCGAACCGCATTCCCGAGGGCGTCGCCATCGCGAAGTTCACGGTGCCTGCCGGGATCACGGCGACCTCCAGCGCGCAGATGTCCATCGACCGGAAGTTCGCCATCGCGACCGGGGCGTCCCTGGGTCGGCTTGCCGCATGGGAAGCGCCGAGCGGGGTCCAGATCACCGGCGACTACAAGACGCAGTACAGCACCCGATTCGTGGTGCCGTCGGACCGGCTCGTCCGCGTAGACCTCACCGTCACCGCCCGATCCGCCGGTGGTGACGGGCGCTGCTACATGGGCGTTTCCCTCGACGATACCGACTTCCGCCGGGCAGTGTACCTCCACACCACACCGAACTGGGCGACTTCGTCTGGCGCGTGGTCAGCAGTCCTCGAGGAGGGCGTCCACGACCTCACCGTGTGGACAGGAAAGGATTCTGGGTCGACGGCGGTCACGGCAGCCGGTGCTACCACGTCTCAGGTGAACCTGTGGGACATGGGGGCGTCGCAGTGACTTGGGTCGCGCACCTGGTCCGGACCCAGGACGGGGCGGTCGGGGCGGAGCTGAACTTCTCCAGCAGCACCGGCACCTGGGACATCCCGCTGAACGGAACCGAGTCTTGGGACCTCACTGTCCAGCGGGACCAGTTGCGCCGTACGGACCCCGAGTGGTGGTTCCCGTGGCGGGCTTCCGTCCTCATGTCATGGAAGAACAGCGAAGGTGTGCTGGACCCATGGCTCCTCGGGCCGATCACGAATCTCCCCGAGGAGGACCGGGACGACGACACGGCGAAACTGCCCTGCAGCGGTCTCGGGGAGCTACTGTCGCGCCGGATCGTAACGGACCGGGATTTCAGTCCTGCGGAGCACGTAGCCTTGGCTGAGTCTTCCCTCCGCCGAGACGGGTTGAGTTACGGCGCGATCGCGCAGGACATCATCACGGCAGTCACCACCAACCGAGTCGGGGGTCAACTCCCTATCGCCTTCGCATCACCCCGAGAGTCTGGTTCTCGACTCCGCTCGCGGGAGTACTACGGCTACAACGTCGCCAACAACGACGCGGAGAAGCTCATCACCGCCTTGACGAACGTGATCAACGGCCCGGACATCATGTTCCGACCACGATTCACTGATTCCTCGCAAACTTTCGTCGAGTGGGCCATGGTCCACGGCACGCACGCCCAGCACAACATCGAGCAGACGTGGGCGATGGACCTTGACACCACCTCGAGTCGGTCCCCGGTGTCGACGGTCTCCCCCAAGACCGATTCGGGGAATCTGGTGAACAAGGTCTACTGGACCGGTGCCGGGGAGGACGAAGGCACCTTGATCCGGATGGCGGTGAACCGTCGGCAGCTCGCTTCGGGGATGCCACTCATGGAGGGTGTAGGCTCCGACAGCGACAGCGAGAACCCCTCGTTGATCCAAAGACGCGCAGAGACCGCCATTGAAGTCGGCAGCGCCCCGCTGCAGCAGCTCACCATCACCATTGACGGGTCCGACCATCGATCCGAGATCGGCCGCTGGCGCGTGGGGGATTCAGCACGAGTTACCGTAGGGGATGACTGGCTCTCACTCGCCCCAGGTTCTCGCATGATGAAGATCATCGCGGCGAAGGGGCGCTGGGACGAAACGGTCACGCTGGAGTTCCAGGAGGTGTTGATGTGAAGCACAGAGACCTGAACCAGTCTCCCGCACGGACCATGAAGGACTTGGTCAGCTCTCTCCGAGCCCAGGCAGGGCAGAGCGCTACGGGCGCTCACGGCGTCAAGCACATGGGTGCCTCGGGGGACTCCCGGTGGACTCGCCCGGACGGTACTGTTCACTCTGTTCGCGAGCTGGACGCGACGATGGAGCATACCCGCGAGGAGTTGGCGGAGGCCATCGCGAACCTCGAAGAGCTGAACAACGTCACCCTGCCGGAGCTGTGGGACAAGCTGGACCAGCTCGAAGACCTGGACGATGTGCAGGAGATCCTGGACGAGCTGGACAAGCTGGGCTCGGAGGTGAAGGAGGCCGGTCGGCTGTACACCGCTGGCCCGCCGCCGAGCGACCCCGTAGTAGGGAGGACGCTGTGGGTGGCACCGAATGGGCGCGTGTTTCGCGCCGTGGACTGTTAGGAGCACTGGCTGTGGCCTACGAGAAGTTGACGTGGAAGGACGACGAGACGGTCATCTCGGCGTCCCGACAGAACCACCAGGAAGACGGGATCGAGGGTGCGCACGCTCTCGCCCAGGAGGCGCTCGACACTGCCAACGGCATCGAGATCCCGGACCTGGTGCAGACGCTCTACCCTGCCGCCAGCGGCGATCAGTACCGGCTGGTGGCCGGGGCGATCCGCAAGAAGGGCGGGGAGTGGGCGCTGATCGACGACGAGGGCCATACCCCCTCGGGCATCGTGTCGGTGACCGACCGAGGCGCGGACCTGCGGATCCACTACGGGTTCACGGCGAAGAAGGTCGTGTCGCTGGTGGCGGTGCCGGACGAGTCCTACGCGGTGCTGGGCTACTCGTTCGGTGCCTCGGTCGGTCTCGACGGGGCGACGATCAAGATCATGAACCACCGGCAGGTGAATGCGGGCGGCTACCTGTACTACACCGCCGATGGCTGGATGATGTCGACGGGCAACCTCGATGAGGTGGCTGATCGCCCGAATGCGCACGAGTTCCGCGTCTACCACCCGGAGCCAGTGCCGAACGATGAGATCTACCTGAGCATCACCGGACGCGGTCCGGGCAAGTACATCTACCGGGCCGAGGGCTCGGGATCCTCGGGCGGGCGCGGCTACACGAACATCGGCATCTACAACATGGACGGCTCGCCGGTGACGGCGTTCAAGACGGACATGAAGCTGTTCATCGTGCGCCAGTCCCAGCCGCAGACGGTCCAGATCAAGCCGGAGACCCTGGAAGAGGGGAACACGAACATCTGGATCCTCGGACTCATGGAGGTGTGATCGAGCATGGCGAACCGCAGAGCAGTCACCGGCAAGGCGATCACCGGCCAGGCGGTGACGGGCACCGAGACCGATGAGGAGATGCCGGACTACAACTCGGACGAGTTCGAGTGGGAGGGGGCGTGCTGGGCGCTCGTCTCCGATCCGGATCTCGACATCGCGCTCGTGCTTCCTGGCGGCGATGAAGGGCTCCAGGAGGAGTTCGCGGCACGCCTCGCCAACATCCTTCGTCTGAACGTCGAGAATCTGTACGTCACCGACACTGCTGTGATCAACGAGGCCGTGATCAACCGGCTGTTCGCTGACATGTTCACGGCGAACAAGATCGGTGCGGACGAGATCGCGGCGAACAGCATCGACGTGTCGAAGCTCCGCGTCACCGATGAGATGGCAGCGGCGATCGGCAACTTCCTGGAGATCAACGCCGAGCAGGTCAACAGCGGCAGCTTCGCGGGTCATACGTTCACGGGTGGTGAGTTCGAGGGTGCGATCATCATCGGCGGCGCGATCGCGACGACCCGCTACGCCTCGCGCGACGGCGGGATCCACATCGGGGAGTCGACGGGCATCCGGGCGTGGAACAGCTCGGGGCAGCAGACGGTCGGCATCAACGGCTCCAGCAACTTCCTGTCGGGCACGATCTCGACGGGCCGCGAGGGCCAGCCCGCCGCGATCCTGACGCCGGTCGTCGGCGGAGGCGGGCAGGTCGGCGGCGGCGTCTGGTTCTCCACCGACGGGTCGCTCGGCAACGATCAGGCCGCGATCTACTCCTACCTCGACGGGAATATCCACATTCGCCCGAAGGACACGGTTCCGAAGGGGACGGTGTTCATCGACGGCAACCTGATGGTGGGAGACAAGACCTCGTTCAGCTCGTCCGTGACGGCGAGCGGCGTCACGTCGTCCACCACCGTTGTGACGAAGAGGCCGGGGCGAAGCACCTCGTCGACGGCGAACGCGAGGATCGATGGCAGCGGGGTCATCCGGATGACGGCCTCGTCGCGCCGGTACAAGCAGGAGATCGAGGACTGGTCGCCGTCCGCCGAGGATGTGCTGAAGCTCCGGCCCCGCTCGTGGAAGGAGAAGCCTGGTCTCCGACCGGATATGCCGGACTACCAGGACCCGAACCGGTATGTCGGGTTCATCGCGGAGGAGGTCGCGGACGCGGGCCTCGAGGAACTGGTCGTGTTCGAGGAGGACGAGGACGGGAACTACGGTCCGGACAACCTGAACTATGACCGGATCCCCGCCGCTCAGCAGATGGTCCTCATCGACCACGAGGCCCGGATTGCTGAGCTGGAAGCCCGGATTGAGGAGATTACGAATGGCAACTGAGGTCGACATCAACGCGGTCCTGTCCCGATACCAGATGGTGATCGCGACCCTGACGCACGACAAGATCATGGCGGAGGCCCGAGCCGAGGCTGCCGAGAAGGAGCTGCAGAAGCTCCACGCTGAACATTCGGAGGAGAACTGACATGGCACTTCTGACGCTGAGCAGGAACGACAAGCGGCTGGTGGATCTGCCCACCTCGTGGTCCAACAAGAACCGGCACGAGCAGCTCCAGCGCAAGGCGGCGGAGTCCTTCTCGAATCTGGTGGCGCTCGCCGTCGCCAAGTCGAACACGAACTTCCAGCTCTACGACGCCCTGCGCCCGATCGAGGAGCAGAAGGAGATCTTCTTCGACCGCTACCGCCGGACGAACTGGGGCTCGAAGCGGAACAGCTCGGACCGCTCGTACGACGGGTCGATCTGGCGGAAGGTGAAGGGCGCGAACGCGGCCTCCCCCGGCTGGTCCAACCACGGCTCCGGCCTCGCAGTGGACATCCACCCCGGCCCGATCCAGGAGGTCTTCAAGTCTGACGGCCCTGCCTGGGGCTGGTCGTGGGATGAGGGCCGCAGTAACGGCGAGAACTGGCACTTCGTCTACGTCGGCGGCAACCGCTACGCCTCTCGTGGCTGGCTCGACCACGCCTGGGTGCAGAAGGTCGTCGGTGCGA
>Ga0209487_1002897_pt1 | contig 13683 bp, 13 predicted proteins | sample Poulit2012_FD_187524 | JGI IMG/M metagenome (GOLD analysis project Ga0209487, IMG submission 187524) | Agricultural soil microbial communities from Georgia to study Nitrogen management - Poultry litter 2012 (SPAdes) (version 2) | ecosystem: Environmental > Terrestrial > Soil > Agricultural land... | reverse complement strand
GCAGATCATCGAGGCCGGCGGTTCCGGGCGGGTGGTCACCGGCGGTGGCTACCGCTACCGCGCCCACGAGCAGCAGGCGGCAGTGTTCTTCACGGTCGCCCTGCAACCGCGCCTGCCGCGCTGAGGGGCGGCTGTCCAGGAGTTGGGTGCGAGGTCGTCCGGATTGGCGAACCCGGGGAAGTCAGCATTTCGGTCGCAGCCTCGATGGGAAGGTTGGTCGGCTCGCTGGTTGCCGATATGGCTAGACATCGGATGATAGATGTAGCGCCAGGCAAGGCGGACGGGTTCTGCCAGCTCTCGTCCCTCGAGGCCGGGAGGGTCTTCGACCTCTGAGCGGCTGGTCAGGCGAGGCCCGATTGCCACGGCCCCACCTGCACGATGGTCGATCGTAGCCTCGTGACCTCAGGTAAGGCATTGGCGTGTAATCGATTCCTTGATACATTCGGTGACAACTCACGCCGGTCGCTACCGAGGCTGCCGAGGGATCCGATGTATCTCTGTTCTCGGTGTCGATTGGTCTCCTCCGATGAAGCAGGTGGACAGTGACACAACCGCTCCTTGAGGTGCAAGGGATCAGCAAGAGCTTCCCAGGTGTCAACGCATTGCAGGACGTTGAGTTCCGGCTCGACGCCGGCGAGGTGCTGGTGCTTGTCGGCGAGAACGGTGCCGGGAAGTCGACGCTGATGAAGATCCTCTCCGGGATATACCAGCGCGACGAGGGCTCCATCCGGATCGATGGAGCGGAGGTCGCGATACCTGTCCCGGCGGCTGCGCAGGAGCACGGCATCAGCATCATCCACCAGGAGATGAACCTGATGCCGGACCTCACCGTGGCGCAGAACATCTTCATCGGGCGCGAACCTCGACGCGGGCTGATGCTCGACGAGGCCGCACTGAACCGCAAAGCGGCCGCCTTGCTGCGTGACCTGGGGATCGACCTCGATGTGCGCCGCAAGGTCGCCGACCTCACGGTTGCTGCTCAGCAGATGGTCGAGATCGCCAAAGCGCTGTCCTTCGATGCCCGGGTGCTGATCATGGACGAGCCCACCAGTGCGCTCACGGACACCGAGGTCGAGACGCTGTTCACCCTGATCGATTCCCTGCGCGCCAAAGGCACCGGGATCATCTACATCTCCCACCGCATGGTCGAGATCAAGCGGCTCGCCGACCGGGTCACCGTGCTCCGGGACGGACGCTACATCGGCACCCTCGAACGCGGGGAGATCGACATCCCGACCATCATCGAGATGATGGTCGGGCGCAGCATCGACACCAGCTCGAAGCCGGACCCCCTGGACATCACCGGACGCGACGTCGTCCTACGAGTGAGTGGACTGACGACGAGGACCATGCTCGAGGATGTCGGCTTCAAACTGCACCGAGGTGAGATCCTCGGCTTCGCGGGGTTGATGGGGGCAGGGCGTACCGAGACCGCGCGCGCCATCATCGGTGCCGATCGGAAGACCGCCGGGGTTGTCGAGGTGAACGGGAGACAGGTACGGATCCGGCAACCTGCCGACGCGGTACGGCATGGGCTCGGCTATCTCTCCGAGGACCGCAAGAATCTCGGTCTGATGCTCGAGCAGTCCGTCACCGCCAACACCGTCGCAGCTTCCCTCGACCAGTTCTCGGGACTCTTCGGGATCATGAACGATCGTCGAGCGCGCAGTGTCTCCGCCCGCCGCGTCGATGAGCTGCGAACCAGGACCCCGAGCGTCGACCAGCCCGTCAAGCTGCTGTCGGGCGGAAACCAGCAGAAGGTCGTGATCGCGAAATGGCTGGTGCGTGATTGCGACATCCTCATCTTCGATGAACCGACCCGCGGCATCGACGTCGGCGCAAAGGAGGAGATCTACCGCCTCCTGCAAGATCTGGCGGCTTCTGGAAAGTCGATCATCGTGATCTCCAGCGAGCTGCCCGAGGTGCTTCGGCTCTCACATCGCATCGTGGTGATGGCTAACGGGCGCGTGAAAGGCGAGCTGACCAGCGAGGAAGCTAGTCAGAACAAGATCATGGAGCTCGCCACGAGTTTCGATGCGGCAGAAGGAGTCTCAGCATGAGTGATAGCGGAACCGGTGCGGTGGTGGCTGCTGAGGAGAAGGCTCCGTCGGCCCCTGCTTCGAGTTCGCCCCCGGCATGGAAGGTCTGGCTCCAGCAGGGACTCGCCTTCGGCACCCTGATCGTGCTGATCCTGTTCTTCTGGGCAGCCAGCCCACGGTTCCTGACCTGGTCGAACATCTCCGGCATCCTGTTGGCGACCGCGGTGATCGGCATCTTGGCGCTCGGAACGACGTTCGTCATCACCACTGCTGGGATTGATCTGTCCATCGGCACCGGTATGACGCTCTGCTCCGTGATGACCGGCATTTTCGCGGTGAACCTCGGGTTGCCGATGGTGATCGCGGTGGTGCTCGGCATTCTCTCCGGAGGCCTCATTGGGCTGATCAACGGACTCAATGTGGCCGTCCTCGGATTGCCACCGTTCATCGCCACCCTGGCGATGATGATGGTCGCCCAGGGCTTGGCGCTGGTCATCTCGGGCGTGGCGCCCATCTACTTCAATGACGTGCCTGGGTTCCAGTCCATCGCCCTGGGCACCCTGATCCCCGGCCTGCCCAACGCAGTGCTGATCATGTTCGCGGTCGCGGCGCTGGCCTGGTTCCTGCTGTCCAAGACGGTCTTGGGCAGGATCACCGTTGCGATCGGCTCCAACGAGGAAGCCGCCCGGCTGTCCGGCATCAACACCCGTCGCTGGAAACTGATCATCTACATCGTCGCCGGACTGTTCACCGGTGTTGCCGGCGTCGTGATGGCAGCACGGCTGGGCTCTGCCCAGCCACAGCTGGGGGTCGGCTACGAGCTGCAGGCGATCGCCGCCGTGATCATCGGCGGCACTTCCTTGATGGGAGGACGAGGATCCATCATCGGCACCCTGATCGGTGCGCTCATCATGAGCGTGCTCATCAACGGGCTGCGCATCCTGTCCATCCAGACGGAATGGCAGAACGTCGTGGTCGGAATCGTCATCGCCCTGGCCGTCTTCTTCGACACGCTGCGCAGCAAGCGATCAACCTGAGTCGCCCCGTCCGCCACGAACCCGGCCGCGCGAACCGCTGCGAGCGGCTGTCCACCCACCGCAGGAACTGCCGGCGACCCGGCACCGACGATCGGAGCAACGATGAAGTTCACCAGACGTACCGGCATGGCGGCCCTAGCCGCAGCACCCCTGCTCGCCGCCTTGCCCGCCTGCAACCGCGGGGGAGGAGAGGGCGGAGGCGAGGACCTCGACATAGCTCTCGTCTCCAAGGGCTTCCAGCACCAGTTCTGGCAGGCTGTCCAGCAGGGCGCAGATGAGGCCGCCGAGGAGCACGGCGTCAGCATCACCTTCGACGGGCCCGCGGCCGAGACCGAGGTCGACGCCCAGCTCCAGATGTTCCAGGCCGCCATCGACCGCGGCCCCGACGCCATCTGCTACGCCTCGCTGGACCCCGAGGCCTGTGTTCCCCTGTACGATGCGGCTGAAGCCGCGGGGATCCCGGTCGTGGAATTCGATGCGGATTGCAACAGCGACTATTCCCAGAACCTCGCCGCTACAGACGGCGTCGCGGCCGGTGCGGTCGCGGCTGAGCACATGGCTGAGGCGATCGGCGGCGAGGGAGAGGTCGGGATCGTGGGCCACAGCCAGACCAACGCCACAGGTGTGGAACGACGCGACGGCTTCGTCGAGTACATGGAGGAGAACCATCCCGACGTCGAGATCGTCGACATCCAGTACGGCGATGGTGACCATCTGCAGTCCGCGGACATTGCGAAAGCGATGATCGGGGCGCACGACCTCATTGGCCTCTACGGCACCAATGAGGGGTCCGCGATCGGCATCGTCAACGCCGTGCAGGAGCTCGGGCTGACGGGGGACGATCTCAAGGTGGTCGGTTTCGACTCCGGGTCTGCCCAGCAGGAGGCCATCCGTGAGGGAGTGATGCTCGGCGCGGTCACCCAGGACCCGATCTCCATCGGTCGACTGACCGTGGAGGCCGCGATCGCCGTGGTCAACGGGGAGTCCGTCGAGGAATTCACCGACACCGGGTCGTACTGGTACGACGCGGAGAACATCGACGACGAGGACATCCAGGAGATGCTCTACGAATGACCTGACCCGGTCACGCAAGTGGTGCGGCGCGCCGAGCTCTGACCCGGCTCGCCGCACCGTCACGGTCGCGGCCGCATCTCAGCGCCGCCAGCTCCGTCCCAGCAGCTCCCGAGGCGCATCCACCAGGATCCGGGACAGTGCCCGGTCGCCGATCCGCTCCTGCAGTCGCGGCAGATATCGGTCGCCCAGGTAGGCCATTCCCGGCATCCCTCCGTAGGAGACGAACCGGCCGGATCTCGCGACGTCTCCACCCAGCAGCAGCCGGTCGAAACCATCTCCCAGCACCCGTTCGGTCAGGTCCAGCAGCTCCTCGTCACTGCGCACCTTCGACCGTGCCATGCCGTCGTACCCCAAGAACGCCCCCCGGCCCATCAGCTCACAATGCAGTCCGGCATCGGGGGAGCGGTCAGCATGGGCGAGCAGCACGGAGCTCTCAGCGACCCCCAGCTCGGCGAGCAGGTCGAGGACCTCGTGCCCTGCAGTGCAGAACTCCAGGTGGACCATCACCGGTGCGTTCGTGGCCTCGTGGACGCGTGCGATCGCCTCGATCGTCATACGTTCCGACGCAGTGATCGCCCAGTACTCGATCCCCACCTTCAGCATCCCGGCTCGAACCCCGGTACGGGCCGGGCGCGGGGAGCCTGCCGCGAACAGGTCCTCGTCACGCACGGGCATCCCGTCGATCAGGTCGCGCAGCATCAGCTCGGCACGTGCCTCGATGCCGAGCGCCTGAAGCGGATGGTCAGCAGCGTAATGCGCATCGCGGTGCACGCCGGTGCTGGCGACGATCTGCACGCTCGTGGACTCGCTGATGCGGCGCAGGTCCGTGGCGCGTCGGCCGAGGCCGATCGGGGTGGCGTCGATCATCGCAGCGAAACCGGACCCGCGCAGGAGCTCCACCTCCGCGCTCGAGCGCTCAGGGTCGTCCAGTTCATCACCTGGCAGCAGCGGGCTCACCTGGAAAACGTGCTCGTGGCCGTTGACCGGCCCGAGCCCTTCAGGCGTGATCTCACCGAGCACGGTGCGCACGGTCTTCATGTGCGGGCCGCCTCGGCGGCCTCACTGAGCCGTGCCACGGTCTGCGGAGTCATCTCGATGTCGAACACTTCACCGATCACCTGTGACCAGCCATGGATGAAATACCGCCAGCCGTCCTCGATGACCAGCTCGCGCTCGTGTTGCTGGGCGCGTGCCTGCTCGAGGAACTCCAGGCTGCCCCGGTAATTGAACTCCCACACCCATGAGTATCGAGGGAATAGAGCTTCCTTCGGCACGGGCGAACCGGGGCGGTCCTTGCCCATACCGGAAGCATTGACCACCAGGCTGCCTTCCGGTGCCGCGGCCAGGAGGCGGGAGGTGGTCTCCTCCTGGGCCTCGTCGAGTACTAGCAGATCCGGGGGTGTACCGCGGCGACGGTGCACCGCCTCCAGATGCCGCAGTCGCTCGGGGTCGGGATCGGTCACCACGATCCGGCGCGGCCGATCGTCACGCTCCACAAGGGACCAGGTCAGTGCCAGACCCGCGCCACCGGCGCCCAGGACGACCGCGTCCCGCTCCCCGCCGAAGACGTCGGAGGGCATGAAGTCATCCAGCGCGAGCGATACCGTCACGGGATCCTTCGCATGCCCGAAGAGCCTGGCACCGCGTTTGGAGATGCTGGAGATCTCACCGCATGCGCCGGCGAAGTCGTCCAGCTCGTCGAACAGGTCGGCGGCCGCATCGTGCAGAGCCATCTTGTGCGTGGTCACCAGGGCACCGAGATGTTCCGGGTCATCCCGGATCGCGAGCACCTCCTGCCGGTAGCGCTCCGGCGGTGCATCCAGCGGGATGTCGGAGCCGACCAGGGGGGAGGTCGGCAACCGCAGGATCTCCGCCCAGCGCGGGAAGATCTGCATGATCGACGACGCCCCGGTGCTCACTCCTATGAAGGCCATGTGGCCGGCTGTGGATTGTGTCGGAGAGCCTGCCTCCCGGGCTCTCGCGGTGTCCGCCGGACTCTCAGGTCTTCTTCCAGTCATCGAACACTCTCCTCAGAAGCTGGTGGACGGGTGCGCGGAAGGGACAGCGACCCGATGCTGGGGATCGCGGCCGGCGAGCACATCGAGAACGGCGCGCACTGTGGCGGCCGCCATGGCGTCCACAGCCTCGACCGTTTGTGCACCCAGATGCGGGGTGACCGTCACCCGGTCGATGAGGTCGGCATCCAACAGCGGTGAACCGCGTGCTTCGAGGTCACCATCCAGCGTATCCGCGGCGACAGCTGCCACTCGGCCCTTCCGGAGGGCGACGGCCAGCGCGGCTTCGTCGACCAGATCGGCACGCGCGGTATTGACCAGTACGACGGGCCGTGCCAGCAAGCTCAGCCACTCGGCATCGATCACGGTGCGGCCTCCGGGCGCATGAAGGGAGACCACGTCGGCCTCGCGGGCAGCCTCCTCGAGGGAGATCGGGCGAGCCCCGCCCTCGATGATCGCAGAGTCGCTGAGCAGGGGATCGGCAGCCAGTACGTCGCTGCCGAATCCGCTGAGTCGGCGCGCGACTCCACGGCCGATCCGGCCGAACCCGATGATCGCCACGCGGAGCGAACCCAGCTGGCGACCCCGTATGGTGCACCAGTCGCCGGCTCGTGCCCGGCGATCGCCCGCAGTGACCGACCGCAGAGCCGCCAGCATCAGGGCCAGAGCATGATCCGCGACGGCGTCGCTGTTGGCACCGGGAGTGTTGGTCACCACCACGCTGTGGTCACCGGCGGCTGGGAGATCGATGGCTTCGACTCCGACGCCATATCGCGCCAGGACCCGCAGTTTGCCGGCCAGCTCGAAGTGCCTTCGGGTCACCGGGCCGGTGCCCGCTATCCAGGCGTCTATGCTCGGCAGGACCGTGATGAGCTCTTCAAGATCATGGGTGGTGGTTCCGCGGAGGACCTCGTGGCCCTGCCCTTCGAGGTCCTGGATGGGTGAGCTGTCACCGCTGCCGAAGGACCTGCTGGTGACCAGGATCCGACCCATCACGGACCCGCCTCGTCGAACCAGGGCTTCAGCGCTTCCGAGGCTGCAGCGAAGCGGTCGCTCCGCTCACGGTACCGCTCGTGGCGCGCAGGATCCGGGGTGAACTCCGCGACGACGGACGAGAGGTCCCGGGCAGCACCGAAGTCATCTACCATCCCCAGACCGACAGCTCCGATCACGGCGGCGCCCAGGCTGTTGGCCTCCTCGACCACCGAGCGGCGACGCACGGGAATGCCCCAGACATCAGCCATCACCTGCAGCCAGACGTCGCTCTGGGCACCGCCGCCGACCGCGTCGATGCTGTCGAAGGTGTGCCCGAGCTCGGCGAAAGCCTGGAGGCAGACCCCGAGATTGAAGGCGACCCCCTCGAGGACGGCACGCATCATGTGCGGACGTCCGTGATGGCGCCCGATGCCGACGAACGCCCCGCGAGCTGCCGGGTCCCAGAGGGGGGAGCGCTCACCGAGCAGATATGGCAGGAAGTACAGGCCGCCGGTGTCGGCATCATCGGTGTCGGCCTCGTGCGCCAGGGCGGACAGGGTGCGATACGAGGGCTCAGGGGAGAGCAGTTCGTTGATCCAGGTGGCGGAAGCGCCGGCGGCCTGCATGGTGGCGGTCGGAACATAGTGGCCGGGTACCACGTGGTCGAAGGTGAAGGTCCGCCGACTCGGGTCGAGCACGGGTGCGGTGCTGGCGAAGGAGATCCACGCCGAGGTGCCCAGGCATACATAGGCACCGTCCTCGGGAGCGACGATTCCTGCTCCCACGGCAGCGACCGGTCCGTCGCCTCCACCCATGACCACCTGTGTAGAAGGGTGAAGACCCGTGGCGCGAGCTGCCTGTTCGGTGAGGCAGCCGACGACAGCCGTCGACTCGAGGATCTCGGGGAACATCGTCGCATCCAGGCCGGCGGCGTCCATCACCTTCGTCGACCACTCTCCGGTGCGCTGATCGTAGGCATTGGTCGAGGACGCGTCCGAACGCTCGGTGGCCAAGCGGCCGGTGAGCCGGTGGATCACGAAGTCCTTCGCGAGGCATACCCATCTCGTCCGGGTGAACGATTCCGGCTCGTGATCACGCACCCACATCACCTTCTCGACAGAATAGGTGGGGTTCAAGCGGTGCCCGAGCAGGTCATAGGCAACCTGCTCTCCGAGGAGCTCGATGAGCTGCTCGGTCTGTGCGGTGGCACGGGTATCGGCCCAGATGATGGCTGGTCGTACCGGCTGATGGCCCTGGTCGAGGAGCACCGCCCCCATCATCTGCCCGCTGACGACCATGCCGCGGACAGTGGAGGGGGCTGTCCCGGTGTGATGCAGGAGCGCGGACGTGGCGTCGAAGACCGCGTCGGTCCAGGCATGGGGATCCTGCTCGGCGACGCCGCCGTTGTCGAAATGGACCGGATAGCTGACGGTGACCGAGCCGAACAGGCGCCCGGCCTCGTCGTGCAGCGATGCCTTGTTGCCAGTGGTGCCGAGGTCGTGCGCGATAAGCATCAGCGGTCAGCTCCGATGGGGGCGCAGCTCGGCGGAGTCGAGCGTGGCTCGCTCCCGGTCGAGGGCGATGCTCATGGGACGAACCTGTGGGATCGCGAACTCAGGCACGGGCTCTCCTTTGACGTCCTTGCACTCGCCGCCGACAGTACCTGTCATGACAAGTGCGGTCCAGGGTCGGTCATGCTCGGGCCCGATACGATGTCGGGTCGGCGCCGCCGCGACGGTGCAGCAGATCGCGGGGAGGATTCAGCCCAGGTCGAGATGCTGCAAACGACCCGGTGGAGCGTTCCGATGGAGCGCGAACACGAAACGGCTGCGGTCCCCGCGGTGCAGGGCGGTGAAGTGCTCGACAGCGCGGCCGTCAGCGTCGTAGCTGGAGCTGGTCAGCCGTAGGACAGGCCGACCGGTCCCGATCCCCAGCAGCTTCCCTTCCCGCTCGTCGGTGATTGCGGCCTCGACCGAGCGCTCCCCGTGGACAGCGCGGACGCCCTGTGCGTCGAGCGTCTGGTACAGCGAGGCCGTCGAGAGGTCGACGTCGTCGATCAGCTCTCCCAGACGCGGCGGCAGCCAGGTGAGAGAGAGCGACCAGGGCTCGTCGTCGACGTAGCGCAGCCGTTCCAGCGCCACCACCTCGCCCTCCGCTGTCAGCCCGAGGTGGTGCGCCACCTGGGCCGGTGCCGGCACGAACTCATGGCGCAGCACGTCACTCGTGACGACTCCACCACGGGCGGTGACCTCCTCGTGCAGTCCGCTCAGCCGGCCGGCGAGGGTCTCGGATGTCTTACGAGGAGCGACGTAGGTGCCCTTGCCCTTGGTGCGCACGATCATGCCTTCGTGTTCGAGCAGGCCCAGGGCCTGACGCACGACGGTGCGTGAGACATCGTGCAGTCTGCACAGCTGATACTCGCTGGGCAGCATGTCGCCGGGCTGTAGTGTTCCGTCCTCGATACTGCGCAGGAGGACGCGTTGGAGCTGGTCGTACATGGGGCGGGACGAATGACGATCCACCTTCTGTGTGCCTCCCCGATCGGTCACGACTGCCTCTCACGGTCCGAGCCGATGGGGTCGTCAGAGCTACGGCCGGTCCTAGGAGCAGCCAGCATGGCGTCGACCTCCGCGGCGTACGGAAGGCTCGGTGAGGCCCCGCGGCGGGTCACGGCCAACGCTCCGGCGGCCCCCGCCCGATCGACCGTGTGGACCAGTTCCTGCCCGGCGGCCAGTGAAGCGGCCAGATAACCCGCGAAGGCATCGCCGGCCGCAGTGGTGTCGACGACCTCCACTCGGTGCGGGGCGATGTGTGTGCTCCCATCAGCTGTGACCAGCACGCTGCCCGCCGCGGCCAATGTGATCAGGGCGTGGCGGACTCCACGATCGATGAACCAGCGGCCCGCCCGCCCGGCAGCCTCCCGCGAGTCCACCTCGATCCCGGTCAGCAGGGATGCCTCCGTCTCATTCGGCGTGACCACATCGACCAGCGGCCAGATGGCGTCATCGAGCTCGTGCGCCGGAGCGGGATCCAGGACCACGGTCAGCCCGTGAGCGTGGGCCTGCCGGATCGCATGCATGGTCAACTCGAAGGGGATCTCCAGCTGGGTCAGCAGCACCTTGCTGACCGGACCGAGATCTGACAGGGCGGTGTCTATCTGCTCTGCGGACAGCGCGGCATTGGCGAGCGGAACCATCACGATGTCATTCTCGCCCGAGGCATCGACCCGGATGTGCGCGACCCCCGTCTGCCCCGCGACCTGGCGAAGGTGGGAGATATCCACTCTCGCCTCGCGCAACCCATCGCGCACGAGCGGTGTGAAGATGTCATCGCCTACGCAGCCCACGAACTGGATCGGTGCCCCGGCCCGGCCTGCGGCCACCGCCTGGTTTGCACCCTTTCCACCGAGGACCAAGGTGAAATCATCGCCCAGGAATGTCTCCCCGGGGCGGGGTAACCTCGAGGAGAACGTCGTGAGATCAGCGGTCACAGACCCTACGACCAGGACTCCGAGCTCCTTGGGCGGGGGCGAAAGTTCCGGCGCGGTCATCGCATGCTCCGTTCTGAGGGCTTCTTTGACACTCATTCCAGCCTGTTATTACATTAGCGCCATCCCCGGGGGACGAAGGCGCTCAGGAGGGCAGCAGTGCGAACTCCACGGCTCTTCGTCGATTCGGCGGACACCGCAGCAATCGCTCCGTTGCTCGAAGGAGCTCTGGTGTACGGTGTCACCACCAACCCGACCATCCTCGATCGCGCCGGCCGGAGCGCCTCGCAGATCCCGTCGCTGTACGAAAGCTGGGCCGACCAGGGAGCTCGAGAGATCTTCTTCCAGGCCTGGGGCGACGACAGTCAGAGCATCGAACGACGTGCCCGGCAGATCCTGGCGTTGGGGGAGCGGGCGGTGGTCAAGATCGTCGCTACCGAGCAGGGTTTCCAGGTGGCGTCGCGGCTGGCGAGCCAAGGCGCTCCCGTGCTGTTGACCGGCGTGTACACCGTGGCGCAGGCGCTGGTGGCTGCCTCTGTCCGAATGCGCTACATCGCCCCCTACCTCGGCCGCATGCGCGATAGCGGTAGCGGCGACCTGGAGGACATCGCCCGCATGCAGGCCGTCGCTCTCGCTGCGGGGACCGACGTGCTGGCCGCCTCGCTCCGCAGTCCCGAAGACGTGGTCGCGCTCGCCGAACGAGGGATCACTGCATTCACCGTCTCGCCCGCAGTGCTTCAGAGGATGCTGTCCAGTGAGGCGACCGACGACGCGAACTCAGCCTTCGAGGCCGCAGCGAGCCTCGTGGGCGTTCACGACGACCTGGTGCCGATCCGCGGCACCGCCTGACTCTCACCTCAGCGAGCGAAGGAGCTCTCATGCAGATCGGTGTCCATGGTCTCGTCTTCACCGGCGAGTTCGATGAGCAGGGCCTCATCACGGCGTCGCGCGGTGCCCAAGCCGCTGGGTTCGACCTGTTGGAACTTCCCCTGGCAGAACCGTATTCGGCCGATGGCGCCTTGATCGGGCGCATAGTGCGCGACCACTCCTTGGCGCTAACCGCCTCCCTGGGACTGACAGCGGAGAACGATGTCTCCAGCGAGGATCCGGCGACAGTGCAGCGGGGTGTGGACCTGCTGCGCCGCGCTGTGGACGTCGTCGCCGAAGCCGGAGGCGAGCATCTGTGCGGTGTCATCCACTCGGCGATGCAGAAGTACATGCGTCCGTCGACCACGAGAGGGCGCGAGAACGCGACGGCCTCGTTGAGGGTGGTGGCTGAGCACGCCGTTGCTGCCCAGGTCGCGATCTCGCTGGAGATCGTCAACCGCTACGAGTCTAACCTGCTGAACACGGCGAGGGGCGGGCTCGAGCTGCTGCAGGAGATCGATCACCCCAACGTGCATCTCCACCTGGACACATACCATATGAACATCGAGGAAACCGACATGTTCTCGCCGGTCCTCGAGGCGAACGACGCGCTGCGTTACGTGCATATCGGGGAGAGTCACCGAGGCTATCTGGGCACCGGGACGGTCGACTTCGATGCCTTCTACCGGGCGCTGGCTCGCCAGGGATATGACGGACCGGTTGTCTTCGAGTCCTTCTCCAGCGCCGTGGTCAGCGACGCTCTGTCCAATACCCTCGGCGTGTGGCGCAACCTCTGGGACGACTCGGCAGACCTCGCGGCTCATGCCAATCGGGTCATTCGTGACTCGCTGCGCGCCGTCGAGACGATCGCCATGCACTGAGCCGCGTAGGCGGGCCACTCATATCCGCCCGCCTATGGCGACCCCGCCGCTCAGCCGCCACAGACGTCTTCGAGCGGGCGCTCGAAGCGGAACTGCTCGACGTGGTAGGGCCAGTCGGGACCGGTCTGCCACTGCGAGCACACGAGGTGGAGCACCTCGAGCGTCGACCCGGGCACGATGTAGGGCCCGTACAGCTGGGCGACCGTGTCGTTGCGCTCCTGGCCCCACTCCCCGCCGTGCAGCAGCGTGAGGGGCTGCGCCCGGGCGATCGACGTCGGTCCCTCGGCGCTCAGGATGTCCACCCGGTACTCACCGGCGTTGAACCAGGTCAGCACCCACTTCTCGTCGATGATGCGCAGGCACATCTCACCGACCTCGCCCTCGACCACCGGGACGGGATCCGCGCCCCAGACCCCGTCCTCACCCTCGCGTCCCCAGGTCTGGTAGGCGTCGGGGTCCAGGATGGATTCGGCTGGGACGCGTTGGAGGATCGCTTCCTTGTCGCGTTGGAAGCCGGTGGTCAGCAGGTACACGTGTCCGTCGTCGGGGTGCAGGGCCCAGGTGCACTGCTGGCAGTGCCCGTCCAGGTGGTCGCCGGGGAACATCTCGGCGGTGCGGTCCCAGGTCTGCCCGGAGTCGGTCGAGGTCCAGATCTCGGTGGAGGCGACGTTGCCGAAGCCGTGGTTGACCATCGCCCACAGGTACATGGTGTCGTCGATGGTCAGGACGTCGCCGGGCAGGATGGTGGAGACCGGGTCCTCGTCGTGCTCGTACTGAACCAGCTGCTCGGCCGTCTCGCCGCCCACGGCGCCGGTCCACCGGATGCCGTCGTCCAGCGGCCGGTCCGGATCGGCGTACAGCCCGACGGGGGAGCGCCAGAACCCGCCGCCGACAACGGCCTGCTCGAAGGTGTCCCCGAAGACGAACAGGATCCTGCCGTCGGGCGTGATGGCCGGAGCGCCGAGGTCGGTGGCCTCCATCCGGAAGCGGGTCGTGACGTCCGGCCCGGTGACCGCGGGCATGCGGGTGACGCGCTCGCACCCGTCGTCGGTGAAGGAGGGGCTTTCCGGCTCCTCGGCGTCGGCAGACCGAGCGGTGTCGCCGTCACCGTCGCCGGGCCGGCACCCGGAGGTACCCGCCGTCGCTCCCGCGCCGAGGACGGCGGCGGTGCCGCGCAAGAAACCGGAGCGGCTCATCATGAACTCCCCCGGGACCGCATGCCCTCGCCCAGGCCCTGCACGCGGTACTGTTGCACGTGGTACGGCCAGCCCTCCTCGGTGTTCCACTGCGAGCACAGCAGATGCAGGT
>Ga0209487_1002896_pt1 | contig 13684 bp, 10 predicted proteins | sample Poulit2012_FD_187524 | JGI IMG/M metagenome (GOLD analysis project Ga0209487, IMG submission 187524) | Agricultural soil microbial communities from Georgia to study Nitrogen management - Poultry litter 2012 (SPAdes) (version 2) | ecosystem: Environmental > Terrestrial > Soil > Agricultural land... | reverse complement strand
TTTTTGTTTATTGCACATATACGCGGAAGTGATCATGAAATCCAAATGGTTCAAGATCATCTTGACGGGGTCGCCTGGCTTTCTCGGAAATATGGTGAACCGGTAGCGTTGGCTGCTCATACTGAATTAGCTGGTTTACTCCATGATATGGGAAAGTACACGGAAGCCTTTACCACCTACATAAGAAACGCAGTGCTCTATGATGATGTGGCGAGCATCAAGATTGACCATTCCACCGCAGGAGCAAAATATTTATATGAAAACTACTATGGGAAGGATCCCTTGCAAAATCTTGTAATTGAGACGGTAGGGATGGCTATTTTATCTCACCACTCAGGCCTACAGAATTTCATCCAGACTGATACGAGTCAATCGGATTATATTCGCCGTGTCACAAATGCTGATTTACCACACTATCAGGAGGTAGTAGCCAACTTTGAAGATGTACCTGGAAACGTAGATAGAGTAATACAATTGGTGGAAGCGGCTAAAAAGGAAGTCCAGGAATTTATGGAGCAGATTAAGCACTTAAATGGGAAAGAACGTACTATCCATTTAAATTATATGCAAAAGCTAGTGTTCAGCTGTTTAATTGATGCTGACCGAACCGATACCCGCTGTTTTGAAGAAGCTACGGAAGTAACGATTTCCAATTATGCGGCTGTTTTTGAAGAAGGATATAGGAATCTCATGCGTCAAGTTAACGAGTGGGAAGAGGCAGTTCAGCCCATAAACATGTTGCGAAATGAGATGTCAGAAAGCTGTGATATAAGAGCGAATGAACCTTCATCCATTATGACTTTATCGATCCCAACAGGGGGTGGGAAGACCTTTGCAAGTCTCCGTTACGCCTTAAAACATGTCATAAAGCATAAAAAAGAACGGATTATTTATGTTGTTCCATATACTACTATTCTGGAACAAAATGCAGAGGCCGTACGCGAGATTATCAAACAGCCAGAAGCTGTCCTTGAGCATCATGCCAATGTTATTGATGACAGTGATTTAGATGATGAACCAGATTATTATCAGGAGGCCTATCATAAGCAATTACAGCTCGGCCGCGATAATTGGGACTATTCGATTATCTTTACAACCATGGTACAGTTTCTGGATGCCTTTTTTCAAAAAGGAACGAGAAAAGGTCGACGTCTCCATCATCTCACGAATAGCGTCATTATTGTGGATGAAGTTCAGTCTGTTCCTTACAAACATTTCCACCTATTTAATACAGCAATGAACTTTCTGAATACAGTTGGAAACAGCAGTATCCTGCTCTGTACAGCGACACAGCCAGAGGTAGCCGAAATGGATTATAAAATTCACCTCGGAAAAGATGCGGAAATTGTACCAGATCTTGTGAAGACTGTCGATGCGTTTAAAAGAGTGTCCATTATCAATAAAGTAGAAAAGGGTGGCTGGAGTCTTGAAAAAATAGCATCATTTTCAGTAGAAGTCATGGCAGAATACGAGTCGCTCTTAATTATCTTAAACACAAAGTCAGATGTCCGGAATCTTTATCAATTGCTAGAAGAATTAAACATAGCGAAAGTCTATCATCTCAGCACGTCGATGTGTCCAGCACACCGAACAGAAAAGCTGGGAAACATACGAGAGAAACTAGGGAAAGAACGGATCATCTGTGTCAGCACCCAATTGATTGAAGCTGGGGTTGATATTAGCTTTGAATCTGTGATTCGTTCCCAAGCTGGACTCGATTCGATAGCCCAGGCTGCAGGACGCTGCAACCGGAATGGGGAGCGAGAAGAAGGAAAGGTTTATATCATCCGCTCCGCTGAAGAAAATCTTTCGAAACTGCCTGAAATTAGAATCGGGGGCGAAGTGTTGGAAAATTATATCTTGAAAAATGAAGATTTTGCTGGTAATTATCTAAGCCCGCAGGCAATTCAGTCTTATTTCAGACATTTCGATGCTGAAGCAGGACGTGAGATAAAAGTCGTGCCACAAGCATTGGATTATTCCCTTATCAATCACCTGAGCGGGAGACATCCTAACGCAAGGAAAGCAAGTACCATTTCTAAAGGCATGTTTAAAACAGTAGAAAGATATTTTGAAGCAATCGAATCACCGACGACATCTGTGATTGTACCTTATGGAGAAGGCAAAGAGATAATTGCTTTACTCAATCAGGACCTCGATATTAAAGAATTCAACAACATCATGAAAAAGGCCCAGCAATATTCCGTTAATCTGTTTGATTATGACATGCAGAAGCTTAGTCAGTATAACTTACTCGCACCGCTTTACGACAATTCAATATACTGTCTGACGGAACAAGCTTATGATGAAGACTTCGGGGTTACGATTACGGGAGAAGCTACGATGACGGACTATAACTTTTAAGGAGGTGATACCAAAATGAGAAATCAAATTGAATTTGTTGTGCACGGGAAATATGCTTTATTCACTGATCCAGTAACTCGAATTGGCGGGGAAAAATTCACGTATCAAATTCCGACATACCAGGCTTTAAAGGGAATTGTGGAATCCATTTACTGGAAGCCGACGCTAACTTGGTATATCGACGAAGTACGTGTCATGAACCCAATACAGACGGAGGTCAAGGGAGTTCGCCCAATCAAATATCAGAACAGTGACAATGATTTAATGTACTACACCTACTTGCGTGAGCCTGTGTACCAGGTGCGGGCCCATTTTGAATTTAATGAAAACCGACCGGATCTTGCCTATGACAGAAACGAAAACAAGCACCACAATATCGCCAAACGAGCAGTGAAAAAAGGTGGACGGCGTGATGTGTTTCTGGGAACACGTGAATGCCAAGGGTATGTCGAGGAGTGCGCGTTTGGGAAAGGCGAAAGTTTTTATGATGATTATGGTGAAGTAAGTTTTGGTCCAATGTTCCATGGGTTTACCTATCCGGATGAAGGAAATCAGGAAACGCTTCAGGCACGGCTTTGGGTACCAACGATGAAGAATGGAATAATACGATTCAAGCGTCCGGAAGAATGTGACATCATTCGGGATGTCCGGAAAGGCTCCATGAAACAATTTACTAAAGGAGAAAACTTCACCGACGTGGATCAGGAATATGAAGAAATGTTCAAGGAGGTGTAAAGATGAGTTGGATGCAGCAGTTAAGTAGGGTGTATGACAATAATATCGACCATGTTGGGGAATTTGAGGAAAGGAGGAATCAGCGGATAACATTACTCCCAGTTTCTCACGTCATGCAGAGTGCTCAAATTGAGCTTTTAATAGATAGTGACGGAGATTTTATGAGTGCAAAGGTGATAGAAAAAGAAAATGCACGTACTGTCGTTCCTGCAACAACCGGTTCGGCAAACCGTGCGAGTGCAAGTGCACCACACTATATCCATGACAAATTATTTTACGTCGCCGGCGATTATGTGCCTTATACCGGGGAGAAAAAGCGTGAAAAACACCATCAGGATTATCTCAAGCAGATGAAAGAATGGGCTGAATCCCCAAAATCGTCAAAAAAAGTGAAAGCAATCTATCACTATATTAAAAAAGGAAAGGTGATAGAGGACCTGATTAATGAAAAAGTAATCCCGACGGATAGTAATAATGAAATCATTACTAAATGGACATCGCGAGAGGAAAGACCATTGATTTATAAAGTAGTGCCTGGTGATATTCTATCTGCTTTTGTCCGGTTTGATGTGCTTCATGATACAGCAGATGATTCGGTCGTCTGGGAAGATAAGGAATTATTTGATGAATTCATCGATTATTTGGAAACGATTGAGGAAATGGAAACAGGATACTGTTATGTTACAGGGAAGGAAACGTTACTGACCACACAGCACGGCTCACGGATCCGAAATGCTGGTGATATGTCGAAATTGATTTCCGCAAATGACAAAAGCGGTTACACATACCGCGGGAGATTTGCAAAACCAACCGAGGCCGTACAAGTTGGCTACGATGTTTCTCAAAAAGCACATCATGCATTGCGTTGGCTCATACAACGACAAGGGACTTATGTGGATTCCCGCTACTTTGTTTCATTTGGTGTGGAGGCAGCAGAGGTACCCGCACCGTTTGAAGGAACAGTAAATCATTTATTCGATTTTTTTTCTGCAGAAATCGATGAAGATGCTAAACCACAAATTTATACCGAAGAAATTATCGCAGAGGAACTAAATAAGGCGTTACAAGGGAAGAAATATGAGCTCAAAGAAGATGCAATGGAAAATATTATCATTTTATCAGTGGATGCCGCAACACCAGGTAGACTGGCAATCGTCTATTATCAGGAATTAAGTGCAGATTTATATTATAAAGCACTTGTCCATTGGCACCGGACGTGTACCTGGCGAATGAGTTTCAGGGATGGTAATAAATGGATTTCATACCACGGTGCTCCTTCTACTTATCAGATTGCAGAAGCTATTTATGGCCGAAGTGGAGATCCACGGATGAAGAAGGAGCTATATACGAGGATATTGCCAAGTATTACAGAAAAGAAAGCCATTCCTAAAGATATTGTTCGAACCCTATTCAACCGAGTCAAAAACCCATTTAGCTTTAACGGATTAGGAGAGTGGAATTCCGTTTTAAACATGTGATGGAGCGAGGCCAGCTGCGAGAAAGAGAGGAAGACAGGGCAACGAATGCCACTAGATATTTTAATGCATTTTCCCAGCATCCTGCACGTACTTGGATGGTTATCCGGAAGCAGCTCAATCCATATTTCCAGAGGTCCGGGGGACAAGCAGGCTATTATGCGATGCTCATTCAGCAGATAGAAGATAGATTGACAGTGGAAAATATGACGGATACTCCACTCAGTCCGATATTCTTATTAGGTTATAGCAGTCAAATTCAACATTTATATATAAAAAAGGAGGAAATTTACCGTGGCGTTACAGGAAGAGAACGAATCAAGAGATTCATATGTAGGATTTTTACATCGGGATCGACCAGGAAGAACTTCTCTTGCTTTAGATGTCATGGAAGAGTTAAGACCATTGATTGCCGATAGGTTTGTTTTAAAGATCATCAATCGCAAACAGATTCATGCGAAAGATTTTGTTATTAAAGAAAATGGAGCCGTTATCCTTACAGATGAGGCGCGCAGGAAATTCCTGCAGCTATGGCAGGAAAACAAGGAAGCCAACATTACCCATCCGTATCTTAAAGAAAAAATTTCCTGGGGTTTAATTCCGCACGTGCAAGCATTATTATTAGCTAGACTTTTAAGGGGAGACCTTGATGCATATCCTCCAATTTTACTGAGGTAGGTGAGGGAAGTGTTAATACTGGTAACCTATGATGTCCAGACGATGACTGCTAGTGGTCAAAAAAGGTTGAGAAAAGTGGCTAAAAAGTGTGAAGAATACGGAGTTCGCGTGCAAAATTCTGTATTTGAATGTGTGGTGGATAGTACGCAATTACGACAGTTAGAACTCGACCTAGAAGCAATCATCGACCCATCTGTTGATAGTTTGAGGTTCTATCGCTTAGGAAATAATTATAAAAATAAGGTGAAGCATTTTGGGGCTAAATCGTCGATTGAAGTAGAAGAACCTCTGATTTTTTAATGGGCGAACCGGAAGTGCACATGATTTTCCAGGGAGGTTCGCGCAGAATATACAGGATTATGTGTATGAAATGAAGTGAATTTTGGTGGAATTAGGAAGAAGGAATGGTTATACTACTATATGTAGAGGTGAGGTGTTGAGTTTGTCAATACCTCACAGTCGCTCCCTATACTGGGAGCGTGGATTGAAATTCGTGAGGTCCCATAATTTAATGAGTGGCTACAGGGTCGCTCCCTATACTGGGAGCGTGGATTGAAATCTTTCACGTCAGCGGAAATTGAGGCAGGAGTGACGTCGCTCCCTATACTGGGAGCGTGGATTGAAATATGGAGAAAGGAGTAAAGCCGTCTCACCGCGAGTGTCGCTCCCTATACTGGGAGCGTGGATTGAAATGGATGTGGTGGATATGATTTTAAATCATGTTATACGTCGCTCCCTATACTGGGAGCGTGGATTGAAATGGTGCGAAAGTCGCCCCTCATGTTAGCTTCAATAGCGTCGCTCCCTATACTGGGAGCGTGGATTGAAATTTCTTCTGCCTTATCGGCAAACTCTTGCGCATCTGTCGCTCCCTATACTGGGAGCGTGGATTGAAATTTAAAACTCACGCAGGATGCAAAACTCCCCTGCTGTCGCTCCCTATACTGGGAGCGTGGATTGAAATCTACAAAGAATGTACCAAGCGAAAATATTATCAGTCGCTCCCTATACTGGGAGCGTGGATTGAAATAAATAACGATGAAAATAAACAAATAGGTGTAGATGTCGCTCCCTATACTGGGAGCGTGGATTGAAATTTGCCCCCTATTATGGCATTGACTTTCTTTTGGGGTCGCTCCCTATACTGGGAGCGTGGATTGAAATCTCTGATGATGCACCAGTGGTTAAATCAGTTGTTGCGTCGCTCCCTATACTGGGAGCGTGGATTGAAATATTAGCTGCTTTTATTTCCATTCTTGTAGATGTGGTCGCTCCCTATACTGGGAGCGTGGATTGAAATATTTTATAACCTCATATCACATTTTGCTCTAATAGTCGCTCCCTATACTGGGAGCGTGGATTGAAATATACATAACACCCCTTTAATTAGCTGTATCTCCGTCGCTCCCTATACTGGGAGCGTGGATTGAAATCAAATGGCTTATACATTCGCTCTGATAGGACTATGTCGCTCCCTATACTGGGAGCGTGGATTGAAATGCCTCTTGCGACATTTCGTCCTGCCAATCATCCGAGTCGCTCCCTATACTGGGAGCGTGGATTGGAATGTCAACACTAAACTGAACAATTATTTAAAGGTTTATTAAGAATTAAGAAACTTGTATTCAGCAGGTTTTAAATAATTTAGTGATTCATGATTTTTAATATTATTAAACCAATTTACATAATCAAATAGTTCAAGATCAAGATCTTGTTGGCAAGGGAAAACAGTGCCATTGATGAATTCTGTTTTAATGGTTTTAAACATTGCTTCAGCGACAGCGTTATCATAAGGACTGTCTTTTTCGCTTAATGATCGTTCAATGCCGAACACTTCTAGCGCATCATCGATCAGTTGATTCTTAAACTCACTTCCTCTATCCGTATGAAATAATTCAATCTGATTTAGATTGTATGGTACAGAAGCAAAGGCACGTTGAACTAAAGCGGCAGTCTTATGTGGACCTGCGCTGTATCCGATGATTTCACGGTTAAATAAGTCTGTCAGAAAGCAAATGTAATGCCATTTTTGAGCGACGCGAACATAAGTTAAATCACTAACAACAACTTTTAATTCCCAGTCCTGACTGAATTCTCTGTTTAATACGTTTGTGATTTCTGATTCGTTTACTTTCGATTTAACAGGTTTGAATTGGGCTACCGTATATTTAGATACAAGTCCTTGTTCTTTCATAATTCGCCCAATGCGACGACGCGAAACTTGCCAACAGAGTTTCTGTAACTTTACTTTGATCTTCCGTTGCCCATAAATATTGCGGTTATCTTTGAATATTTTAATTTCGTTAGTTCTTCCTCCTGGTTTTCATGTTCTTTTGCTTCATAATAATACGTACTTCTAGGAATTTGTAGGACGTTACACATTGCTGATACTGAGTATTTGTGAGTCAGTTTGTTACGAATCACATCTACTTTCGTCCCATGATCAGCGCGGCTTGCTTTAAGATATCATTTCCCATTGCCAGCCTTTGGTTTTCTTTTCGAAGTTTTAGTAACTCTTCTTCCTCAGGCGTGCGATTATCTTTCTCTTCAAATGATACGGAAGTTTTATGTTGGCGAACCCGCTTATCAAATGCAGAAGGCATCAGCTCGTATTCTTTGATAATGTCGCTTCTAGGCTTACCAGATGCATGAAGTTGAACGATTTGCTCTTTGAATTCTTTGATGAATGTTCTTCTTGTTCTTTTAGTCATAACTGATTCTCCTCCGATATGCCTTTGACCCAGAGCTGATTTTAATAGGGGGAGGAATTAGTGAGCGGCACGATTTGATTTGCCGATTAAAAAAGGAATTAAGTCGCATCATTTCCGTGGTAGACATAGCCTCTATAACTCCAAGTATTGACCGATGCGCATTTCAGGCTGATGTAAATTTAGTTGGTGCAAGCTATCATTTCTTGCAAAAAAGAAGACAGCAATAAATGTATTTAAAGTTATGTTGATTTTCACGGAGGAATGTAAATTTACAGAGAACCAATTTTCTTAAAGCCTGTTTTCCGAGAAAGGATTTGGGGTGGAGAAAAATTAAAGCAAGAATATAATTATGGTATTCCATCCAAGCATACGGGAGAAGCTTGGGTTACCTCCGCACATCCCAACGGCCCAAATGTAATCGAAAATGGGTTTTTAGCGGGCAAAACACTTGCCGAAGCGTGGAATAATCATGGAGAGTTGTTTAATAAGAAACAAGAAGAATATCCTTTACTCGTAAAAGTATTGGATGCAAATGATAATTTATCCGTTCAAGTACATCCCGATGATACATTTGCTAGGGAAGTGGAGAATCAACCATACGGTAAAACGGAATGCTGGTATGTGTTAAGTGCTGAACCTGATGCTGAATTGGTATTAGGTCACCATGCTAAGACGCAAGAAGAGCTTGAAAAAATGATGGATAATGAAGAATGGGATCGATTGTTTAATAAGGTAAAAGTCAAGGCTGGTGATTTTATCTACGTACCAAGCGGAACGATTCATGCTATTGGTGAGGGGATTGTTATTTTAGAAATCCAACAAAGCTCTGATATCACCTACCGGGTATACGATTATGACCGGATCGATGCAGATGGAAACAAAAGAGAATTGCATCTTGAAAGGTCCAAACAGGTAGCAACTGTGCCACATCAACAAATAAAGTTAGCTAGAGACGTTCAACAAAGCGACGGATTAAAGATCACAACTTTGGTACAAGAGGAATATTTTTCTGTGTTCCATTGGCAATTAAATGGCAAGGCAGAACAGGAATTGACTACAGAATTTCCGCAAATCAGTGTGATTGAAGGAAAAGCAGAGCTTACAACTAACGAAAGCACAGTGTATGTGGAAAAAGGAGAACATTTCATTTTGCCCTCTGGTATGGGAACATATAGGTTGTCAGGTGAGGCAGAGATGATTGTATCGCATATATAGAGAGATAGTAATATGAGAGTAAGTATGCTGACGTATTGTTTAATCCTTTAGAAATTAGGATTGATTGTCGATAGTAACTATTGAATTCTTGTTGATTAAAAAGACTGGCGGTTTCACCAGAATACTTAGGTGACCGCTAGTCTTTTTTTCGTGAAATATTGGAAACTTGTCATTATAACAGTAACGCACCTTGGTAAAAGAAGCTGTTCATATTAAAGACTATTGACTCGTGTTTTGCTGTGTGGAATGCTAAACAGACAATTAATTAGTCACCAATCTGGAAATTCCATCCTGAATACGAATGTATCATTATACAATTATTGAATAGTCCATACAAACGAATGGTAGCGCATTCATAGGTGGGGAGAACATGGTAAACTGCATTTAGTTAACACGTCTTTTAGGTTTAAGATAATTCCCAATCAGGATATCCAATTAATAAGAACATGTATTTAATTATAATGAAACTATAGTCTGTACATAAGGGAAAAGGCTATGGCTTCTGAATTCTTGAAAGCATTCTATTAATTTAGTTACTTTTGTTGTACTTCTGATTTGGAAGTTTGTTTATCTCTTCACAATCAATTGCTGAGAGGGCGTTTTATTTTAAATTATTTATATTTAATTGCTTACAAGGTGCTGTCAAAATTTGATGAATATTTGAGGATATATTTTAAATCTAAAAAATTTATATTTATGAGGAGGATTTCTTGATGGCTGATAAAAAGAAGAATAAAGCAAGTAGTAAAGGGTGGGAGTTTTTTCAGGGACTAGGTAAAACGTTTATGTTACCAGTTGCATTACTAGCATTTATGGGTCTATTGCTGGGGATAGGAAGTTCTTTTACTAGTCCGACTACAATCGAAACATTTCCATTTTTGGATTATGAAATTATTCAAGTCTCATTACGCTTCGTAACAATGGTGGGAGGTTTTGCATTTACATACCTTCCATTACTATTTGCAATGGCTATACCTTTAGGACTTGTCCGTTATGAGAAAGGTGTTGCTGCATTTTCCGGACTGATTGGTTATGTGATGATGCACTTGTCCATCAACTTTTATTTAACGGAAACGAATCAACTTGTTGAAACGGAGATGATGCAACAAAAGGGTCAGGGAATGATTCTTGGAATTCAATCCTTGGAAATGGGAGTTCTCGGTGGAATTATTGCAGGGATCATTGTTTACCTGTTACATCAACGTTTTCATAATGTGGAGCTTCCACAAGCATTTGCATTTTTTGGTGGTGCACGCTTTGTACCGATTATTACAGCGGTGATCATGTCTGTTGTAGGATTGATTATTCCAGTAATTTGGCCGTTCTTTGCGATGATTATTAATGGCATTGGCAATTTAATTAGTAATGCTGGAGTTTTTGGACCATTTTTATTTGGAGCGGGAGAGCGTTTACTTTTACCATTTGGATTACATCATATTTTAGTTGCCCTTATTCGTTTTACAGAAGCTGGTGGAACAGCTGTTGTCAATGGAGATACAGTTTCTGGTGCGTTAAATATCTTTTATGCACAACTTCAATCTGGAGAGCCCATTAGTGGATCTGCAACAGCATTCTTATCACAAGGAAAGATGCCAACTTTCATGTTCGGTCTTCCTGGTGTAGCACTTGCGATGTACCATACTGCAAAACCTCAAAATCGTAATAAAATAAAAGGTCTTTTACTATCAGGAGTTATTGCTGCTTTTGTTACGGGAATTACAGAACCGATTGAATTTCTATTTTTATTTATTGCACCTGCCCTATATGGTATTCACGTTATATTAACCGGGCTTGGATTTATGATGATGAGCCTTTTGAATGTCCGAATTGGGAATACTGATGGTGGCATCTTAGATTTTCTTATCTTCGGTGTTTTACAAGGAACAGAGACAAAGTGGTATCTTGTTTTAATTGCTGGAATTATATGGTTCGCCATTTATTATTTCGTATTTCGTTTTGCGATTCTTAAATTCAATTTAAAAACACCGGGTCTGGAAGAGGTTTCGATGGAAGAAGTAACAGGGGCAAAAGAAGATGATGCCTCATCCGCTAAGGGAAGTGCTAATCAAAAACAAGCCGTAGCCGTGTTAGAAGGATTAGGTGGTTCAGAGAATATCACCTCTTTAGACAATTGTATTACACGCCTTAGGCTGACTGTTGATGATATTGAAAAAATAGATGAAGCTAAACTAAAAGATAATGGAGCTCTGGGCGTAGTTAAATTAGATGCCCATAGTGTCCAAGTTATCATTGGTACACACGTGAATCACGTCCGGGTGGAGATGGATAAATTATTGGAGCAGTAATTTATTGCATCTATTAAACGTGGCGTTGAGCAAGATCGTTAAATTTTCATGGGGAAAAGGATGTAATAAGTTTTCTAAAAGAGAGGGATTTAATTGAGTGAACGTTTTGATGAGATTATAAGCCGAACAGGAACTTTTTGTACACAATGGGATTATACAGAGGACCGTTTTGGTGAGAAGGACATTATTCCATTCTCTATTTCGGATATGGATTTTCAAAGTCCTCCAGAGATATTGCATGCGATTAAGGAAAGAACAAATCATGGTGTCTTCGGCTATACAAGGTGGAATCATCATTCCTTTAAAGCGAGCATATCGGGCTGGTATAAGGAGCGATTCTCTGCTCATATTGAAGATGATTGGATTGTATATAGTCCGAGTGTGATTTATACGATTTCTAAATTAATTGAATTGTTGACAGAGGAAGAAGATGCGATTGTCATGCAATTACCTGCATATGATGCCTTTTTTAACCAAATAAAGACGTCAAAGCGGGAGTTATTGAAAAACAATCTGATTTACAAAGAAGGGAAGTACCATTTAGACTATGACGATTTAGAAAATAAATTAGCATATCGGAAAACAAAAGTCCTCCTCCTATGCAATCCTCATAACCCAACGGGAAGGGTCTGGACAAAGGAAGAACTAGTAAAAATAATTGAACTATGTGAATGTCATGATGTAAAAGTTATTTCGGATGATATTCATATGGATGTGGTTTATGATGGGCATTCTTATACACCGGTGACGAGTGTTACCAAAAATCTTGATAATGTATATGTTTGTACATCTGCTAGCAAGACATTTAACACACCTGGTCTGGGTGGATCTTATGCCTTTATACCAAATGAAAAAATTAGAGAGCAATTTTTAAATGTAATAAAATTTCAAGATGGCCTTTCTAGCGCTAGTATTTTTGGGATACTGGCAATTATGGAAGGATATCAACATGCAGCTTATTGGGTTGATGAACTAAAGTCATACCTTTATAATAATATGAAAATGGTCAAGGATTTTATTGACAGGGAGTTGCCTGACTTGAAATTCACCATGCCAGAGTCTACCTATTTGGCCTGGATTGATTGTTCTGGGTTGAATAAAACATCAAGTGAATTACAAAACTCGCTGGTTCAGAATGGGAAAGTTGGTATTATGTCAGGTGACGTATACGGTGCGGAACAGGGGCCATTTTTACGAATGAACATAGGCTGCCCCGAAGCGAAAGTACTTGAAGGGTTAAAGAGATTAAAATTATCCATTGATTTACTATAGTATAAGTAACCAGGTTGGCGGAAATTTGTTTGACATTATTTAAGCAAAAGGTGATTTGATGCAATCATTTATGAAGCGGCTCGTTCAACACCGTGATTCATTGAGTAAATTGGAAGTAGAAGTCCTAGATTATATTTCTCATTTTCCTGAAAAGGTTGTTTCATTAACATTGTCCCAAGCAGCGGATTTGATGTACGTGTCAACCGCAACCATTAGCCGTACATGCAAAAAGCTAGGCTTCGAAGGATTTCAGGACTTTAAATTTCAACTTCACTTGTATCTGAAGGATGGTTCTCAAGACGAAAAATATTTGACATCGCCCGATATACAGAATTATGTTAAGCGATATGAAAATGATTTATATGAAGTTTTGAAAAGATTAGATGAAAATAAATTACAGGCTGCCGCTAACATGATTGCCAATGCAAGTCATATTGAATGGTTTGGGGTTGGCCATTCCTATCCAGTTTGTTGGGATGCTTCAAAAAAATTACAGTTATTAGGTAAACGAAGTGTAGCGCGAATGGACTGGGATGATTTACGCAGTGCCACCCGAAGTATGACAAACGATGATTTAGCCATTTTTGTTTCTTATAGTGGGGAAACATTAAACATTGTAGAGTTTGCCCACCTTGTAAAAAAGCAAGAGGTCCCTATTTTATCATTTTTAGGTACAACGGAAAATCGTTTGACCGAAATAAGTGATTTAGTTTTTTACACACCAATTGAAAATCATTATGTAGATGAATTGGATTTGTCGTTTAGAGGACCTTTTCAAATACTAGTTGATTTGATGTTGGTGGAGTATCATAAGCATTTTATAAATTTAGGTACATAATTTCTAGATACCATTTTATTTTATTCTATTTCAAAATGATAACAAAACAGAATTAGATTGACTAAAGAGGATAGCACCGCATTGCTATAC
>Ga0209487_1002895_pt1 | contig 13691 bp, 13 predicted proteins | sample Poulit2012_FD_187524 | JGI IMG/M metagenome (GOLD analysis project Ga0209487, IMG submission 187524) | Agricultural soil microbial communities from Georgia to study Nitrogen management - Poultry litter 2012 (SPAdes) (version 2) | ecosystem: Environmental > Terrestrial > Soil > Agricultural land... | reverse complement strand
TAAAAAGAGCATTCCTCGATAGGAATGCTCCTTTGTCGTTCTGTAAACAAGTCCTCTGTTTTTACGAATAACCGCATCTTAATGTTGAGGGGGTCTTCTATCTTCTGACTTCTCGACATCTACATACAAGTTCACGTTCTCGTTTTTCATGGCATTTTCTACAGCCGCATCCATGATGATTGTGTTCTTCTCTCACTTCTCTGCAGTCACAAACGAATCTTGTACGTCTTCTGTTCCAGCGATCCTCTGCTCCGCCAAAAAAGTTATGATCTCGACACATCTATCGATCTCCTCCTTACGATTGATAAGCCGGCTTACTCATACTATATTCACAGACACTAAAATTGGTTGGACAAATTGTTTAGTTGTTTAACCTTTTTATAAATCACAAGATAAGCTCTCGAGAAGTTGTGTTAAAGTAATGGGGATAGGGTTTTTAATATGATGTAATGTAAAAGCTAGTCCATTCTATAACCTACCCTTTCTGGTACATGCAATAAATAATAAAAAATGGAGCTGACAAAATTGACAAGAAGACGAAAAGGAATCAAACGACACGAGTCACTTAAACCGTTATCCCGACACCATATGATTGCCCTCCACCTTGCCCTGAAATTAAAACGAGCTGGAACCGATAAAAGCCTGTTGACAAAGGAAGAAATTAAACAAGAAGTACAAGCATTTTGGGAGCCTGATGGCCAGCAACACTTCAGAGAGGAAGAAGAAATTTTACTAACTACCTTTGCCCTCCATGCTTCCGTTGATCGTCCCGAAATAAGCGAGATGTTAATCGAACATGTACAAATACGGGCACTGATTAATCAAATTATAAAAACGGACACCATTGCCTATTCTTTGATGCATGAGTTAGGTATGATCCTTGAACAACATGTACGAAAGGAAGAACGTGTCATCTTTCCAATGATTGAAAAGGCACTCCCTGAACACGTTCTAGAAGAACTCGCTCCATATCTTCACTAGTGAGGGAATCGGAGAAGAAAAAGGATGGGAGATCACGATAGCGGAAAGGGAGGCCTTCAAATGAAAGCCTCCCTTTTACTTGCGCTTATTTCAATCCTTTTGTCCATTCGGAAACAGTATCTTCATTTTTATCAATCCATTTATCTGCTGCTTCTTCAGGGTCTGTCCCTTCTGAGATATCAAGCATAACCTCTTCCATATCTTCCGGTGTCCAATAGAATTCATCTAGGACTTGATAGGCTTCTGGCATATCGGTTTCTAAGTCTTCGCGAACCATTGTAGCAATATATTCTTCGTCCCCAAATGCACCAAGTGGGTCTTCTAAGTATTTAAGATCATACGAGGCAAATTTCCAGTGTGGTGACCACCCAGTTACAATGATTGGTTCTTCGTTTTCATAGGCCTGATCTAAAGCCGTCACCATCGCACCACCTGAAGACATATCAATTTCCCAGTTTTCAAGATTGTCATATTCTTCAATCGCTTCTTCTGCCGCTGTTACGACGCCTGCACCCGGATCAATACCGGTAATCGTACTGTCGGCTTCTGAATCTAACTCTTCAATCGAATCGACATCCATATATTCGGGAACAACCAGTCCAATCTTAGCTCCCTCCAAGTTTGCACCCAGATCAACTAACTGATCTCCATATTCTTCATATTGCTCTTTTTGATCTCCAGGCAACCAGGCTGCTAACATGGCATCTGCTTCACCGGTTGCGACAGAGCTCCACATCAGTGACATATCAAGTGGGGTGATCGTGACCTCATATCCCAAATCTTTGAGCACCTGTCCAACCACGTTCGCGGATGCAATTTCCGAGTCCCACTCCACTAAGGTCAGCTCAATCTCTTCCCCTTTTCCAACGGATGTCCCTTCATCTGTATCTTCTGAACTACATCCAACGATAAACAAGGTGAATAAAAGTGCCGTAAGAAGACCTAGATATTTTAAATTAAAGAATCGCATTAGTGTCTCATTCCCTTCTATGTTGTGCCTATTTATCCTCTATCTATTTTTAACCCGAACTTTAATTGTACCATAGGAGCCCGTTTGATTCTATCTTTCTGGAAGTTAAAGGGATAAGATGTCCTGCTTGAACGGCTCGATATCTTCATTCATAACCGGGGATAAACGCGGTGTTTAATCTTTTCCTTCAAAATAAAACGGATCTCCTATTATAGAGACCCGTTTTATTTTGCCCTTCATTTATAATTAGTCCTTTTTTGAACCGGAGGGGAAGATCGTATATGACCACGAATAAACGAAGTCGATGATAAAGATAATTCCCCAAACGATAGACAGCCCATAAGCTGTTTCATTCGCATACGGTGTTTTCGCTGCATCCTCGACACCAATCCATGATAAATCGCTAAGATAATAAATGGCATCTTGAATCGAGTTAACAGATCCGTAGCTCCACAGAATCGCTTGAACGATAATGAAGATAATCAAATGAATGATTGAACTGATTCGATACTTCCTGGCGATATATTTAGGATCTTTCGCCTGCTTCATCTTCCTGAGATCCTGTTTTGTCAACAGATTGACGCCACGCCAATTTCCGATTTTATCACGCATCCAACGGTCTAATTTCTTAAAGTCGGAAACACCTAATGTAACTGCATAAAGGAGAAACACGGTAATGATGATTTGAAAATTTGAAATTTCACCTGTGTCTTGGTAAATGAGCCAACCAATCAGTGCTTCAAGACCGAGAAATACAATAAATAACAGGATGAAAAGCGTACTCAGTTGTCGCCGATCTAAAAAATACCGAATGACTCCAAATAATAATAAAGAAACCCATGACAATACTTCTAAGACAATAAAAATTTCCCATTGGAACGTAACGATAAATTCCATCAGCACTTCCCCCGTCACTGTATTGTACACTTCTAATTACTGAGTTTATCCGCCTTATTCCTAGAAGTCAATTCATTTTTGATCATGGTGGCGAAAGGGTAGGCGCGACATATTATTGAATTATAAAGTATGCGAAACATATATGTTTTGTTATCTTTTTTTGAAAACCGTAATCCTCCGTAGTAAAAAGAATGATAAGCCATAAATAATGATACCTATTGCAAATAATTGAATGTAGAAAGTCTGATCTAATGTCTGAAATTGAGCAACTAAAAACTCCGTAAGCCAACCTTGAGCGAATCCGGTTAAAATCAAGATGAAAAGTAAGCCGATAAACGCGCTGCCAACGAGTAAACCGTAGCGATAAAATAATAAGCTGAGCACAAACATAAATGAAAATAAGAAAAACATGATGGTCAAATCAATAAAAATACGATTGATCCACGTATCATCCGTAAAATAAGCTACGTGTAAAAACATAAAATTATCGACTCCAATTTTCTGAACGAATAAATCTACAATCACTTGAAGTGTACTTCCAACGGTTGTCATGGCAATGGAAATACCTATGAAGAAAGTCACTAAACTTATAAAGATGTTTTTTCGTGTGGCTCCTCTTTTTAGCGAAAAAGGGATAGATTCCTTTACCGTTAGAAATCCTAAGATCGCACAGTAGACGTACATAGGTCCTGTTAATGAAAACGTCATAAAACTTCCCTCTATATTTTTTATCATATACGCAATCGTTAAGCTAATAACTAAGATGCCCATCAGTATCGTCCAAAATATAGTCAGCGGGTAACGTGCATCTGTAAAGTTAAAGTATAGCAGTCCTTTTATTTGCCTTCCCATATTTTCGCCTCCCCACTTTCCGTTAAATAAATCATTAACTCTTGAATTGGGATTCCTTCAGCTGTTAATCCCGCATCCTTTGCTTCAGTTGATGAACAAAATGTATACGCTGTCATCATTCCGGAGAGTTGTTTCTTATGAATGACCCGCCTATCTGCAATAAACGCTTCGACTTGAGCCACTGTTCCTGATATCGCACATGTCTGTCTGCGCAATGTTTCTGATTCTTCTTTTAAGATTAACTTTCCCGCTTGTAAAATAAGCACTTCTTCAAATAATAAACTCACTTCATCGATAAGATGGGTCGATAAAATAATCGTTCGCTGCTCTGCTTCGTATCCTGCTACTAACTGCCCATAAAATTTCTTCCTTGCTGCTGCATCAAGCCCGATATATGGTTCATCAAAGACCGTAATCGGTGCTTTACTCGCTAATCCCACTGTTACACCTAAAGCTGACTCCATCCCTTTTGATAATTCTTTCACTTTAGCATTCGGGTTCAGATTGTATTCTTTAATAAGTGAATAGGCTAGTTCATTATCCCATGTTGGATAGAAAAAGGAGAATATTTTCAATATGTTTTTTATTTTTAAATCCCGTTTAAAGTTATCGCTTTCTTTTATTAGACAGATTGATTCTGTCACATGCTGATTGTCAAACGGATTGAGCCCATCTATTTCGATCTGACCACTTGACGCTATATTCTGTCCAGCAAGTATTTCCATAAATGTTGTCTTTCCCGCACCGTTTCTCCCGAGTAACCCGTAGATCTTCGGACCGTCTAATGTAAATGAAAGATCCTCTAAAGCTGCTATATCACCATATTTTTTCGTGACTCCTTTTACCTCTATTTTCATGATCTTTCCCCCTCTTTTTTTACCATATCGATAAGCTGCTCATTTGTCATGCCCAGTTTTTTTGCTTCCTTTTTTAATGGGCGTATATAATGCTCATAAAAGATATCAATCCTTTTCTTTACTAACATATTCCGAGCATGGTCCGTAACAAACATACCTACTCCCCTTCGTTTAAATAAAATGTCTTCCTCGACGAGCTCATTGACCCCTTTAGCTGCTGTTGCTGGGTTAATTTTATAAAAAACGGCAAATTCATTTGTTGATGGGATACGTTCTCCGGCTTTGATGGTTTCGTTTATAATTGAATCCTCAATATTTTCCTTCACTTGTAAATAAATTGGTTGATCCTCGTTTAATTCGTGTTTCATACGTCACCACCCCGTTCACTACTTAGTTGGTCATGTAACTAACCATATAACCATAAAATCTATTTGTCAATCCTTTTTTTGAAATAAAAATAAGGCTTTGCATTCAAGTCGCAAAACCTTTAGGATGTTCGTTGTATTTTATTCGGCCTGTTTTTCAATGATTCCTTCCGCCGGGCTTTTACTTGGTAAAATAAAATAGCCTTCACCGTTCGTTTGAATAATGAGATCGCCAAATACGGCAGTCGAGTAAATTTGTGCATTGACTTGATTTAGATTTTTAATTACTTTCGGAACTGGATGTCCGTAATCATTGTTTTTTAAATATGTTAAGATGGCAACACTTGGATTAACTGCTTGTAAAAAAGGGAGTGAACTACTTGATTTTGATCCATGATGGGCGACTTTTACAACATCTGCTTGCACACTATACTTCTTCATTAACGCTTTTTCTTGGGCCACTTCTACATCACCCAAAAACAGAAAGCTCATGTCCTTATAACTTGCTTTTACTACGATTGACGATTGATTGGAACTTTTAAAATGTTCATACGTATTTAAGATTTGAATGTCTACATCTTCGTCGATACGAATCATTTCGCTCTCTTTTGCGGTATGAATGGGAATCTTTTGCATGCTAATTTCATGAAGATATTGTCGATATGTTTTCGTCGTATGTAGTTTTCCTGAATCGATAATTAGTTGAATTGGCATGGTTTTCATGACATATAATAGTCCACCAATATGATCAATATCAGGGTGTGTGGCAAAGAGAAGATCAAGTTGATCAATATCATGTTTCTTTAAATAAGCCACGACCTTTTTCCCCGCTTCTGGTGGACCACCATCAATTAAAATGTTTTTATCTGTCGGCGTTTGAATGAGCATGCTATCGCCTTGCCCCACATCAATAAAATGGATCTTCATACTATTTTCATCTGCCGCCTCAACAACGGAAAATGAAGTGCTAATCAACATACTTAAAAACAGTATTAAGATAACTCGTTTATGATGGGTTCTCATGAAAACATCCTTTTTAGCGATAATGTCTGTTTAGTTTGACACCATTTCATTTAAATTATGAATAAAATTATAAAAAAGGATGTTTTGGATAACATCAGGATTAGAAAGGGTGGCAGTGCGCGACTTCGCGCTGTTCATGCGCGACTTGACGCTGTTCATGCGCGACTTTTCGCTGTTCATGCGCGACCTCAAGCCATTCATGCGCGACTTCACGCCATTCATGCGCGACTTCAGCCAGCCAGCCAACCTCACAACGGCAAAAAACCCCGCTGCTTCAGCGGGGTTTTTGTTATACTTCTTTAACGGTGATTTCTTCGTCGATCGCGTCGACACGTACATCTTTTACTGTTTCTTTTGCTAAGATCAGATCAGTTAGTTGATCTTCTATTTTATCTTGGATGACTCTGCGTAGTGGTCTTGCTCCAAAACGGCGGTCATAGCCAAGTTTGACTAATTGCTGTTTTGCTTCATCTGTAATAGTAATGTTAATTTCATTTTCTTCAATGGTTTCTTCAAGTTCAGCAAGCATCAGATCAACAATCTCAAGTAAGCTATCTTCTTCGAGTTCATTGAACGTAATGATGGTATCGAAACGGTTTAAAAACTCTGGTTTAAAGTAATCGCTGAGGTTCTCTAAAGTAGACACAGCCTCGTGTTTCGATTGGAAACCAACATTTACTTGCTTATCTCCTGTTCCAGCATTACTTGTCATAATGATGACTGCTTCTTTAAAGCTCACTTGACGGCCATGTGAATCTGTTAAATGACCATCTTCCATAATTTGCAGGAACATATTTTGTACATCTGGATGTGCTTTTTCAATTTCATCTAATAATATAATCGAATACGGATTGTGTCGGACTTGCTCTGTTAATTGTCCAGCGTCTTCATGACCAACATATCCTGGAGGTGAGCCGATAATTTTTGAAACAGCATGTCGCTCCATGTATTCACTCATATCGAGACGAATTAGTGAATTCCTCGAACCGAATAATTCTTCGGCAAGCACTTTTGTAATTTCAGTCTTACCTACACCTGTTGGTCCAACAAATAAAAATGAACCAATTGGACGTTCTTTCGATTTCAAGCCTGCTCTACTACGGCGGACTGATTTTGCAATACTGTCGACTGCTTGATCCTGACCAATTATCTTTTCCCGTAGATTTTCAGCTAAATCATTCATTTGCTTCTGTTCATCTGCTTGTAACTTTGTCACTGGAATTCCCGTTTTTTCTTCGACAATTAATTCGATATCAGCAACGGAAACATCCATGCTTACATCCTTTTTCTGCTCCTCATTTACTTTTTCGAGTTGTTTCTTCACGTTAATTTCTTGATAACGTAAATGAGCTGCTGTTTCATAATCTTCTAATTCTGCTGCTTGTTCTTTTTCCTTTATAATATCTTCTAATCGTTTTTCAATTGATTCACGGTCAATCACTGTGTTTGCTAAGTTGAGTCTTGATCCGACTTCATCCATTAAATCAATTGCTTTATCCGGTAAAAATCGATCTTGAATATAACGGTTCGATAAATTTACACAAGCTTCAATCGTTTCTTCTGGATAATGTACTTCATGATACGATTCATAGCGATCTTTAATTCCATTTAAAATGAGTACCGCTTCTTCAGGTGCGGGCTCCTTCACCATAACTGGTTGTAAACGCCGTTCAAGTGCTGCGTCTTTTTCAATTTGACGATATTCCTTTAATGTCGTTGCCCCAATCATCTGGAGATCGCCTCGCGCTAATGCTGGTTTTAAAATATTCCCGGCATCCATTTGTGAGCTATCTGCAGCTCCTGCGCCTACTAATAAATGAATCTCATCAATAAATAGAATGACATCATCGCGATTTTGTACCTCTTCGATTAATTGTTTCATTCGTTCCTCAAATTGACCACGAATACCTGTGTTTGCGACTAAGGAAGCAACATCTAATAAATACACTTCTTTATTCATTAATTTTGCTGGTACATCACCCGCAATAATTTTTACAGCAAGCCCTTCAGCAATTGCTGTTTTTCCTACTCCAGGCTCCCCAATTAAAACAGGGTTATTCTTATTACGACGATTCAATGTTTCAATGACGCGTTTAATTTCAACCGCACGGCCAATGACCGGATCGATTAATTCATTTCTTGCATCATTTGTAACGTTTTTTCCCAGTTGATCCAATAATCCCTTTTCTTCCTGACCCTGAGTTTGTTTTGTTCTCATACTTGCTTTATTCGCTCCATTCCCTTGGAAAGATTGATTGGAAAATGCATCCTGTGCATGTCCGCTAAATGAAGGATCTGAATTCATAATTCTACCTTGAAGTTCACTAAAACACTCATTACATAAATGCATCTGTATCCGCCTATTATTAATGTGCATCGCCAGATTTAATGTTGCACCATTTGTACCACAGTGTTGACAGTTCATATTCTATTCCTCCTCAGAATTGATTGATCTATTTTATATTTCTTTGACTTTGACTATATTTGACCTATGACCATAGTATAGTCTGACCTGTTCTGACTTTCAAGTATTCTGCTTATCTTGTGTATTCACACGTACACACAGAAAAAAAGCACGCAAATGAATCAGCTGTTCCTGATCCTTTTACATGCTTGTATTGTGATGATGTACTTTCAAGTCATCCATTCATCAACGGTCCGTTTTATTGTTTGTGCTACTCTCGAAGTTCGACTCTTCTAATTTTACCTGACACCGTTTTCGGGAGTTCATTGATAAATTCAATTACCCGTGGATATTTGTACGGTGCGGTTAACTGTTTCACATGATCTTGTAATTCTTTTATGAGTGCTTGCCCATCATATTCGATATTCGGTTTCAATACGATAAATGCTTTCACAATATTCCCCCGAATTTCATCTGGACTTGCCACAACCGCACATTCTTGAACTGCTTGATGTTTTACTAAGGCATCTTCCACTTCAAAAGGTCCAATCGTATAACCAGAGCTAATAATAATATCATCACTTCGCCCTTCAAACCAATAGTACCCATCCTCATCCTTATAAGCTTTGTCACCTGTAATATAATAATCTTCACGAATACCCATTGCTGTCCGTTCAGGATCTTTATAATATTCCCTGAATAAAGCCGGACAATCTACATGAACAGCAATATCACCGACTTCTTTAATGGCTACTTTTTGGCCAAACTCATCAATAATATCCACGTCATTTTCATTACCTGGTGTCGGTTTCCCCATCGAGCCTGGTTTAACTTCCATATCTTTCAGAATTCCGATTAACAACGTATTTTCCGTTTGACCATACCCATCCCGAACCGTTACACTAAATTGCGCACGAAACACATCGATCACTTCACGGTTTAATGGCTCGCCTGCAGACACGGCATTTCGTAAATTCGGTAGGTTAAAGTCACTGAGGCGATCCACCTTGGCCATCAATCGATATTCTGTCGGCGTACAACATAATACATTAATGTCGTGATCTTCTAATAAATGTAAATAGGTCGTCGGTTCAAATTTCCCTTGATAAATAAAACCGGTTGCTCCTGAACCTAAAACCGATAAAAAAGGACTCCATACCCATTTCTGCCAACCAGGTCCAGCTGTGGCCCATACTTTATCTTCCGCTTCAATTCCTAACCAATGTTCGGCAACTGTTCGAAGATGAGCATATCCCCATGCATGTGTATGGACGACTCCTTTTGGACGACCTGTTGTTCCAGATGTATACGGCAAAAAGGCAATATCATCTCTCATCGTATTTGCGATCTCCAACTCATCTGAAATGGTTTCTTTTACTTCATCTAGGTATTCCCAACCTGGAACATGTTCCCCAATAACAAAGCGTTTTAACTTGTCATACTCTTTAATCTCTCGATAAGCGTCGACAAATGGATAATAACTGACAACCCCACTTACTTCACCATGACTGACACGGTATTGTAAATCTTCTGTCGTTAACATTTCTGAGCTCGGAATAATAATAATCCCCGTTTTTAAAGCGGCTAAATAGACCTCGTATGCTTCAATTAAACGGGGGATCATAATTAAGAGTTTGTCACCTTTTCTTAAACCACTTGCTAAAAGTGCATTTCCAATCTGATTTGCGTTTTTGATTAACAAATCATATGTAATTTCTTTTTTATTACCTGTCTCATCTGTCCAAATCAATGCTTGCTTATTCGGATCTGCAGCATGTTTTTCGATTTCGGATACAATATTATAATGATGTGGAGCAATTAATTTTTGCCTGTTCATAACGATCCACTCCAATCTGATTAGATAATTTAATTATAACAAAATTCGGATCATTATGAAATGACAAAAAAAGAGGACTAACATGCATTGTCCTCTCTTCTGTCCTTATAAATGATAGATTCCTTTCGGTAATTGATCTTGTAGGATGAGGTCATCTAAACTTTTGAAATGATACCCTTGTTCCTTTAGTTCTACAATGATATCTTCAAGCGCCTCGGCATTATCTTCTGAAACGGTGTGGAGTAAAATAATCGCGCCTGGATGAATTTGCTTAATGACTTGATCAAAAGCATACTGACCGCCTTTTTGCTTATCTGTATTCCAATCGCTAAATGCGAGCGACCAAAACACGTGAGTATAACCGAGTTCATTGGACCATTTTAGTGTCTCTTCATTGAAGGTACCCTTTGGTGGACGCATAAATTTTAATTCCTTTTGGTCTGACACATCGGCAACAGCTGCCTCTAAACTTTCCAACTCTTCTTTCATCGATCGTTGCGAAATCGTTGTGAAATCTGGATGATGATAAGAATGATTACCAATCATATGCCCGTTATCCACCATCTTCTTCACCAAATCAGGCTCACTTTTCACATAGTGCCCCGTAACAAAGAATGTCGCGGGAACGGATTGTTTTTCTAAGACTGTTAAGACATTATCGGTATATCCTTGTTCATATCCATTATCAAATGTTAGATAGACATTCTTTTCACCCGAATGATCCACATAATAAGCACCATATTTCTCCAACAGCGCCTTATACTTACCAACCTCCGGAACCTCATGATTGGCATTCTTTTTATATCCCCAACCGAATCCACTACTCGCTTGAATCTGTTCATAAGACATTGAAATAAAGAGAAAGATGATCATCCATGATGTTAATAACATATTTTTACGCATAGCAACCCACCTATTTTTTATTTACTTTAACCCAAAACAGGTGTGGTATGCCTAGAAGTTGCTTCCAGTTGGTGAGGTGCTATATGGTGACGATAAAGCTTAAACCGTAACATCTTTAATCAACAAGGCTGGATTACGATATTACTCAGAATAATCCTTCTTCACTTCGTATGTTCCATTTCCGTTTTCAACCTACATCTTCACTTCTAGTGTGATGCGACGTAAAAAATGCCTTCTTGTAGCGTATATTTTATATTGACTAGGAACAAGACCGTCATGTATACTTAAAATAGATCATGAATATAATAGTAAACGACTGAATGGTGTGGTTTCACCATTCAGCCAAGTGTAATATCCCTTCAAAGGGGAGACTCACATTTCGGATATAATATAACCACCCTACATGCTTGTCAGGCGCAAAGGGTGGTTATTTTTTTTGATCTGACAGCAATGCTATCGTTAACGTAGCAAAAGAGATCATTAAAATCAATGACTCGAATACTGTCATACCATCACCTCCTTCCAAAAAGGAGGTGAGCCCCACCCTTGAAGCCTTCTTACACCATCATAAGTATAGCAAAGTTTAACCTACCATGAAACATTTATTTTCACAATAATCTACTTAATGAATTTCATAATACCGGTTTAGTGCCACATCGCCACAACATATAGTTGCGTTGAACCATTCTTAACTATATGTGCTAGCGATGTGGCTGATTAGGGTAATTATGAAATTCATTCCTACTAACAAACAAATCGAAGAACGCCTTTATTTGCACAGCAACCTTCTGGAAGGGTAAAGTAGGCTACAGAGCATGCAATGTGAATCACCAATTTACGGAGCCATCTTTTACATATCTAGTCACCGAATTCATCAATACGATACGAGGAGTGCTGACAATTCCCACAGCTAAAGCCATGGGGTTCTTTGGGTTAGTGGGAACTTGCCACCAACATCACACTTCCTAGGGCGACCTTATCAACCTTACGGTTGAGGTTGCCATCCCTACACTGTTGCGATTTTCCAAAGAAGTTCGTGGGGCTAAAACGTATAGTTTGGTGCCACTCCGACTAGCCAATGAAGACCGTTCGTGCGCTTGCGCCACCACTCAATTATTAAAGTCGGCAACTTTGTCATTCCGACTGGTCTGTATTAAGCGACATACCAACGCATTTGCTTGTTACTGTGTTGCTCGAGTCTTGCGACTTCCTGATGATGCAGTGCGACGAAGTTCTGCCACCCGCGGTTGCACAAGTCCACGTCTACGGCATCTAGGGTATCTACGGTGTTTCCGATTAGGAAAGCACTATACATATCACGTTGGATCCGTTCACCTAGAATATCCTCATTCCAACGTTCGCTTAAATCTTTCTTGTTGTATGCGCGAGTCACATGATTGAACTGGCTTGCTTTGACTTCGGCAGTGTTGATTTTCTTAATTTTTCTTCCTTGATAATGTAGTTTTCGGTCATAGGCAGTTGTTTTCATTTCCAGTTCAAGCACATAGCTTGGAGTCGTGTCTTTTCTTACCATTAGGTTCACTCCTTTCTAACGTTTTCCCTGCATCTCAACGTATCGCTTCATCGTTTGACTTGATACATTTCCTGCGGTGGATACGAAATAACTACGAGCCCACAAGCTAGGCATACGTTTCAAGTGAGGAAACTTCTCACGTAGTATTTTTGATGTCCCACCTTTCACTTTCACCATTACATCCGCTGGACTATATGTTGGAGGAACATTCAAGAAAAGATGACAATGGTCTCTGTCGGTTTCCATAGCCACAATCTTGACATTTTTTTCACAGATTTGTTGAACCAGCTTTTTGAAGCACAAGTCTACTTGTTCATTAAGAAATATCTTTCTACGGTATCGAGGACAAAATACAAAGTGATAGTTGAGAAGACTTACAGTTGTCTTGATTCTACGAAAATCTTCCATACCCATATTATATCATAACGATCATACGTTCGCAACGTCTACATGCACAATTAGAAAACAAAAAAGAACGAGAAACTGATAGATGTCGCCTTACGACACCCCCAAGGGGATGCCCCACGCCGAACTCACTATCATTCCACCCCTAAAGGAGTGGGCTTTCTCGTTCGTAAGTTCGGTAAATTGACATAATCAGAACCATTCCAAAGCACATAAACAGTCCGAAGATAATGCCTTCTTTTTTATTACTAGAATGAATTTCATAATTGCCAAAAATAGTAACATCGATACGATATGTAGTTAAGAAAGGTTCTACAAAACTATATGTTGTATCGGTGTGGCACTAAACCGGTATTATGAAATTCATTAACTAAGCAAATAAAAACATCCTTTCGTATGGAGAACAAGGGTAATTATATATGCAGCATTATTTTATGTAAGTGACGTTTCTGTGAACTTTTAAAATCACGTGCGTTTTCAAGTGTTTGAGCGAATTTATCCTCTAATATGTCATCATTCCCATATTTATTCTTACTAGCTCCCTCCAAAACAGATATAGCCACTTACAACACCTCTTTTGAAATTCCGCAATTTTAATCTTTCACATTATTGCTTAGCTGACGGGACTGTTTCCTATATTCGGAAGGGGTCTGATTTGTTTCG
>Ga0209487_1002892_pt1 | contig 13695 bp, 15 predicted proteins | sample Poulit2012_FD_187524 | JGI IMG/M metagenome (GOLD analysis project Ga0209487, IMG submission 187524) | Agricultural soil microbial communities from Georgia to study Nitrogen management - Poultry litter 2012 (SPAdes) (version 2) | ecosystem: Environmental > Terrestrial > Soil > Agricultural land... | reverse complement strand
TGACAGTCGTCTAAATTAAAAGTGATTAAATTGAACTTCATTTTATCTGGTATTTATTATCGATGCATACAGTAGAACGCTCAGTAATCGTCCCCTATACGCCTGCACAGATGTTTGACCTGGTTTCTGATGTGGCAAAATATCCCGAATTTATGCCCTGGTGTGGCGGGGCCGAGGTGCTCAGTGAAAGTGAATCGGGCATGACGGCATCGATAATGATACGTATTGCCCGAATTAGCCAAAGCTTTACTACGCGCAATACGCATGATTATCCCAATCGCATACACCTGGAGCTGGTGGATGGCCCATTTTCAAATTTGACTGGGGACTGGAAGTTCTCCCCCCTCGGTGAGGATGGCTGTAAAATCGATTTTATCATGCAGTATCGATTTTCCAGTCGTGCTCTGGAGGTGGTCGTAGGACCAATTTTCAATCGTATTGCCACCAGTTTTATTGACTCGTTCACCGAACGAGCCAATGAGTTGTATGAATAATAACAAATACCATTTGCGCATGTTGAATTTTATGCTCAGGATCCAGCATGATACAGGTTGAGGTCATATTTGCAGTTGATGCACAGAATATCTGGCAAAAACAAATACAGCTGCCCAAAGGGGCAACTCTGGATCAGGCCCTGGTGCAAAGTGGCTTTTACGAGGCTCATGATAAGCAAGGGCAGACCGCGCCGTGCGGGGTATTTGGCGTGCAAAGGGATAAAGAGCATCGTTTACAAAATGGCGATCAGGTCGAGGTGTATCGTCCTTTGGTATTTGATCCCATGGAGTCGCGCCGCCGTCGTGCAGCTCATCGGGCGCGCCAGAAAACTACCCAAAGGAAAAGGAAAAATAGGTAAATATCATGACAGAAAAGGTATTGATAGCGCGTCAGCCCACACAGGCTTCGGGGAAATACCTGGGGATATTGACGTTGAATCGGGAAAAAAGCCTCAATAGTCTGGATATAGACACCGTACAGGCGCTTTATCAGCAGCTAAAACATTGGCAGTCTGATGAGGATACCGTGGCTGTCGTAATACGCGGGACAAGTGCACGGGCTTTTTGTGCCGGAGCGGATTTGCGCGCCCTTTATGACAGCATGCAAGCACATGAGCCTGGGGCGGCGGTTTGGGATAACAACTATGCCCGCGGACTTTTTGTGCAGGAATATGAGCTGGATTATTTAATTCATACTTATGAAAAACCCATCATTGCCGTTGGTTTTGGCGTGCTGATGGGCGGTGGGGTAGGACTATTTAGCGGGGCGAGCCATCGTTTGGTCAATCCGCAGACCCGTTTTGCGATGCCCGAGGTCGTGATTGGGTTATTTCCGGATGTTGCTGGTTCATGGATGTTTGCGCATTTGCCGGCTGGTATTGCGCATACCCTGGCGATGACTGGAGCGCATATCAATGGCGCTGATGTGTATTATCTCGGCTTGGCTGATTATTTATTTGATGACAGTGTCACGGCAGATGACATTGAGCAGGCGCTTATGGCCGCAGATTGGCATGGTTGTCCCTATGCTGCGGCCAGTGCCGTATTGGCTCCCATACATCAGGAGGGATTAACCAAACTAGGTGTATTGGTGCCGCATTACGACTATTTGCGTACCTTGGGTACCCGGCCTGCTTTTGCTGAATTATGCCAGCAGTTTCTGGATTGGGGACAGGAGGCGTCCCGGGATGATTCCGCTCTCGATCCCTGGTTGCAGCGAACAGGGGCTCAATTTGCCAATGCCTGTCCGATGTCAGTGCGGCTCAGCTACGAGTTGCTTTCTTTCCAGCGTCATCACTCCTTGGCACAGGCCTTTCAGACTGATTTCAATATTGCCATGCATTGCGTAGCGAGCGGGGACTTTCAGGAGGGGATTCGCGCTCTGCTAATTGATAAAGACCAGCAACCGCGCTGGCGCCACACACAACCGCTGGCTGTCACCATGGATGAGGTGCGTGCATTTTTGCAGCCGGTGCAGCCTCAAGGGCAGGCGCACCCGCTGGCACATTTGGGACAAGAACGCTCGAGCTAGGATTTTTTTCTGGGGTCTTCCCAGGGTAATTGCGCCTGAAAGGGCAGCTCATGCATATGCAGCGGCTCGGCACCGTTTTCCTGCACGCTTAATGCGGCCTTTTCCAGCACAAAGTCCAGATTGGTTTCGGCCAGGAGCCAGAGTTTGTCCTGCATTGCCACGGCATTGACAATACGGCCAGCCGGTCTGCTCTTGCCCTCAGGGTCAGTCAAGATGATATCAGTGCCCGGCAGGCTGCTCGCCGAGTTTTCCTGACGGGCTGGCAGTGGCGCTGAAAACAAGAGTGCGCGTCTGCGGATGGTGGTCCGATAATGACTACGGGCAACAATCTCCTGACCAGGAAAGCATCCTTTTTCGAAGTTGACCGCTGCCAACAAATCCAAATTGAGGTTTTGCGGGATAAAAGCCTCACTGGTTGCCTCCACTACCCAGGGCCAGCCTAAACATAGATCCTGCCATCGCCACTGTTGGGCAGGGATCATCTGATCGTCGATACTTTGCTCATCTGCCAGGTTGATTTGCCAAAAGCGATGCGCTTGCCCGGTGGTGCCCGGTGCCTGTATGGCGAGTACATGCTCATGATCCCCGTGGTAAATGGGGAGCTCCCAGCCCTGCTGGCTGGCGGGCAGGGTAGTCAGAAAAGAAGGCTGTGTGGTGCCCATTATCTGGGCCGCCTCTAATCGCTCAAATTTGACCTTGGCGCGCAAAACATACATCTGCAGTTTTTGCAGCAAGGCCTTGGCCACACTCTGATGGACCATCAGATGTAATTGGGTTTCAGCACGATTATCAAGCCAAATCAAACCATTGGCTAGCACGCGGCCGCGGGGGGAGCAATAAGAAAACAGGCGTGCCCGGTCGGGTTGCAAATCCTGCACCGACTGTGTGAGCTGATTGTGTAAAAAGTCTTTGGCATCAGCACCGCTGGCTCGTATCACAGCAAGGTTTAAAGCATGTGTTGTCATGATAGTAAAGTACTTTCAAAAAATGAATGGGGTTGTGTGGTTGGCGGGTTTTGCCCACTGGAATTCTAACAAAAAGATGGTCAAGCCCCTAATAAGCGCTTGCCTTGTCAGGTAATAGGCGAAAAGAATATGTAGGCTTATAATGCTGGCTTTGGTTTAGGGTTCTAGCAGCGATGAAGCGTTCAACGAAAATTCTTTTGCTCACTGTATTGAGCCTTTTGCTCTTGGTTGCCTTGTCGGGTTGGGCCGCATGGTGGTGGGTCATGCAGCGGGCGGTGCCGATGCCTGAACCGACTGTTGATTATATGGTCGAATCCGGCATGGGGCCTCGGCAAATCGCTCGTCAAATGGCGCAGGCCGGGATTGCTGTGCATGAGGATAGCTTTGTTTTGCTGGCGCGCTATAGCAAGGCAGATAAACGCCTGCAGGCCGGAGCCTATCAGGCCGAGCGTGGGGATACCTTGTGGGCGTTGCTGCAACGCATGGTCGAGGGCAACATGATGCAAACTCGCATTACCTTTGTCGAGGGCTGGACCTTTGCGCGCATGCTGCAGCAGATTGCTGAGCACCCACAAATCAGGCAAACGCTCGAGGAGGCAACCCCAGCTGATATCATTGAGCAGTTGCAAATAGAAGCTGCCCATCCCGAGGGGTTGTTTCATCCCGATACCTATGTATTTGTGCCCGGCACCCCGGATATTGAGCTGCTCAGGCGGGCCTATGAGGCGCAACTGGAGTTGCTCGAGGAGTTGTGGCCCGAGCGGGATGAGGAGCTACCCCTGGCTTCTCCCTACGAGGCATTAATACTGGCTTCCATCATAGAAAAGGAAACAGGTCGGGCAGAGGATCGCTCCCGCATTGCCGGGGTGTTTATCAACCGTTTGAAAGCAGGTATGCTGTTACAGACCGATCCCACCGTCATTTATGGCATGGGGGAAAACTATCAAGGTCGTATTCGCAAACGTGATCTGAGGACAGACACCCCGTGGAACACCTACACGCGTGCAGGCTTGCCTCCCACACCCATTGCCTTGCCCAGCAAGGCTTCCTTGCTGGCTGCATTACACCCGGAAAAGCACGACTATTATTATTTTGTCGCCCGTGGGGACGGCTCAAGCGAGTTTTCCAAGAATCTGGCCCAGCATAACCGGGCTGTAGCAAAATATATTTTGAAGTGAAATCATTATGAAGCACGGGCTTTTTTTGACTCTCGAGGGGGTTGACGGCGCAGGCAAGAGTACCCATATTCCGTTCATGAAGCGGTTTTTACAAAGTCACGATATTCCCATATTAGTCACACGTGAGCCGGGCGGTACGCCGCTGGGCGAAAACCTGCGTCATTTGTTGCTGACAGACCCCATGAGCCTGGAAACGGAGTGTCTGCTGATGTTTGCAGCACGGCAGGAACACATACAAAAACGGATACAGCCAGCCCTAAAGCAAGGCCACTGGGTCTTATGTGATCGATTTACTGATGCGACTTATGCCTATCAGGGGGCAGGTCGGGGTTTAGGTGCTCAGCGGGTGCGTGTTCTGGAGCAGTGGGTGCATGCTGCCTTGACCCCGGATCGCACCTGGCTTTTTGATTTACCCCTGGACCTGGCTAGACAGCGTTTGATGAAAACCCGTGTGCTGGATCGTTTTGAGCAGGAGGATATGGAGTTTTTTTTGCGTACCCAGCAGGGCTATTATGATAGGGTACATGAGGAACCCGCAAGGTTTAGCATGATTGATGCAAGTTTGACCATTAACGAGATACAGGAGCAGTTGCAAGACGAGCTGCTGCAATTGATTAATCAGTGGCAGCGCGCTTGATACTTGCAGCGGGCATTTATGACACTTTACCCTTGGTTTGATGAAACAGCCCGGCAATTTTTAGCTCGCCGCGCGCAGATGCCCCATGCCTGGTTGCTCAGTGGAGCTGCGGGTATTGGTAAATTTGAGCTGGGCGCTTTTTTGGCCGCATCATTGCTGTGTGAGCAACCGCAGCCAGAAGGGCTGGCCTGCGGGCATTGTTCTGCCTGCCAGTGGTTTGCCCGCGGTAACCATCCAGATGTTCGGTATATTTACCCGCTTCAGTGGCATGAGGAGTTATTTCCTGAGCGACCGCTGCCGGAGGGCAATGAGAAATCACAGGAAATCCGCATTGAGCAGTTCCGGGCCTTGGATGACTGGTTTCATGCCAGCACTCATCGGGGCGGGTACCGGGTTGTGCTGATATATCCAGCGCAGCAGATGAATCGGGTGGTGGCCAATGCATTGCTCAAGGTACTAGAGGAGCCCGCCACCAAGACGGTGTTTTTGTTAATCACTTCACAGCTACCAGAGCTGCTACCTACGATTCGTTCGCGTTGTCGTCGTTTGAACCTGCCCGCGCCCGATAATCAACAAGCTACCCAGTGGCTGCAGCAGCAAGGCATTGCACAGGCCGCAGACTGGCTGCGGGCCAATGATGGGGCCCCCTTGTTAGCCCTCAAGGCAGCCCGCACTCATGAGCAGGCAGTGCCAGAATGGCTCACGCAGCTGAGCATGGCGCTTGTGCAGCGGCAAAAGGCCCAGCTCTATGCTTTGTTACCGTCGTTAGAGGACTTGCCTTTTGGTGAGCTGCTGCGCGTCATACAGCGTTTCAATCTGGATATACAGTTGCAGCAATATGGGCAGGCGCCACGGCACTATCCCGAGCTTGAGGGCAGCATACAACAGCTCGCGCAGCGCAGCAGTCCGCAGGTCAGTACACATCTATGCAAGACGTTATTGCAAAGACAAGCGACCGCCGAGCATCCCTTTAACGCCAAACTACGGGTACACCACCTGCTGGATAACCTGGGGCAGGTCTACACTTGAACTCATTTAAAAGCTTTAAATTACCATGTTTGTTGATTCACACTGTCATATAGACTTTCCACAGCTTAAAGAGCGTTTACCCGAGGTGTTGGGCAATATGCAGACCAATGAGGTGCAGCATGCGCTGGTAGTAAGCGTTAATTTTGAGGATTGGCCAGCACTGATCCATATGGTTGAACAACACGATAATTTGAGTGCCTCGGTCGGGGTTCATCCTGGCTATGAGCAGACGCACGAAGCCAGTGTGCAGGAGTTGCTGGATCGGGCCCGCCACCCGAAGGTTGTCGCGATTGGGGAAACCGGCTTGGATTATTATCGCCTGCAAGAGCCACTGGACTGGCAAAGGGCGCGCTTTGAACGTCATTTGGAGGCGAGCCGCCTGTCCGGTTTGCCCGCCATCATCCATACCCGTGCCGCGGCCAAGGACACCTTGGCAATCATGCGGGCAGGGCATGCCGATGAGGCTGGCGGGGTCATGCATTGCTTTACGGAAACGCTGGCGGTAGCGCGCGCAGCACTGGATTTGGGTTTTTATATTTCATTTTCCGGTATAGTGACCTTTAAAAATGCCCAGGAGTTAAAGGAGGTGGCACGTTTTGTCCCATTGGACAGAATGCTTATCGAAACCGATGCGCCCTATCTGGCGCCCGTACCTTTTCGGGGCAAAACCAATGAGCCGGCTTATGTACGCTACGTGGCAGAATATATTGCTGAGCTAAGAAATATGGATTTGGCGTTGCTAGCGGAGCAAACAACAAGCAATTTTTACAGTCTTTTCAATAAGTTAGGCGGTAAATCTTAAGAGATGGATTAAGATTTGAGAGGTAGTCTATAAAATAGATTAAGTTATACGCCTATCTATTTGATTTTATAAGGAAAATACTCATGCATTCAAATGCTCTTGTCAGAAAGGCGGCAGCAATGCTGATGGGCGGGTTAATCACTGCTTCTGCGCAGCTCTGGGCACAAAATGCCGTGGATGAATCATTTTGGAATGATGTGCTCAATGATCGGCGGCAGGCTGTCATGGAGCAATTAGCGGCGGGCCTGGATCCAAATGAAAAGAGTCAGGAAGGGCAGCCGGCAGTGATGTGGGCCATCCAGAATGAGTCGTGGGCAGTCTATGATCTGCTTGCGCAACACAAGGATTTCGATCCGAATATTACCAATGACACCAATGAAACGCCGTTGATGTATCTGGCTATTTTAGGGGAGTTGGATCGCGGCAAGGCGCTTGCTGCTCAAGGGGCAAAAATCAATCGCCTTGGCTGGACGCCATTGCATTATGCCGCCTCCCGGGGGCAGGTAGAGTTTGCCCGCTGGTTGCTCGATGAGGGAGCCTTTATTCACGCCCCTGCACCTGATGGCACGACGCCCTTGATGATGGGGGCATTTTCAGGCAACCGGGCGATGGTTGATATGTTGCTAGAGGCAGGTGCGGATTTGCGCGCTGTCAATATTCATCAGCACACTGCCGTTGATTGGGCTGAATCTGCCAACCAAAGCCGTATGGCCAAATACCTGCAGCAGCTGATTGACGGACCAGCGGTTGCGGAGCAGACAGCCCCAGAGCCTTCTAAGGAGGGCGCTGAGTCAGCGAGCGAGACTACGGGCCAAGGCAGCTCAAAATACTTTGATTTGGACCGCTTTCAGTGATTGTCAAAGACCGTTGATGCGGCGTTGGCTCTGCTTGTCGAACCAGTGTAGCGGGTGGTCGGGCGCCACCCCAACCTGTATTTTTTCACCCACCCCTAATAGGTCAGTCGCCGTATCACTCATGGGGCAGCGGATCACCAGGGGATAATCACCCAGTCGGGCATGTATCAGTTGTTCGGAGCCTAACACCTCGATCATTTCCACATTGACCTCCAGCCCTGGGCGGTGCAAAACGAGATGCTCGGGTCGGACCCCAAAAATGACCTTTTGATTTTTAACCGCAGCGGGAATTCGTTCCTGCTCGATGCTTAGGGCAGGCAGGCCCTCAAGCCGCAGGACCTTTTGCTCAGTAACGGTCACCGGGATGAGATTCATGGGTGGCGAGCCAATAAAACTGGCCACAAAGGTACTGGCTGGTTGATTAAAAACCTCACTGGGTGTACCAATTTGCTCGGCAACGCCTTTATTCATTACGACCATGCGCTGAGCCAGGGTCATCGCCTCGACCTGATCATGCGTTACGTACAGGCTGGTGGTCTTGAGTCGCTGATGCAAGCGCTGGATTTCAAGCCGCATTTGCACCCTGAGCTTGGCATCCAGGTTGGACAAGGGCTCATCAAATAGAAATACCTTGGGCTCACGTACGATGGCACGCCCCATGGCCACGCGCTGGCGTTGTCCGCCTGATAGTTCGCGTGGCCGACGGTCGAGCAGATGACTGAGTTCAAGAATTTGAGCAGCATTTTGCACTCGTTGCCGTATTTCTTCTTTGGGAAATTTTTTGATCTTTAGCCCATAGGCCATATTGTCAAAGACTTTCATATGGGGATATAGGGCATAGTTTTGAAAAACCATGGCTATATCACGCTGTGCAGGCTCTAATTGATTGACTCCTTGCTCATCAATATAAATATCGCCGCCAGTCACCTCTTCAAGCCCGGCGATCATGCGCAGCAAGGTAGATTTGCCACAGCCAGAGGGGCCCACAATCACCACAAACTCGCCCGCCTTGATTTGCATGGAAAAGTCCTTGATGACTTCTACATTACCTGCATAGGTTTTACATACCTTGTCTAAAACTACTGCTGCCATTTCAGCATTCCCTTTAGTGATTTATTTTTCTGAATCGATAAGGCCTTTGACAAACCATCTTTGCATGACCAGTACCACAATAGCGGGCGGGATCATGGCGAGCATGGCCGTGGCCATGACAATATTCCAGCGTGTGACGCTATCACCGCCTGATATCAGTCGCTTGATTCCGACCACGATAGGATACATATTTTCATTGGTGGTAATGATGAGGGGCCATAAATATTGATTCCAGCCATAGATAAATTGGATGACAAACAGTGCAGCAATGCTGGTTTTGGATAAAGGCAATAAAATATCCTTGAAAAACCGCATGGGACTGGCACCATCAATACGTGCAGCCTCTACCAGCTCATCCGGGACCGTTAGGAAAAACTGGCGAAATAAAAATGTGGCCGTTGCAGAAGCAATGAGTGGCAATGTGAGGCCGACATAGCTATTGAGAATACCCAAATTGGCTACTACCTCGTAGGTGGGGATAATGCGCACCTCAACAGGCAGCATCAGCGTCACAAAGATAAGCCAAAAGCACAGCATCCTGAAGGGAAAACGGAAATACACGACGGCAAAGGCCGAGATCATGGAGATGGCGATCTTGCCGATGGCTATCACCAATGCCATGACTGTGCTCACCCAGAGCATGCGCCCAACCGGGGGTGTGTTTTCACCCGGAACACCAAACAAAGCGGATTTGTAATTTTCCCAAAAATGGTCCCCCATGACCAAAGACATGGGCGCACGGGCCACTTCGGCGGTGGTTTGGGTCGAGGCCACGAAGGTCATGTAAAGGGGAAAGGCAATGACCAAAACCCCTGCAATCAGGATGAAGTGACTGAAAAAATCCAACCAGGGACGTCGTTCTACCATAGGAATTTCCTCAGTAATTGACCCGCCGGTCTATATAGCGAAACTGAAAGACCGTCAAAGCAATCACGATGAGCATGAGAATCACGGACTGAGCCGCAGACGAGCCCAGGTCAAGGCCCTTGAATCCTGTGTTATACACCTTGTAGACGAGGATGGCGGTACTCGAACCTGGTCCGCCCTGGGTCACTAGATCAATGATGGCAAAGGTATCAAAAAAGGCGTAGATCACATTGACGACCAGCAAAAAGAAGGCGGTGGGTGAGAGCAGGGGAAAGACAATACTCCAGAAACGGCGCATGGGGCCTGCTCCATCGATAGCCGCTGCCTCAATGAGCGAACGAGGGATGGCTTGCAAGCCAGCCAGAAAAAATAAAAAATTATAAGAGATCTGTTTCCAGACCGAAGCCAACACAACCAGGGTCATGGCATCATTGGCGTCAAGCCGGGGATTCCATTTGGCACCGAGCTGCACGAGCCAAACCGCCAGCACGCCCACCGATGGTGAAAACATGAATAACCACAGCACGCCGGCCACTGCAGTGGCAACGGCATAGGGCCAGATGAGCAGGGTTTTATAAAAAGTAGCCCCGCGGATAATCCGGTTGGCCATCACCGCCAACAACAGTGAGATGGATAGTCCGAGCAAGGCGACCCAGAAAGAAAACTTGGCGGTTACCCAAAACGACTGACGATAGCTCCTGTCAGCAAGAAGCTCACGGAAATTATCCAAACCGACGAATACAGAAGAAAACCCGAAAGGGTCATCCAGATGAAAGGATTGCCACAGCGCCTGACCTGCCGGCCAAAAGAAAAATACAAAGGTAACTATCAGCTGCGGCGCCAACAGCAGGTAGGGCAGTGTTTTATGTCGAAAGACAACGCGTTTATCCATGGACTGGTAAAAGGGGTACGCTATTACAGGAGCTCAAATTAAAGCTGGGCAGTCGCCTGCCCAGCCCAGTGAGTCAAACGATGATTAATTTACACTTTTCTCAAAACGTGTGAGCAAATCATTACCGCGGCGGACCATTTCTTCAAGACCTTCTTTGGCCCCTATATTGCCGGCAAAGATCTCCTCCATGATACCATCCTCGACATCACGTATTTGCGGTAAGTAACCCAAACGGATGCCCCGTGAATGCTCTGTGGTATTTGCGTCAAGCTGCATGACGGAGACCTCGGTACCCGGGTTTTCGTCATAAAAACCAGACTCCTTGGTGAGCTCATAGCCTGCAACGGTTACGGGCACATAACCGGTGGCCTGATGCCAGCGGGCGGATTGCTCCGGACTGGAGAGGAATTTAAAGAATTTTGTGACCCCTTTGTAGGTATCCTCTGGTTTGTCGGCAAATACCCACAGCGAAGCGCCACCAATAATGGAGTTTTGCGGTGCACCATCAACGCCCTCGTAGTAGGGCAGGGTGGAAATGCCAAAATCAAACTCCCCGGTTTTGAGGATGTTGGCCCGGTTGCCACTGGAGCCGGTAAACATGCCGCATTTGCCCGAAGTGAACAAGGCATTGGGTGTATCGCCCCGGCCGCCATAGGTGAAGTCCCCCTCCTTGGCCATGTTGGCGAGAAATTCCAGATGCTCTACAAAGATATCATCATCAATGCTCAGACGCGCATCCAAACCACCGAAGCCATTATTTTCTGTGGCATAGGGGACATTATGCCAAGCAGAAAAATTCTCCAGTAAAATCCAGGAAGGCCATGAGGTGGTGTAGCCGCACTCATAGCCGGCAGCCCGGATTTTTTTGGCTGCCTCGGCAAGCTCCTGCCAGGTTTTAGGTGGGTTATCCGTATCCAGGCCGGCGGCTTTAAATGCATCTTTGTTGTAATACAATACAGGGGTGGAACTATTAAACGGCATGGAGACCAGCTTGCCCTCGTTAGAGGAGTAATAGCCGCCTACAGCACCGAGGAATATCTCCGGATCGATAGGATCGCCTACCATCTCGGACATTTCCTGTACGGGTTGCACCGCCCCTTTGGCATGCATCATGGTTGCGGTACCGACCTCAAATACCTGTAATATGTCTGGGGCATTACCCGCTCTAAAGGCGGCAATACCAGCATTCATGGACTCGCCGTAGTTACCCTTGTAGCTCGGTTTGACCACATAATCCGATTGGGATTGGTTGAAATTCTCAACCAGCTCGTTGACCCGATCTCCCAGTGCGCCCTCCATGGAGTGCCAAAATACAATCTCAGTGGCTGCATGAGCAACACTGACAGATGCAAATAAGGCGGCTAAAGTTATGCTTAACGTTTTCGCTCGCATGAGCCTCTCCTGTGTTTTAAAGGATTGTCATTAAAAGCTAAACTGACTTAGTGTGTAGTACGAATATAAGCTATTTTTATTACATCAATGTGAACATAACTTGCTTGCGTCCAAAAAATCAATATTTTTGCTCCAAACCTAGCATTAACCCGTATTCATTCTCTTTCATAACGATCACGGTTGATACATGTCAAATAATACAAAAACTCCTCGAATTGCTTTTATCGGCGGCGGCAATATGGCTCAGGCCCTGGGCCTGGGTCTGATTGGTGACCAATTGTCGGCCCAGGATGTCCTGGTCATCGATCCCAACGAGCAGGCGCAGGCGCGCTGGCAGACAGTGGGGGTGCATACCCAGGCCGCCATCGATGAGCGGCTTGGGGATTTTGATATGTGGGTGCTGGCAGTAAAACCCCAGCTGCTGGGCGCTGTGGTAGGTGAGTGCGCTGCATTTCGTCAACCGAACACTCTGGTGTTGAGCATTGCAGCAGGGATTCGCGCAACTGACATCGCGCAGTGGCTAGGTACCCCGGATCAGCCCTTTGAGCGTGTGATTCGTTGTATGCCCAATACCCCGGCATTGGTGCAGCAAGGCGTCAGTGGGGTCATGGCTTTACCAGCTGTGCGGGAGGCCGAGAAAGCCTTTGCTACCCAGCTGCTCGAAACGGTAGGTACCGTAGTGTGGGTGCAGGACGATGCGGCCCTGGATGCGGTGACGGCACTTTCTGGTAGTGGCCCTGCCTATGTGTTTTTGTTTCTGGAGGCCTTGATTGCGGGCGGCCAGAGTTTGGGGCTGAGTGCCGGGCAGGCGCGTGATCTGGCACTGCAAACTGTCACTGGTGCTACCAGTCTGGCAGCCCAGTCCGCCGACAGCATCGCCCAGTTGCGCCAAAATGTTACCTCCGAGGGCGGTACGACCGCTGCCGCTTTGGCTGTTTTTCAATCACAAGACTTTAGTGCTATTGTCAAAAAGGCGATGCATGCTGCCGCACAGCGTGCCAAAGAGCTTGCTGAGCAGTTCTCCCACTAACTCCAAATCACTTTTGCTGTAATGAATTCAAATAACCACTGTTCTGCTTTTGATTTGATGACTCCGCAACAGGCGGTGCTCTCTGTCGCTGTGATGATTGTCATCGTAGTGTCCTCAAATTTCCTGGTGCAGTTTCCCATTAATAACTGGTTGACTTGGGGTGCTGTTACTTACCCAATTGCTTTTTTGGTTGCTGATGTACTGAATCGGCGCTTTGGGCCTGCCCCCGCTCGCCGGGTGGCGTATTTTGGCTTTGTCAGCGCTTTGATCATTTCTGCCTGGGTGGCCTCACCACGCATTGCGGCAGCCTCTGGTTTTGCCTTTATCACCGCGCAACTGACGGATATCTACTTATTTGACAAATTACGACATCGAGTCTGGTGGCAAGCGCCCTTTATCGGTGGAGTAGCGGGAGCCACTCTGGATACTTTTGTGTTTTTCAGTGTGGCCTTCATGGGTACTGGTATGCCTTGGCCTACCTTGTTGGTTGGGGATTTGATCGTCAAATTGGCGCTCAATACCTTTATGTTGGCCCCTTTTCGGGCGCTCATGTGGAATCTGGCCCGACCGGGGCAAAACCGTTAGCACCTGACCCGGTGCGCGACAAGCCCCGCCGTTCAGGGCGGGGAAGGATAGCGCGGACGGCGCAGCCGTCCTTGTCTTTGGGTTTCAGTGTGGAGTTTGCTGCTGCTCGATGTACTGGCGCACGATGGAAATCGGCGCGCCGCCGCAGCTTGAAGCGAAATAGGACGGCGACCACAGCACGCCTTTCCAGTAGCGCTTCTGGATGTCGGGCCGTTCCTTCCGCAGCAGGCGACTGGAGACGCCTTTGAGGCTGTTCACGAGATTGGAGACAGCCACCTTGGGCGGGTATTCCACAAGCAGGTGAACGTGATCGTCCTCGCCGTCCATCTCGATCAGTTGCGCCTCGA
>Ga0209487_1002891_pt1 | contig 13695 bp, 10 predicted proteins | sample Poulit2012_FD_187524 | JGI IMG/M metagenome (GOLD analysis project Ga0209487, IMG submission 187524) | Agricultural soil microbial communities from Georgia to study Nitrogen management - Poultry litter 2012 (SPAdes) (version 2) | ecosystem: Environmental > Terrestrial > Soil > Agricultural land... | reverse complement strand
ATTTGTACAGATAATGCCTCTTTATTTAAACGATACCCATGGCATGTCGGACATGCTGTTTCCGCCATATAGCTACCTAATGTTTCGCGAATAAAATCAGATGATGTTTCTTTATACCTACGGGCAATATTGTTCATTACTCCTTCAAATTGAATACGATTGTTTCGCTTTTTACCGAAATCAGTCACATAGTTAAAATCAATATAGTCTTTCCCACTACCATACAAAATAATATCTAATTGTTTTTTAGGTAAATCTTTGACAGGTTTATCCATATCAATCCCATAATGTGACGAAACAGCTTGTAATAGTTGTGGGTAATATTGCGAACTAATTGGCTTCCAAGCTAGTATCGCATGTTCGTTTAATGATAACGACCAATCTGGAATAACTAAATCTAAATCAACTTCTAAATTTGTCCCAAGGCCGTCACAAGTTATACACGCACCGAACGGACTATTAAATGAAAATAATCGTGGTTCTAATTCATCAATGGAAAAACCACATTCTGGACAAGCGTGATTTTCATTCATTACGATTTCTTCCCCATCAATAATATCAATAATCACTCGTCCATTACCTAATGGGAGTGCTGTTTCTAATGAATCCGTAAGGCGACTTTCAATCCCATCTTTAACAACAATACGGTCAACAACAACCTCGATGGAATGTTTTTTATTCTTATCTAATGTAATCTCTTCGGTTACTTCACGCATCTCGCCATCTACGCGAATACGAATATACCCTTCTTTTTGTAGGTCTTCTAATACTTTTACATGTTCTCCTTTTCGCCCTGAGACGACTGGAGCTAACACTTGGATTCGTGTTCGTTCTGGCAATTGTAACACTTGATCGACCATTTGTTGAATACTTTGTGAAGCAATTTCAATCCCGTGAATTGGACAATAAGCACGTCCAATTCTCGCGTACAATAATCGTAAATAATCGTAAATTTCTGTCGCTGTAGCAACCGTTGAGCGCGGGTTTTTACTCGTCGTTTTTTGATCAATTGAAATAGCTGGTGATAAGCCTTCGATTGTATCGACATCTGGTTTATCCATTTGCCCTAGAAACTGTCGAGCATAAGCGGATAATGACTCTACATAACGACGTTGTCCTTCTGCATAGACGGTATCAAATGCTAACGATGATTTTCCTGAACCGGATAATCCTGTAACAACGACTAACTTATTTTTTGGTATATCTACATCCATATTTTTTAAATTATGTGCTCTAGCACCACGAATAGTGATCTTTTTCCCTCTCATAAGCTTTCTTCATCCTTCCAAAGCTTGGACTTATCTTACTTAGCCTACTACTTTTAATTCAAATATAATATCACGTAATTCTGTCGCACGTTCAAAATCAAGTGCTTTAGCAGCCAAACGCATTTCCTCTTCCATTTGTTCAATCACTTGTTCACGCTCTTTCTTCGGTAATTGAACAATTTTAGTAATTTCATTTGTTTCATATTCTTCTTCATCTTCTGCTGCAACAGTTGCACGGATGAGTTCGCGAACGTCTTTCTTAATCGTTGTAGGTGTAATACCATGCTTTTCGTTGTATGCTTGTTGAATTTCCCGACGCCGGTTTGTCTCATCAATAGCAACTTGCATCGAGTCTGTGATGTTATCTGCATACATGATTACTTGACCTTTTTCATTTCTCGCCGCTCGTCCCATCGTCTGGATTAGGGATCGCTCAGAACGTAAAAATCCTTCTTTATCTGCATCAAGAATGGCTACTAATGATACTTCTGGCAAATCGAGTCCTTCACGTAGCAAGTTAATGCCTACAAGTACATCGTATTTTCCTACACGTAAATCACGAATAATCTCGATTCGCTCTAATGTCTTTACTTCAGAATGTAAGTATGCAACTTTAAAATCAAGGTCTTTCAAATAATCCGTTAAATCTTCCGACATTCGTTTCGTTAACGTTGTAATTAAGACACGCTCATTACGATCAATACGCTCATTTATTTCGCCAATTAAATCATCAATTTGTCCTTCAATCGGGCGGACATGTACTTCCGGATCAAGTAAACCTGTCGGACGAATAATTTGTTCTACAATTTCTTTCGTGTGCTCCATTTCGTATGGACCAGGTGTAGCAGATATATATACATTTTGTGATGCTTTCTCTTCAAACTCCTCAAACTTAAGAGGACGGTTATCCAATGCGGAAGGTAAACGAAAGCCATGATCGACAAGCATTTGTTTCCGTGCCCTGTCTCCATTGTACATACCACGAACTTGCGGTAACGTTGCATGGGATTCATCAATGACAACGAGATAATCTTCTGGAAAGAAATCTAACAAGGTATAAGGTGTGGAACCTGGCTCTCTCAACGTAATATGACGTGAGTAGTTCTCAATTCCCGAACAAAAACCCATTTCTCGCATCATTTCTAAATCATAATTCGTCCGTTGTTCTAATCGTTGTGCTTCTAATAATTGATTATTCGCTTCTAATTCTTTTAATCGTTCTTCTAATTCTAATTCAATATTACGAATGGCTATTTTCATTTTCTCTTCTCGAGTAACGAAGTGTGATGCTGGGAAAATAGCTACATGTTCTCGGTCACCAACAATCTCCCCTGTTAATGCATCTACTTCCCGAATTCGATCAATTTCATCTCCGAAAAATTCAATCCGTATACAATGCTCTTCACGAGAAGCTGGAATAATTTCAACTGAATCCCCTCGAACGCGAAATGTACCACGCTTGAAGTCAATATCATTGCGAGCATATTGAATATCAACTAATTCTCTTAACAATTCGTCCCGCTCGATTTCCATCCCCATCCGTAACGAAAGTACTTGTTCTTTATAATCTTCTGGGGAACCTAACCCATATATACAAGATACACTTGCAACAATTAATACATCTCGACGTTCAAATAATGCAGATGTTGCAGAATGTCGTAATTTATCAATTTCATCATTGATACTCGCATCCTTTTCAATGAAAGTATCTGTTGATGGTACATAAGCTTCTGGTTGATAATAATCATAATAACTAACAAAATACTCAACTGCATTATTGGGAAAAAACTCTTTAAATTCACTATATAGTTGTCCCGCTAACGTTTTATTATGTGCAATCACTAATGTTGGTCGATTAATTTGTTCAATGACATTAGAGACAGTAAATGTTTTCCCTGTCCCTGTTGCACCTAGTAATGTTAAATGATTATTGCCTGCGTTTACTTGTTTGACTAGCTCTTCAATTGCTTTTGGTTGATCTCCTCTTGGCTCATATGATGACACAAGTTGAAATTTATCTACCATTTTAGAACTCCTATCTTTGTACAATCCTATTTATTATTATACCATATATACGAACTAACATTCCATTTTCATCATTTCTTCAAATTATGTTCAAGCTTAACAAAGCTTTCAACGTGAGAACTCTGTAACAATTGAAAGCAGCCTATAAAACTTATGATATTATTTCGTCATGATTGTTGCTTCACTCCATTTTCAATCAGTAAACTTAATACTTAAAACTATTTTAAATAAACTATCATTTATTCTTTGCGCAAAATCTGCTCCATCGCTTTGCCCTTTGCTAACTCATCTATCAATTTATCCAAATAGCGTATTTCCTGCATTATTGGTTCTTCAATATCCTCTACCCGAACACCACAGATGACACCTTTAATTAGCGTTCGTAAAGGATTCATAAGAGGCGCTTCTGCAAAAAAGGTTTCAAAGTCTGTCTTGTTATCTAGTTGTGCTTTCAATTCTTCTTCACTATATCCAGTCAACCAATAGATGATTTCGTCGACTTCTGTTTGCTTACGTCCTTTTTTCTCTGCCTTTGCGACATAATGAGGATAGACACTCGCAAAACTCATTGTATAGATCTTATGGTTTGTCATCATACATTCTCCCTTGGTCTGTTAAGCTTATTTAACTTTATTATGAGGCAATTTCAAAATACGAATGGTCTAAAAAATCCGAACAATAGAATTTGAATTTTGATTACCACTCTAGGGGCTCACTTTTTTAGCGAGAAGCTGTTAAGCCTTCGTCGGACAAAGTCTAGTCTTACCGAGGCTTTTATTGAGGGCACTGAAAAACACCCGTAATCCGATATCCGGTAATTCCTCGGGTTTTATTTCATTAATGATAAAGAAAAAGTCAGCATTTTTCCTTTTGTGTGGAATTCGAATCCACGAAGACTCCTACGTCAATAGCAACATCCGAAAATCCACTTTATAAGTTTTGGAAAAAACTTATAAAGTTAGTTGAGGGGTTGCCCGTGGAAAGCGTAGTGGATTCGGATGGAACACATGCGCTCGAACTGTAGGGACTTTTTCAGTAACACTTATTCCCACGAAGCATAGGACGTGCAAGTGTCAGTGTTGGCAAAAGGAAGTTTCCGGTTTTAACTGACAAGGAGTCGACCACCTACCGTTTTAATCACTCAAGGAAAATATGATAAACACGATATAAAGGTTACTTTTAACGTGAACGTTCTGATTTATTACTCTTAAATTTACACTTATGAAATTGATTCATCTGTTTAAAATTAAATGAATTCTAATTTTCTATATTTCCAATCGGGCTTCTACAACTCCCTATAGCAATACCATGTTGATTCAAAATTTTTTTCACATTCATAATAGCATTTCCATCATAAACTTGTTCTAAGATCTTTGCTATTTTTATGCTTTCTTGTTCATTTAACTTTTGCTTCATTCCTAATTTTTGAAACCATTGTGTAATTTCTGTTGGATAGACATTTCCAGCAATAGAGGAAAGTCGATCATATCCATAGGAAACTTTTTCTTCCAACTCTACTTCCCCACCAGCATAGAAATAAAAATCATGCCGGTTTAAGCCATTTTTTATACGTTGTATTTTCACTTGATCCCCTGCATCTTTGACCCCAACTACGGCTTCTAACCTACTTAATTGAATAATACTTTCTTCAGCTAAATCAAATCCGGTTCTTCCAGGATTGTTGTATAATATGGCCGGTTTTTCACTCTGTTCGATGATACTTTTCGCATATGCATATGCCTCTTTTTGTGTTGGTATAATGTACGGAGGAAATCCAAGCATAATACCTGTTATATTTGAATGACGAAGCGTTACCGCTAATTCCTCTGCCTCTTTCTGTCGAACGGAAGCAACACCAAATATAACTTCCATATGATGAAACAGTTCTTCTTCCTCTAATCTATTGATGATGGCGATTTTCTCTTGTAAACTTAAACTATGTTGTTCTCCCGTCGTCCCTGATACTAGAACAGATTTCACGCCTTTTTTATATAGTTCACGAATATGAGTGATAGTACCATCTATGTCTAAAGTTTCATCATCATAAAATGCAGTTGGTACAGCAATATGTACTTTTTCTTTTAGCATCATGTATCCCCTTTATTATTTCATCAAACAAATAAAGCTCTTTGCCAAATATGGTAGTATTATTTCACCGATTTCTCTTTGGAAATCCCTCGTATAATATATTTAGGAATTATTTTTCAGCCTATTTATTCGAAGTACTTTATTAGAATTATACATGCAATACACCTGTTACCTTCCATTGCAGGCGGACGCATTCCGCGGGCATGGCTTGAGCCTCCTCACTCGCAAAGAACGCTCGTTCCGGGGTCTCAAGACTCATGCTTTTCCCGCAGGAGTCGCTGCTTGCAATGGAAAGTAACTTAAATTGTGTAAGTAACAAGTTTTCGGAAACATGTCAAATTCCTTGGACATTCCGAAATATTACTAGATTATGATTATATAAGGATCATTTGGGACTATTCTTTTACTCCTTGCGAATTTTACTGCATAAAAAGCCTGTTTCTCAGTGTGCACCTTGACCTTCCTACACGAGGCTGCTGATTAGCATCCCACTAGGGTAAAATTACTTGATTCATAGTATAATGTTTAAACATAAGAACACCTTCGGTAGTAATGATTTTGTCACTTTTATTTTACCAGAAGGTGTTCTTTTTGTTTACTACTTTTTATCTGAATAATCAGGTTCTATAATGTATAACGTTGGTGAAGATAATTCATCCGTTTTAGGTATCTAAAACGGATGATGGAAATTCGCTGACGTTATTTTCTTTTTATAATAGAAAACAAGTGAATTTCCCTGTAGAATAAAAGTCGCTGAAAACCATACCTAGGAAGGAAATCACTTGTTTACTGATATATTAAAATGTTACTAAATATTCATGATAAAGATATTTCGTTTGAGGATAACTGCGTTACAAAAGGTTAATCACTGTTTTACATGTGTCATCAAAATAAAAAGCAGAAACAAGTTGACTGTAGCGGAAGATGACCGACACCAGCGGGAAAAGCAACAGTCGAAAATCCATTTCATAAGTTTGAAAAAACGTATGAAATGACTTGAGACGTTGCCCGCACTAAGCGTGTCATCTGTAGTGAAAGTCAACGAGTGTGCGCCGCACACTTTCATATAATATCATGTAATTTTTAAAAGTTATGACCGTCTAATTTTATCCACCAGCGTTATTTGACAAAGAACCAAGAATCAAACATTTTATGATTCAAAGTAAAAAGGAACTCAGTATCTACTGAATTCCTTTTTTGCTATTTAGCTTAGTTTTGTCCCAGCCTCTTCTTTCATCATTTTATTCTTTTGTTTTCATTTGGTTCTTCAACAAAGACAACACCAAGTTCATGATGGTCTTCTTCGTAAAGTACACTATTAATAAAGCGAATTTCTCCTCGTTCATCAATGACATCGAGTTTAAACGAAGCACCGCTATTTTGTAAAGCTTCATAAAAAGCAGTTGGCGTCTGTATGATTTGATTATTTACTTTCGTGATCGTTTCTCCTATATGGATACCAATACGTTCGGCAGGACTTTCTGGTAATACTGCCAATACTTTAACACCTTTATTCAACGGTGTAAAAATAGCTTGCTTATATTTATCTTGCTTTTTATGTCGATAAGTAATCCACTCTTTTCCGATGACAGCTACTAAAACCGCAACAATGGTAGCATACGGAAAATATAATCCAACAAGTGCAATAAACATGACAATCACACTTAGTATCCATGTTGCTTGTCCAAGTCTCTTGCCAGCAACATGTGGTAAATCACTTTGCACTGTATAATTAACCCCAATAATAAATGGTAGTAAAATGAGTTGATACCCTTCATGAGCATATTCAAAATAAGGGAAAAGTGGTAAAATAACATTCGCTTGATCAACTGGTAACAGTGCGAAGAAAGGAATAAAGGCAGCCCGTTTTAAACGGTGCTGACCAATCCACTTTCCACGTAACCCTAATTTCATTTCAGGAAAACTCGCTCCATTTCTACGATGCAATAACAATGCTTCGGCAAAAAGGAGAAGCGACAATAAAAATGCTATTGTTAACAATTGTACAATCGTTACTCGATTAAAATCGAGATACTGTTCTACCCCCGCTAATGGTAGGTATTGTAGTATCACGATGAAAAGAAAAGTTAAACCTAACGTATAACTAGCTGACAAAAAAGTTGTTCTACCCGTAAGACTAACTAATATCGTTACAACAATTAAAACAAAGATGATTTCATAAGAAAACACCATACCAACTAAAATCGCAACGAGTGAAATGATCATGCTAAAAACAATGGAAATCAACAACGTACCTTTACTCTCCGTTAAAATCGGATATATTTTTGTACCGAAAAGACGTCGTTCCCTTTTAATCCGACGCCAACCCATTATAAAAAACAACAATACTATCCAATAAAGTAATGGATTGAGAAATAACTTCCCAACACCTATTACAATCTCGATTAGCCATGTCTCTAGCATTTTATTCACCCCATATTAATGTATCAGTTGGTTGTTTATTTATATAATACTTCTAGTGCTTTTTGTAGTTGTAAATCTTGATCTTTGCTACGAATAATCTCCACTACTTCCAATTCTATTTGTCCCGCTGTTTTTTCATCTATTTCTCCAGTAACTTCTAAATCATGGTCTGATTGGAAGTTACGTACAGCTTCCTCTGTTTGTTTATCAAAATAACCATCTTCTCGTTCTGGATCGAAACCTAATCCTTTTAACATAATTTGTGCATTTTTAATATGTTCATCTGTTTGATCATACGTAAATGGTTCCTTTACTTGAATTGGATTTGCATAGAAGAATGGCGGTTGCTCTTGTTCTACAGTAGGTTCTACACCGACTTCATTAATCCAATTCCCTTTAGGAGAGAGCCATTTAAAAAAGGTCAATTTCAACGTATTTCCAGCTTTTTTATCCCCTATAGGTACAGCTTGTTGTACTGTTCCTTTACCAAAGCTAGTCATTCCAACAGTATCGTAGCCTATTTCTTTTAAAGCAACTGCTAAAATTTCCGAAGCTGAAGCACTACCTTCATCAATGATAATATTAATTGGATAAGGCTTTTTCTCGTCTAAATCTGAATAATGTTCTTCTTTATTTCCTTCTCCATCCTCAATTTGTAAATAAGGGATGTCGCTCGGAATGAATTCATAAAGAATTTCTTCAACAGAGTCTAGTAAACCACCTGGATTACCTCGTACATCGATAACCAGACCCTCTATACCATCTTCTTCTAATGTCGTGATTGCTTCTGTAAATTCAGATGCTGTCGTTTCAGAAAAGGTACGGATTTCTACAATACCAGTTTTCTTCCCGTCAATATCTTCTGTTTCCGTATAAACTGTTTCTATTGGGATGTCATCTCTCACTAATTCCACTTCGAACGGTTCAGATGAGCCTTTTCTTTCTACTAATAAAGTTACTTCTGATCCTTTTTCTCCACGAATCTTTTCAACCGCTTCATTTAGATTCAAACCGTCTAAATCTTCTTCATCTACTTGTAATATTTGATCATTCGGTCTCAAACCTGCATCCTCTGCAGGGGAGCCTTTAATTGGGGCAACAATGGTAACTTTTCCTTCCACCATACTGACCTCTGCACCAATACCTTGGAAAGAAGATTCAATTTGTTCGTTGAATCTTTCTGTCGCTTCTGATGTCATAAACGAACTGTAAGGATCATCTAACGTTTCTAACATCCCATCAATTGCACCTTCAATTAACTGACCTTCTTCAACGTCTTCAATAAAGTTTTTATCAATTAATTCATATACTTGTTTCACCTTTTCCATTTCCGTATCTAAATCTTCGTCTGTTTCCTTATTATTCGAGCCTATTTCGATTCGTTCTGATGATAATTTTGGTTGCACTTGTGATTCAAAGAGCTTCAAGCCAATATATGCTCCTAATAATCCAATTAAAAATGCAAATAAAATAAAAAGAACGATATCCCGTTTTTTAACATTCATGTTTTCACCTCAACCAATACAAGAATACGTACTTTCTCTAGTTTACCATAAACGTGTTTGTGTTCCTATCAAGTGTTCATAGCTAGGAGGAAATTTAGTAATTTCTTAATCCTCTTTCATGAAATTAATTTCAATACTATCATATGACAATAGCCGTATTCGTATGTTTCCCTAGATAAAATAGAAAGACACTACCATCGTATGTAGTGTCTTTCTATTTCAGTTTATTCTTATGGTAAATAACCAACAGGATTCACAGGATTTCGATAGCCTCCTGGATGTACTTCAAAATGTAAATGTACACCAGTTGATCCACCAGTTGTTCCCATTCTACCTATTTGCGATCCTTGACTTACCGATTGACCTTTGCTTACAGAGATAGAATCTAAATGGGCATATAATGTTGTTAATTCACCATGTGAAATCATGACAACATTTCCATAACTGCCTAATCCACCTGCATATGTAACTATTCCTGAATCTACTGCATAAATCGGTACTTTTTGTCCTTTCGATGGAGGGGCAATATCTAAACCATAATGCATTTTAGGTTGTCCAGAAATTGGATGAATTCTTGAGCCATACGGTGAAGAAGATCTAGATCCAGATACTGTTGGCCAAATGAATGAGCCATTTCCAGTATTCATCTGTGGACCACTATTGTTTGTTCCCTTTGAAGAACCACTTGATCCACTTGATTGTTGTGCTTGTCTTGCTGCTTCTGCTTCTTTACGTTTACGTTCTTCCTCTGCCTCTAAGTCTGCTTTTTTGGAACTAGCTTCTTGTTTTGCTTGTGCCAATACTTCTTCTTGACTTGCTATTAATGCTTGTTCTTCCTCGAGGGATAAACTCGCCTCTTCTAATTGATCATATTCTTTTGCTAATTTTTTCTGTAGTTTCTTCTTTTCTGATTTCTGGTTATCTAGTTGACTCTTTAATGATACAAGTTGCTCTTTTTGTTCTTCTTGTTCCGCCTTTTTCTCTTCAACGGATTGTTTCTTTTCTTTTTGTTCTTTTTCTTTCGTCTCTAATGATTTTTTGTCTGCTACATGCTCTTCCATAATACTTTTATCTTGATCCATAATTGAGTTAACTGCTGAAGAGCGTGTAATTAAGTCTGAGAAGTTTTCTGAGCCAAGGATAACAGCTAAGTATTGTACATTTCCCCCGCTCTCCTGAATTGCTCGTAAGCGATCCATTAATAATTCTTCGCGTTTTTCAATGCGTTCTTGCAATGTTTTAATCTCTGATTTTAATGTTGCAATTTCTTCATTCAATTTTTTAATTTCTTTATTTGTCGTCGCTATCTCATTCTCTTTATCATTAATATCTGCCTCTGTACTATCGAGATCTGATTCAATTTTTTCCATTTGTTCTTCTACCGTACTTTGTGATTCTAAATTTTCGTCCATATCACTTTTGACTTCATCTTTATCTTTTTTTATTTTATTTTTTTCTGAATTTAGCTTTCCAGATTCATCTTCTAATTCTTTTATTTCTTTCTCGTAATCTTGTATGGATTTAGCCTGAGCTGTTTGGCTATAAAATCCTATGATTACAAATGAAATAACAAATGTAATCATAATTTGTTTCATTGTAAACTTTCCCATCTATGTCCCTCCATTAAACAACTCGAACCATTTTTCATTATATTTATATTTATTACAAATAAATTAAACCTTTAAGAACTTCCGTACACTCATGACACTTCCCCATACTCCAATTAAGGCACCAAATATCAAAATAATAAGGGATAGTTGCCAAATAAATGGATTAAAAGGAAGTAATTCAATAAAGTAAAAGGCTGTTTTTCCACTAATATGATTGACGATATAATAATAACTACCTGCTATGACACCAATGGGTAAGATAGCACCAAAAATACCCAACAGTAATCCTTCGATAAAGAATGGCCAACGAATGAAACCGTTTGTTGCACCTACTAATTTCATGACACCAATTTCCGTGCTTCGGGCCATAATTGTTAGTTTAATAGTATTTGAGATTAAAAATACTGCAGTTAATACAAGTCCAACAATTAATGCTAGTCCAATTGCACGAGCATAGTTGTTAAATTTAAATAAATTAGAAACAACTTCTTCTCCGTAAACAACTTTATGTACATAATCAAAGCCTTCAATTTCGTTTGCAATTCTCTCTGTATCTTGTGGATCAGCAGCTTTTAGAATATAAGCATGGTTTAATGGGTTATCTTGTTCATAAAGTGCCCATGCTTCTCCTTGTTCTCCCATACTTTCAACTAGACTTTCTAACTCTTCATCTTTTGTTGAGAAATGAACCATTCCAACACCACTAATTGCCTCGATTTGTTCTCCAAGTTCTGTTACTTCATCATCTTCTGCTGTCAAATCTATTAATACTTTAATTTCTACATCTTCTTCGACTTTATGTGCCATTTCATTCACATTCAACATAATCGCAACAAATGTGCCTACTAATATAAGGGTTACTGTTACCGCACCAATTGAAGCAACAGACATCCACCCATTTCGCCAAATATTTTTAAAGCCTTCTCTCACGTGTCGTCTTAACGTTCTAAACTTCATAGCCATAATCTCCTTGATGTTCATCTCTTACAATAATTCCATTTTCTATTGCAATGACACGTTTTTTAATCGTATTAACTATCTCTTTACTATGTGTCGCCATAATTACTGTCGTGCCTCTAATATTAATTTCTTCTAAAATACGCATAATACTCCATGACGTATCTGGATCCAAATTTCCTGTTGGTTCATCTGCGATAACAATATCGGGATTATTCGCAATTGCACGTGCAATGGATACTCGTTGTTGTTCTCCTCCAGATAACTCATTTGGAAAAGAACGAACTTTATTCTTTAACCCTACTAATTCAAGTACTTCCATCACTCGTTCACGAATTCGATTCGGCTCTTCCTCGATTACTTCTAAAGCAAATGCTACATTCTCATAAACTGTTAATCTAGGTAACAATTTAAAGTCTTGGAATACAACTCCGATATTTCGTCGAAGGTAAGGAACCGCACGATTCTTCATATCATTCGTTATCATACCGTTTATCGAAATCTCTCCTTTGTTAGGGACTTCTTCACGGTAAATAAGTCGTATAAATGTCGATTTCCCTGCTCCACTTGGTCCGACAATATAAACAAACTCACCATTATCTATTTCAACATTAACACCATTTAACGCTGTAACACCTGTAGAATACGTTTTATGTACATCATCCATAATTATCATGTATCTATTCACCTTCATTATTTAAATAATTAATGTCATAAAAAATCGCTTCTCAAGAAGAGAGCAAATTCACATGTATATAGCATAACATAAATCTACATATTTTTTGCTTAATATATTGTTACATTTATATTTCAAAAGGTGAAATCTAATAGGTTTTGGGGGTTTTTGGTAAAAGTAGAAAGAAAAAGAAGAAATATGTTTTTTTATACCATTTTTCATCATCTAAAATAACAGAAACCGTGCCAAAGTATTTGAATATTGCGTTGATTCCAAGTCATTGTATTCGGGTTTGAGAACTTAATTTAGAATTATGAAATTGATTCTATTTAAGACAACAAAAAAACTTATCTAACTAAAAATTTAGTTAGATAAGTTTTTATTAAATTATTGTGCTGCTAACCAGTCTGCAACTTCTTGTGCATCGTCACCTGATAGTAAACCAGCTGGCATTGAACCTTGACCGTTCTCAATGATTTCTACAATCTCATCAGCAGAAAGATCTGCACCCTCTGCACCTAATGCTGGTCCAACTTGTCCTGATAGGTCATCCCCGTGACAGCTTGCACAACTTTCTGCATATAATTCTTCTGCAGCTTCACTTGTAGCACCTTCATCAGCACCACTGTCTTCCGTTTCTTCCGTGTCTTCGCCTGTATCATCAGCTGGCTCAGACGTGTCGTCTCCACCGCCACAAGCGCCTAGAACGAGTAGTGTACCAAACACTACTGCCATTAACCACTTCTTCATTTAGGAAATCCCCCTTATGTAAAGTTTTGAAATCACTATTTATTATAACCGATTTTATTTTAAATAAAACACATTTCTTTAAATAGTCATGAATTTGTCTAAATTACGCGCAAGAATACCTATTATACCATCTGTGAGCGTAAATATGCATCTATAAATGGATCAATATTCCCATCAACGACACTATTCACATTACCAATGTCAAGATTTGTCCGATGGTCTTTCACCATGGAATAAGGGTGGAAAATATACGAACGAATTTGGCTACCCCAACCAATTTCTTGTTGTTCGCCACGGATTTCCGCTAATTCTTGTTGTTTTTTCTCTATTTCTAATTGATATAGTTTAGATTTCAACATTTTCATCGCATGCTCGCGGTTTTTAATTTGTGA
>Ga0209487_1002890_pt1 | contig 13707 bp, 13 predicted proteins | sample Poulit2012_FD_187524 | JGI IMG/M metagenome (GOLD analysis project Ga0209487, IMG submission 187524) | Agricultural soil microbial communities from Georgia to study Nitrogen management - Poultry litter 2012 (SPAdes) (version 2) | ecosystem: Environmental > Terrestrial > Soil > Agricultural land... | reverse complement strand
TGAATCTCGGATTTGTCGGGCTGGGCTGGATCGGACGCAAGCGAATGGAACAGCTCCTCACTCATCCGCACATCACCTGCTCGGCCATCGTAGAGCCAGAGCCGGAGCAAGCGAAAAAAGCACGCCAGACCATCCAGGCTCTGGAAGCAGGGAAGGCGGTGTTCTGTCAAAAACCACTCGGTCGAAACCAGCAGGAAGTCCGGGAGGTAATAACGGCTTCATCCAAAGCAGATCAATTGGTATCGATCGACCTGTCCTACAAGTTTACCCGCGCATTTACGTCGATCTATGAAATCCTTCAATCCGGATCCACCGGAAAAATATTTGCCGTAGATCTGGTCTTCCACAATGCCTACGGCCCCGACAAAGACTGGTTCTATGACCTCACCCAATCAGGCGGCGGATGCGTTCTCGATCTGGGTGTTCATATGCTCGATCTCGCTCTTTGGAGTTTGGATTTTCCATCGATTGAACAGATCGAAAGCCAGCTATACCACAACGGCCGCATCATCGAAAAAAATGAAGAAGTCGTAGAGGATTATGCATCGGTGATGCTCCGCACCCGCTCCGGCACAGTCATCAACCTTCAGTGCAGCTGGAACCTCGCCGCAGGTCGTGATGCGGTCATTGAAGCCGTCTTTTACGGAACCAAAGGCAGTGTGGCATTTCGCAATGTCAATGGATCTTTCTATGACTTCACTGCAGAAAAATATACAGGCACCCAAACCGAACTGCTCGTATCACCCCCCGATGACTGGGGCGGCAATGCGATCCTTCTCTGGGCAGATGCGGTCATCCAGGGAGCAGGATACAATGAAACAACCGCACAAGAATTTTTACAACTAACTGAAATAATCGACAGAATCTATGGAAGATCATAAAATGAAAATCGTAATGACCACGGACACCGTGGGAGGAGTATGGAATTATTCACTGGAATTGTGCCGGGCACTGATCCCGCACCATGTGGATGTACACCTGATCAGCCTGGGGAAAGATCCCTCGGCGGGACAGATCCGAGAAGTAAAAAGACTCGAAAACACCACCTTGTATCCCTATCCCTTCAAGCTGGAATGGATGGAAAAAAGCACAGAAGACATCGACAAAACCGCGAAAAAAGTGCAGCAATTCTGCCAGATTATTCAGCCGGACCTGATCCATCTGAATAATTATGTAGACATTGGCAAAATTCCGGGTATCCCCAAGCTGACCGTATTTCACTCTTGTGTCCAAACCTGGTGGGTAGCGGTGAAAGGCGTCCGCGTACCCGAAGAATGGAATTCGTATTTGCAGCTGGTACGCCATTCTCTCCATACATCGGATATGACCGTTTTTCCTACAGAAGCGATCCGAAAAGCAGCTCACAGGGCTCACCAATTGCGCGCTCCTTCTACAGTAATCCACAACGGCCGTTATACCCCCGGTGCCGGCACCACACCCAAATCGGAATTCATCCTTTGTACAGGAAGAATATGGGATGAAGGCAAAAATCTGGAATTGCTTGCCCGGGTGGCCGGTCAGCTTCCATGGCCTATTTATATCGCCGGACAGGATACGCCACCGGATGGCACCGACGTCACATCATTTGACAATGTACGGTTTCTGGGAAAACTCTCCTCCCGCGAACTGGATTACTGGCTCGAAGGCGCCGCTATATATGTCAATCCGGCTCTGTACGAACCCTTCGGACTCGCCGTACTGGAAGCCGCCCGGGCAGGATGTGCCCTCGTGCTCAGCGATCTGACCACACTCAATGAAATATGGCAGGATGATGCCCATTACTTCGATCCAAAAAATGAAAAGGACCTCACAAAGACATTGCGTTTGCTGATCAGCAAAACGGGATTGCGAAGAAAATTTCAGAAAAAAGCGAAAAAAAGATCCCTACAATTCAATATCAATGATCTGGGCAATTCATATTACCAGCTCTATAAAGAATTGACAGAAACCAACATCAGCCCCTTCACCCATCAATTATCTGCCGTATGAAAATCGTCCTCTTTTATCATTCTTTAGTTTCTGACTGGAATCATGGAAATGCTCATTTTCTCCGGGGTGTGGTAAACGCGCTTCAGAAAAAAGGACATACCGTCTCCGTATATGAACCCGAAAATGGTTGGAGTCTCCGAAATCTATTGCAGGAAAAAGGGTCGGACCGATTGCTCGAATTTAAGAAGTACTACCCGACCCTCCAACCTCTCTTTTATGACCCGGAAAAACCATTGGATGCCAAAACCATTTTCACCGGCGCGGATCTGGTCATCGTCCACGAATGGAACTCTCCGCATCTGATTGCCGAAATCGGTGCATTGAAAGACCGGTACGGGTATCGATTGCTGTTTCACGACACACACCACCGTTCTGTTTCTGATCCACAGGCGATGGCACGGTATGATTTCACCCAATATGACGGCGCACTTGTTTTCGGAAAAATCATCAAAGATATTTATCAAAAAAATGGCTGGATACAAAATGTGTGGACCTGGCATGAGGCAGCCGACAGCTCCTTGTTTTCTCCGCCACGGAAACGCTCTCCCACAAAAGGCGATCTGGTGTGGATCGGCAACTGGGGCGATGATGAACGGGAAACAGAGCTGATGGAATTTTTGATCGAGCCGATCCGGCAGCTGGGACTAAAAGCAAAAATATATGGCGTCCGATATCCGGACCATGTGCGCCGGCTGTTGGAAAAATCAGGAATTTCTTATGGCGGCTGGCTCCCCAATTACAAGGTCCCGGAAGTATTTGCACAATACAGGATGACCGTTCATGTACCGCGGCGTCCCTATGTGGAAATGCTGCCGGGCATCCCTACCATCCGGCCTTTTGAAGCGCTCTCCTGCGGTATCCCCCTGGTCAGCGCGCCCTGGAAGGATGAAGAAAAACTCTTCCGTCGCGGCAAAGATTATCGGATGGCCGGTGACGGAGAAGAAATGAAAAATCATATAAAAGAAATCCTTCGTCATCCTCATCTGGCGGATGAACTTTCCCGAAACGGACGAAGCACCATCCTGCAAAATCACACCTGCACCCACCGGTCTACAGAACTGGAAGTCATCGCCGAATCAATAGGGATCGGATCTCACAAAAAACAAATCATATGAGCAACAAAAAATTCAACATCGCTTTTTTTGGATCCAGCATCGTATCTGCGTACTGGAACGGTGCCGCCACCTATTATCGCGGCATTGTCAAGGCGCTTCATCGTCTGGGGCACCACATCACTTTTTATGAGCCGGATATATACGAACGCCAACGCCACCGGGATATCCCCGATCCTGATTATTGCGATGTGGTGGTCTATAAAAAGAACAAAGATCTCTTGTCTTCTCTCCTGCTCAAAGCACAAAGAGAATCGGATATCATCATCAAAACAAGTGGCGTCGGAGCATTTGATCGTTTTTTGGAGGCTGAACTTCCCCGCCTAAAAAACGAAAACAATCTCATCCTCTTCTGGGATGTAGATGCACCTGCCACCCTGGAACGCATGCAAAATGATTCCTCGGATCCCTTCATCCATCAATTGCCTCACTACGATTGTATTCTCACCTATGGCGGCGGCACACCGGTCGTCCGAGCTTACCGGAATTATGGTGCCAGTCTGTGTGTTCCTATATACAATGCATTGGATACTGACACTCACTATCCTGTTCCTCCGGATAAAAAATATGAGGCTCATCTCAGCTTTTTAGGAAATCGACTACCCGACCGGGAAAAAAGAGTAGAAGAATTTTTCATCCAACCGGCCCGAAAAATCCCGGATAAAAACTTCATCATCGGAGGCAGTGGTTGGGAGGATCACCCGCTCGCGGACAACATCCGGCATGTAGGACATGTATATACAGCCGCACACAATGCTTTCAATTCCAGCCCGCTTGCCGTGCTCAACATCAGCCGCGACAGCATGGCCAAATATGGATATTCCCCTGCTACCAGAGTGTTTGAAGCAGCGGGAGCAGCTGCCTGTATCATCACCGATCACTGGGAAGGGATCGAAATGTTTTTCGAGCCCGGGGAAGAAATACTCATCGCCCGTGACGGAAATGAAGTGACCGAAATCCTGCGCAAACTCACCCCGGAGCAAGCCCGCAAAACCGGTCGTGCCGCATACCACAAAGCCCTTCAAAAACACACCTACCGTCAGCGAGCCGAACTGCTGGACGAGATACTATCACAAGCAAAAAGAGATCATTTTATAACTATAGAAACCCAAACTTTATGAAATTGACAATCATCGGGCTGACCATTACCTCCTCCTGGGGGAATGGGCACGCCACCACTTTTCGATCTTTACTCAAAGCTTTCAAAAAACGGGGCCATTCGATCACTTTTCTGGAAAAAGATGTTCCCTACTATGCCCGGCACCGCGATTTACCCGACCCCGATTTTTGCAAAGTAATTTTGTATAAAGACTTCAATGAATTAAAAGAGATTTACTCAGAGCACATCCGGGCCGCTGATGCAGTCATGGTGGGATCCTATGTACCCGATGGTGTATCGGTCAACGAATGGGTCTTTTCTGTAGCGAACGGAACCACCATATTTTATGATATCGACACCCCGGTCACCCTGGCAAAACTGGAGAAAGAAGATTTCGAATATTTACGCCCGGGACAGATTCGTTGTTTTGATCTTTACCTTTCATTTTCAGGAGGTCCGATCCTTGATTATCTGATGAACCATTATCATTCTCCCAGAGCGCAGCCGCTTTATTGCTCCGTGGATCCCGATATTTATTACCCGGAAAAAACGCAAAAGACATGGAAGCTGGGATACCTGGGAACCTATAGCTCTGATCGACAGCCCAAAGTAGAAGAGCTTCTCAACAAATCGGCTGTTTATCTGGAGTCAGATGCTTTTGTCGTCGCCGGGCCTCAGTATCCGGCCGATTATCCGTGGGCACCCAATGTGGAGTACATCTCCCACCTGCCTCCCCTCCGGCACCGGGCTTTTTACAATGCCCAGGATTTCACCCTCAATGTGACCCGCCACGATATGGTTCAGGCCGGATATTCACCCAGTGTACGTCTTTTTGAGGCAGCTGCCTGCGAAGTGCCCATTATTTCGGATTATTGGGAAGGATTGGATTCCTTTTTCAGTTTTGGAAAAGAAATCCTGGTCGCCAAAACCTGGAAAGAAGTGGTCGGATTTATGGTGGGAATCTCGGTTAATGAGCGAAACGCGATCAGTGAAAGGGCGCGGCAAAAGGTTCTTCAAAAACATACTTCACGCGTAAGAGCCGCCGAGCTGGAACAATATATTATCTCGCTCCCGGTCCAAGCAGGAAAAGTATAACGATGTCGGTCCCGGATCATATAAAAAAACTGGCACCCTGGTTTCATAATATCCATTTGCCCACAGGTGATCAAACCGCACCCGATCATTTCCTCGGAGACTTTCCCCGATTCAAATGGGATCAAATCAAAGAAAAAATTCCGCAGCAACTGAACGGATGGAAAGTGCTGGATGTAGGTTGCAATGCAGGATTTTATTCGATCGAACTGGCGCGGCGGGGTGCGACCGTAACCGCGATCGACCTGGATCCTCATTATCTCCGGCAGGCACGTTGGGCGGCTCGCCAGTTTGACCTGGATCAGACCATTGATTTTCGTCAAACGCAGGTATACGACCTTGCCCGGTCTGATGAAACCTACGATCTGGTATGGTTTATGGGTGTATTTTATCATCTGCGATATCCGGTCCTGGCCCTCGATATTTTAGCTGAAAAAACAGAAAAGATGATGGTTTTTCAGACCTTTTCTTCATCAGGAGAAGAGGAAATGAAAGTACCGGATGATATAGATTTTCATCAAAGAGAAATTCTGAAAAATCCGGCATGGCCCAAAATGTATTTTATCCCGCATCGGCTGGCAGGTGATCCTACCAACTGGTGGGTGCCCAATCACCAGGGCATTCTGTCCCTTCTGGATAGCTGTGGAATGAAAGTAGAAGTACTGAGAGATATAGAGACCTACATCGCTCACAAAAATCCGGATCGGTCTTCCATCGCAGGAGGCTGGAATGCATCCGAGTTTTTATCAGCCACCGGAAAAGAATGGAAAAAATCTGCGATACGAAAGACAAATAATAAATAATCAAAATATATAACACCATGAAATCACACGAATCCAAACAAACCACTGACCACGACACGATCAAAAAATGGGTCGAAGCCCGCCAAGGAAGACCGGCGATGGTCGAAGCAACCGATCAGGGGAAAGATGGCGGAGTATTAAGAATCAAATTTCAGGATCACACTAAGGAAACCCTGGAAGAAATCTCCTGGGATCGGTTTTTCAGGATTTTTGATGAAAACAACCTCCAATTCCTTTACCAGGAAAACACCCGGGAGGGGAATGAAAGCCGCTTCTTCAAATTCACGAAAAAGTAAGATGTAGACGATCCATACCTATGCACATTGTCTGGAAGGGGTGAGCAGATCGGACTGGTGGCAGATAGATTAAATCGTTATTTTTCCATTTTCCTCGTTCAGCCTCCTATTGCTTCCAGTTCTGGTTCGATCATCATGGAGAGTTCTTTTGACAGATCATACCACTTCAGTTCCCGCGCCAGTTCGAGCAAGTGGCCATATAGCTCTTTTTGATACCGGATGATTTTGGAGATCTCTCTCTTTAGAGCGGTTTCTTTGACTTCCGGCATAAAAGAGGATTGCAAGAGAATCTCCGCATCCTCCACAAATCCCATCATCGATTTACTGTAAAATCCTCTTGGGTCAAGAAAACAATTCCGGCACATCTTATCGATTTTCCGGCGATTGGTCGCCGATATCTTTTCGAGCCGAGCGGCCTGATCGACCAGTTCCCGCGTCTTCACATTTTTCTGCAAGCGATGGTAAAAAGATTCCGCCTGCACCTCTACATTGTAGATCTATTTTAACCGGTACCGCAACAGTTCATTTAAGTCATCCATATTTCTGTTTTTATCTGAATGGAATAGAAGAAGCAAGATAAAAAGTGACGCACCGGTGGAATGGCACAGAACAAGGAATTGTTGTCACTATACAGGCTGGAACATTCCTTACAGCGGAGTATCCGGCCAACGGATGATCTGATGATACAAGTGAGAGAAAAAAGAAAAGGCGAATAATAAAAGTAAAACCTGATTGTCGTTTCGATTCCATACAACGCTCCGGATTCATCCGGACAATCAGGTTTATTTTTTCAAACCGGAAAAAGAGATTTCTCAAAAATCCCCTCTTCCTTAATCGTAAATATCTTGTTTGCCAAACTTGACATTCAACAGATAATAAACACAGGCGCGATATTTGTTCCGGTTGGATCGTCCCAGCGTCTCCAATACCTCATCGATCGCTTCATCCAACTCCGGACCATCTTCCAGTCCCAGTTTTTTGATCAGATAATTGTTTTTGACCGTAGCCAGTTCGGAAGGGTCAGAGCCTGCTACTGTAGAAGCATCTGCATTGTAAATCGAAGGCCCCAGACCGATGGTCACTTTGCGTAGAAGATCCGAATCCACCTTCACTCCAGCCTCTTTCAGCTGAGCTTCGTACTTCAAAATCAATTCGTCCCTTTTGTTCATAGTTATTGAATATTAAATGAATTAAATAAAAGTAAGACTACCTCCTTTTTGAAGGTTTAACACACGCAATGTACAAAAAATTTTTAAATTGTATATGATGACGACATATTCTGCTCTTTATCCATATCTATGATGGAGGAGCTGTCCACCACTCCTTCCGATCCGCCCGATTTGTTGTTTTTATTTTCACATCCCCGTATTTAGTTTCGTGAAAAATATTTATTTTGTACCATTATCAAATGAACCCGCACAACCGATCCGACATGAAATACCATCTCCTCATTTTCCTTTTTCTGACCGCGATAGCGTGCCATCCGGCCACACGGAAAAAAACGACCGCTTCCTATACACCGATTGAAGTGGAGACAATTCATATCGATTCCTCCGATTTTGATATGTGCTCCATGGCGGAGTGTCCGCCGGTGCGGGTCGATTATATCCATTTTCAGGGAGAAAGTCGCCGGGCGGAAGAAATCAATGAGGAAAATATCCGGTTTTTGAGTGTCCTCTTTCATGAATATATCCGGGAAGAAACGGAGATCTCACCTACTGTTCCGATTGCGGTGGCAGCGTTCATCCGGGAATATCTCAACTTCAAAGTAGACTATCCTCAGTCGGTCGCCATCTATGAGACCATCACCGGCCAAACCATGCTGAGCCAGAATCCACAGCGGATCGTGGTAGAAACGCAGTTTTACTTTTATACCGGTGGCGCCCACGGGATGAATGGCACCATCTTTCACAATTATGACAGTCAAACCGGCCGGCTGCTCACGACCGAAGATCTGTTCTCGGACTGGCAGGCCCTCACCGCACATGGTGAAAAAATCTTCCGGGCACAGTTTGATGTTCCATCCGATGCCAGCCTGAACGATCACGGGTTTTTCTTCGAGGATGACCGGTTTGTGCTACCTGACAACGTGGCGGTCTTACCGGATAAAGTTGTATTTCTTTACAATCCTTACGAAGCTGCCAGCTATGCCCAGGGACAGATCCGGCTGGAAATGCCGGTCAGGGAAATCGGGCAATGGTTGAAGTGACCCTTCGACTACGCTCCCTTCGACTACGCTCAGGGTGAACCCTTCATTCATTTAACAGACATACATTGTAAATTGCTCATTGCCCATTGTAAATTGCTCATTGCCCATTGTAAATTGCTCATTGCCCATTGTAAATTGCTCATTGTTTCCGCCATTTGGCGGACAGGCATTTTTCATTTTTCATTACCAAATCCTCCTCCATCCTCTTGATATACAATTCCTGCACCGCCACCATCACGATCACTAGAAGCGGCGCGGCAAGGATCAGGCCCCAGAAACCGGAGAAAGTAGCTACGATCACCTGTGAGATAATCAGCAAAGCAGGCGGTATATCGACCATTTTTTTCTGAATCATCGGTGTGATCACTGCACCCTCCAGCATCTGCGTCACCAAAAGCATGATCGCCACGATCAGCGCGGTCGTTCCATCGATCGTCAGCGCGATCAGTACCGTGGGGATCGCCGCCAGAAGCGGACCAAAATTGGGGATAAAATTGAGCAGGCCGGTGATGAGCGCCAGGGTAAACCACATCGGCAGGCCGATGATCCACAGGCCTACTGCGACGAGACTAAAGATGATCAGCATCGAGATAAACTGCCCCAGCAGCCACTGCTTCAGATTGTACCCCATCTTCTCGACCGCGTCGTTCATCCGCTCCCGCCGAAACGGAGGCAGGAGCCGGATCATCCCCCGCTGATACAGCAGAGGATCCACCGTGAAGTATATCCCCGCCACTATGATGACATAGATATCACCAAAAAAACCAAAGGTCGACTTAAGAAAAACAGAGGTGATGGTCTGCAGATTCTCCCGTGCGCCGGACGTGGACAGATAATTCATCACCTGCTCCCCGACCGGATACTGCTCGATCTGCTCCCGCGCCGCTTCCAACGAGGTGGGCATCAGATCGATCAGCTTGACGATCTGCATCTGCACCGTGGCTCCGATCAGCCAGAAGATCAGCCCCATCCCGATCAGGGTAAAGATCACCGACAACAGCAAGGCAGGTCCATGTTTCCATTTTGTTTTTTTCTCGATAAAATCGCGCACCGCATGAAAATATACCACGATCAGGATTGCCGCCAGGATGAGCAGCAAAACCGGGAAGATGGTCTTGAGAAAAAGAAGCATTACAAGAATCAAAGTAAAAACGCCGGCGATGTACCACACCCGTCCGGGAAACTGCGGATGATTCTTGAGGCTGGGATAGTCTTTCATATTCAACGATTATTAGCAGGATCTAATCCGGATGAAATATTTAGACAGGCAAAATATCCAATTTCCTGAAGACACTGTGCAAAAGTCCGTTTTTATTTTGGAAGCAACCATAAACACCAATCCCTCCTGCCCCGTTTTTCATTTCCCGCGAAAGGAAGATTTTGAAAATTATTTTCCAAATAGACAATCTATTTGAATATTTTCAGTTATTATTGCATAACATTTCTATTCGGAATTTATGAGCAATGAAATAAAACTGAAATCAATCGCCACCTTCCAGCCCGGCATATACATCCGTGAGAACAATTATGCGGACGAACCGGCAGCATATTTATTAAGTCTGCGCGACTTTGACGATCAGCTCCGCTACCGGGGCACCGCAGCTCGTATCGATCCGGAGAAAGTCAGAGACAAGTACATCCTCACCGAAACGGATCTTCTCTTTTCCACGCGGCAAAAATTCAACGCCTTCCTCCTGCCCGACACCGACCGACGATCCTATATCGCATCCAATAGTTTTGCCATCATCCGCGCCCGTCCTGACCTGATCCTGAACGAATACCTCCACTGGTATCTCAACCACCCTGACACTCAGAAGCGCCTCCAATACATCGCGCAGGGACAGTCCAAAGTCAATTATATCAGCATGGAAGATCTGGGAGAACTCCCCATCCTGATCCCGCCCGTCCGACGGCAGGCGCAGATCGTACACCTGTACAAGCTCCGGCAAAAAGAACAGAAAATATCTGATCAACTGAATCATCAAAAAGAATTATATCTTCAATCCATATTATTAAAATCAGCAAAACATGAGTAAACTAAAAACAAGCAATATCAATGATACCGTCTGGAAGGCCTGCGACACCTTCCGGGGAGTGATCGATCCGTCCCAGTACAAGGACTACATCCTGGTGATGCTATTTATTAAATACATCAGCGATGTCAACAAGGAAAAGCGGGCGCAATATGCCCGGCAGTATGACGGCAATGAGGAACGAATCGAACGGGCTATGCGCGCCGAGCGATTTATCATCCCTCCTACCAGTTCCTTTGACTACCTGTACGAGAACCGCAACGAACCCAACATCGGCTCCCTGATCGATGTCGCACTGGCCGACCTGGAAGAAGCCAACCGCGAAAAACTGACCAGCGACAGCGGTTCCGGTGTATTTCGCAACATCTCATTCAACAGCTCCAACCTGGGGAGTGAAAAAGAAAAAAACACGCGACTCAAGCAACTGCTGAATGACTTCAACGAACTCGATCTGATGCCCTCCCACCTGGCAAACAAAGATGCGATCGGTGACGCTTACGAATATCTCATCGCCAATTTTGCCAGCGATGCCGGCAAAAAGGCGGGTGAGTTTTTCACCCCTTCCGAAGTATCTCTGCTCCTGGCGCGGCTCACCCGGGGCGAAGAGGGTGTGACGATCTACGATCCCGCGTGCGGATCCGGTTCTCTTCTCATCAAAGCAGCCCAACAAGTAGGAAGCCGTGATGTCGCCCTGCATGGTCAGGAAAACAACGGCAGCACCTGGGCACTCGCCGTGATGAATATGTTTTTGCACAATTTTGACAATGCCAGCATCCGGTGGGGCGATACGATCCGCAATCCTCTCCATGTGAAAGATGCGACGACCCTGCAAAAATTTGACATCGTGGTCGCCAATCCACCTTTTTCACTCAAAAAATGGGGGAAAGAAGAAGCAGACCACGATCCCTTCAACCGATTCTGGCGGGGCATCCCTCCTGCCAGCCGTGGTGACTGGGCTTTTGTGACTCACATGATCGAATCCGCCAAAGAAAACACCGGAAAAGTGGGCGTCATCGTCCCCCATGGAGTGCTCTTCCGCGGTGCAGCCGAAGGAAGAATCCGCCAGCGGGTCATCGAGGAGAATCTCCTGGAAGCGGTCATCGGCCTTCCCGCCAATCTCTTCTACGGCACCGGAATACCGGCAGCGATATTGATATTTAGTAAGTCCCGTGCTTCTGATCACTCCGAGCTCCCTGAGCTCCCTGAGCGGAGCCGAAGGAAGGGGGGTCGAAATGTACTCTTCATCGATGCCAGTCAGCATTTTCAGAGCGGTACCAATCAGAATGTACTGCGTGAAAAAGACATCGACAAAATCGTCTCAACCTATGAAAGCTATGTAAACGAACATCCCAAACCGGGTGTCCTGGAAGACAAATACAGCTATGTCGCCACCTTTGACGAAATCAAAGAAAATGACTTCAACCTCAACATCCCCCGCTACGTGGATACCTTCGAACCCGAACCACCGGTCGATATGGAGGCCGTGGCGTCCGAGATCCACCGGCTGGAGGACGAACTGGAAGAAGTACAGGAGGAAATGAAAAAATATTTGGAATTAATAATGGACAATGGACAGTGAACAATGCTTGTCCGCCGAAGGAGGAAAAAACCTAAGGCGAGACTTTGAGACAGCTTTGCTGGCTTAATTAGCTCGACCTGGTCTCGTTGACCGTGTCTCGGGCGAACTGTGTGAGAACGAGAGGAACGAAACGAGATGTCTCGGGCAACGGTAAGGATCGGTAAGCCTGATCCGCCATTGGCGGAGAGAGATTGCCGAGCCTGGATTTAAATGTACAATTAAATTCAAAACAACTCCGCCAATGACAGAATTTGGCAGTGATATGACAGATATTTGATAACGATGGAACACAAATCAAAAATCAGCGAAAATCAGCATCATCTGCGTTCCAATCACAGAACACGGATCAGACAGATCACTAAGGGTAAAAATCCGTTGCATCAGCATCAACTGTCCTTTGTAAAATGAAGAAAAATGCAGAAATCAAAAACATAAATTGAGAATGTCAAAAAAGAGAAAATCAACTATAACTGTCAAAGGAAGTAAGGTCAATGTCTACACTGAAAATGATTTGGATTTCATTTCTTTAACTGATATGGTGAAAAATTTCGAGGGTGGAAGTGCACTCATTGAGCAATGGTTGAAAAGCAAAGACACCATACTGTTTTTGGGAGTTTGGGAGCAACTAAACAATCCAGATTTTAATTCCCTCGAATTCGAGGGAATTAGAAATGAAGCAGGACGAAACAGCTTTTATCTTTCTGCAAAAAAATGGATAAACGAAACAAATGCAATAGGACTAAGAGCAACCGCAGGAAGATATGGAGGAACCTATGCGCATAAAGACATTGCCTTTGAATTTGGTAGTTGGTTAAGCCCGGAGTTCAAATTATATCTCATAAAAGAATTCCAGCGATTAAAGGAAGAAGAAAACAAAAGATTGTCCTTAGAGTGGAACCTGAATCGAACCTTAGCCAAAATAAACTATCGCATCCACACTGATGCAATAAAAGAACATATCATTCCGAAAAAAATATCTGGAGATGAAGAAAGATTCATATATGCAAATGAAGCCGATATTCTAAATGTAGCCTTATATGGAAAAACAGCAAAGATGTGGAGGGAAGAAAATCCAGATAAAAAAGGAAATATAAGAGACTATAGTACAATCGAACAACTTCTGGTTTTAGCAAATCTCGAAAACATGAATGCGGAATTGATTAGAATGGAATTATCACGGCAAGAAAGATTAGTTCGATTAAATCAGATTGCCATCCAACAATTAAAATCCCTTACTCAACTTTCGGCAGTTGAAAAAGTAAAATAAAATGGAGTGTTTTGTCATATCTAATTCGCTGATATTGCGTATATTAGAGGTGTAAACAAGAACAAAAACACTCCATGATGCAAGATAGCAAAATTTTAGAAGAGATCACATCCCTATTTACAAAAAGTACAAAAGCCAGCGGATTAATTATTGACAAAATGAGTGGTATATCTCTCCCTAAAGTACAGGAGGATATTCGGACTGTACATTCGCGAGGACCTCTTATCA
>Ga0209487_1002889_pt1 | contig 13707 bp, 12 predicted proteins | sample Poulit2012_FD_187524 | JGI IMG/M metagenome (GOLD analysis project Ga0209487, IMG submission 187524) | Agricultural soil microbial communities from Georgia to study Nitrogen management - Poultry litter 2012 (SPAdes) (version 2) | ecosystem: Environmental > Terrestrial > Soil > Agricultural land... | reverse complement strand
TCCTTGACTTCTAGTTTAGCAGTTTCGCGGTAGGCTGAACATTAAAAACCAAGCAATTATCCGAGCTAAAAGGGACAGAAACGCCCCCACTTAATAAGCTACATGTCAATCATAAAAAAACACGCGACCGTCATAACAAGAGAACCCTATAAAAGTGTTGCGATCAAAAGGATCCAGCCACTATGAATGTGACTAAAACCTTCGAAAGTCACTTTACTTGTTACTAGGCATTTAGTAATGTGAAGAAGTGCTTACTTATCGGTAAATAGGACTAAGGAACTAGGTTACAACACTAGAAGTAGGGAAGAAGAAGACATACCCTATGTGCATTAACTGAAACTATATGTAGGACATAAAAGTCGAATAAATGAAGAATCATTAATGGAGGGTATGGATTGAAGAAGATTAAAAAGGCAATTATCCCAGCAGCTGGAATGGGTACGCGCTTCTTACCAGCAACAAAAGCAATGCCGAAAGAAATGTTACCGATTGTTGATAAACCAACCATTCAGTACATCGTCGAAGAGGCCATTGAATCTGGGATCGAAGATATTATAATTGTCACGGGAAAAACAAAACGGGCAATTGAAGATCATTTTGATACGAACTTTGAATTGGAACATAGCCTAGAACAATCCGGGAAACTGGATTTATTAGAAAAAGTGAAACAAGCAGAAGTAACGATTCACTATATTCGCCAAAACGAACCAAGAGGACTCGGACATGCCGTCTGGTGTGCCCGTAAATTTATCGGTGATGAACCATTTGCGGTCCTTTTAGGTGATGATATTGTCCAAGCCGAAACACCAGGATTAAAACAGTTAATGAATCAATACGAAGCAACGAGCTCTTCTGTCGTCGGTGTCCAACAAGTACCAGATGAAGAAACCGACCGCTACGGAATTGTCGATCCAAGTTCAAATGGAGATCGACTGTATAAAGTTGATCACTTTGTCGAAAAGCCAAAACAAGGCACAGCCCCATCCAATCTAGCGATCATGGGCCGTTATATTCTCACACCCGAAATCTTCGGCTTTCTAGACGAGCACGAAATCGGTGCCGGCGGAGAAATCCAACTGACAGATGCCATTCAGAAGTTGAATGAAATCCAAGAAGTGTATGCCTATGATTTTGAAGGTGAGCGATATGATGTTGGAGAGAAGCTAGGGTTCGTCAAGACGACATTAGAATTTGCCATGCAGAATGATGAAATTAAAGATGAGTTATATGAATACATTGAAAAGATGATGGAAGAAAAGAAAACAAAGATATAACGTGGGTTATCAAGGGGTGTTTAGAAGATGTATTTGAAGATCAAGAGAATCACTGATTTTGTTTTATCCTTATTGGGATTCATAATATTGTCACCCTTATTCTTGCTACTCATTCTTTCGATCAAACTGGAATCTAAGGGACCTGTCCTATTTAAGCAGAAAAGAGTCGGCATTTATAAAAGGCATTTTAATATATTAAAATTCCGTACGATGAGAAGCGACACACCAAAGGATACACCAACACATCTCTTAGATGATCCTGATCAATACATTACAAAGGTGGGAAAGTTCCTCCGAAAAACATCCCTTGATGAACTTCCACAACTATGGAATATCCTTGTCGGGCAGATGAGTGTCATTGGTCCAAGACCAGCCTTATGGAATCAGTATGACTTAGTAGAAGCTCGTGATCAATACGGGGCTAATAATATCCCGCCTGGATTAACAGGTTGGGCACAGATAAAAGGTCGGGATGAACTCCTTATTGAAACGAAGGCACAGCTTGATGGTGTCTATACCGAAAAGATGGGCTTCTGGATGGATATCAAATGCTTCTTCGGTACCATTATTAGCGTGTTCAAACGTGACGGTGTCGTTGAAGGTGGAACAGGTACTAAATATAAAGACAAAGCCCAATAATAAGGAGACTGTATCAACGTGAAAAAAATATTGATTACAGGCATGAACAGTTATGTTGGGAATCGTTTAGAAAAATGGTTAGAAAGAGATCCTGATCACTATTTGATAGATAAGATCAGCTTAAGAGATGCAACTTGGAAGGAAAAGGATTTATCTACCTATGATGTGGTCGTTCATGTGGCAGGGATCGCGCATCAAAAGGAAACAAAAGAGAATGCGCATTTATATTATAAAGTAAACCGAGAATTGGCTTTTGAAGTAGCAAAAAGGGCTAAAGCTGCAGAAGTGAAACAATTTATATTCCTAAGTTCTATGAGTGTCTATGGATTAGAAAGTGGTATAATTGATGAAAATACTCCACTTAATCCGAAGAGTCACTATGGTAAATCGAAGCTGCAAGCCGAAGAATTGATTAATGATTTAGCGGGAGAGACGTTTAAGACAGCAATTGTTCGTCCGCCTATGATTTATGGGAAAGGATGTAAAGGCAATTATCAGCGATTAAGAAAGCTAGCACTTAAGACCCCAATTTTCCCGGATATCGATAATGAACGCAGTATGATTTATATAGACAATCTATCTGAGTTTATTAAAATCCTGATAGAAAAAGCTAGTAAAGGGATATTTTTCCCGCAAAATAAAGAGTATGTAAACACGACTGAAATGGTTAAGACGATTGCCGAAAACCATAGGAAACAGTTAAAACTAACAAGAGTGTGTAATCCAATAATTAATCTGTTTAATGCTGGCGTGATACAAAAGGTGTTCGGAAACTTAGTGTATGCAGAAACACTTTCAGACCAAAGTAAGATGCAATGCAATAGTTTTATTGATTTTAATGACTCAATAAAACTAACGGAGGAATAATATGAAAAAAGTATTAATACTATCAAATCATCATGCGTATACTTATAATTTTCGTAGGGAAATTATACAAGAATTAATAGAAAAGGGATTTAAGGTGTATATCGTACTGCCATACGGTGAAAAAGTTGATCAATTAATAGAAATGGGTTGTGAATTTATAGATTTACCCCTTGATAGGCGTGGAATGAACCCCGTTAAAGACCTTAAACTATTATATAGCTATTATAAGATATTAAGAAAAGTTAAGCCTGATGCAGTTATGTCTTATACTATAAAACCTAATGTCTACGGTGGAATGGCATGTCGCATGCTTAATATTCCCTTTTTACCTAATATTACTGGATTGGGCTCAGCAGTAGAAAATGAAGGTATTATTCAAAAGATGTTAATAAAGTTTTATCAAATTGCTTATAAGAAAGCGAGTTGTGTTTTCTTCCAAAATGAAGAGAACTATAACTTTTTTGTTGACAAAAACATCAAAATTAAAAACCACCAAATTATCCCCGGATCTGGCGTGAATATAGACTTTTTTAAAACTCAGGAGTATCCGAGCGGTGATTTAATAGAATTTGTCTTTATATCTAGAATCATGAAAGAAAAGGGAATTGATCAGTATCTAGATGCAGCGAAATATATAAGGAATAAGTACCCGCAAACACGCTTTCATGTTTTAGGCTTTTGTGAGGAAGAATATGAAGATGAACTGAAGCGACTAGAGGATGAGGATATAATCCAATATCACGGTATGCAGAGTGATGTTAGAGCATTTCACAAAATATCTCATTGTACGATTCACCCAACTTATTATCCAGAGGGTATGTCTAATGTCTTATTAGAAAGTGCTGCTAGCGAGCGTCCGATTATCACCACTGATCGTAGCGGGTGTAAAGAAATAGTTGATGATGGTACCAATGGGTATGTTGTAGAACAAGAAAACAGCGAGGATCTCATTAAAAAAATTGAAATGTTTTTAAATCTTCCATACGAAGAAAAGAAGGCTATGGGTATAGCAGGCCGGGTGAAAGTTGAGAAAGAGTTTGATAGAGGAATAGTTGTTGATGCTTATATGGATGAAATACAAAATGAAATAGGTTGATAAATATGGATTATAAAAAAATAATACCTAGCCAGGATATGAGGCTAAAGATATTAAGTTTAACAAACTTCATACCTGATAAAATGATGATTAAGTTACAGTATTGGATTAAAACGGGAAGAAAACTTAATTTGAAAAAACCAATAAGATATAATGAAAAAATACAATGGTATAAACTATATTATCGAAATCCCCTTATGACCCAGTGTACAGATAAATATAGAGTAAGAGAATACGTTACTTCTAAGGGGCTTGAAAATATATTAGTCCCGTTGTATGAGGCTTATGATGATGTAAAAGATATTGATATCGACACCTTACCAGATAAGTTTGTACTTAAAACCAATAACGGAAGTGGAAGTCATACTAATATCCTTTGTGATGACAAATCAAAACTTGATATTTCGGCCACAAAAGAGATCTTGAATTCATGGCTAACAGAACGAACAATAAAAGCAGGTAGGGAATGGTCCTATTACAATATTAAACCGAAAATCATATGTGAAAAATATTTAGAAGATCATTCAAGCCATGGACTTATTGACTATAAATTTTATTGTTTTAATGGTAAACCATCGTATATAAAAGTGGCAACAAATACCACAGATTCGGATGGACCGAAAAACGGAATATTTAATATGGATTTTGAGCAGCTTCCCTATTGTAGGAAGGAAGTTGAGAAAATAACTAAAAAAATACCCCTACCCAAAAATTATAATTTAATGTGTGAGATTGCTGAAGAATTATCAAAGGATTTCCCACATGTAAGAGTAGATTTATACAATATCGATGGAGAAGTATATTTTGGTGAGTTAACCTTTTATGACACATCAGGTTATCAAATTTTTGAACCAGATGACTTTGACTTTATCCTAGGAGACTTGTTCACTCTGAATAAAATGATGTTTTAAGAGGAGCTTTACAATGCAAGTGTTATTTTGCCATGATGGTCCAATAAGAGTAGATGAAAATGAGAATTATTACGGAATTGCACATAATGATCAAATGTTTAAACGTTATTATTCAATTGCAGATAAGGTTGCGGTGGTAATTCGACTAGATCAAATTCAATCGGGAGAATCAACAAGAAATTTATCTCAAATTACTGTGTCTCCTTTTGAAGTACTTGAAACACCTAATATAAGCAGTGCAAAAGGAATTTTTTTAAAAAGAAATAAAGCAAAAGGAATTATAAGAGAGGCAGTATTAAGATCGGATTATATAGTTGCAAGATTACCTAGTATGTCAGGATTCATAGCGATTGATTATGCGAAGAAATATGATAAACCATATTTAACTGAAGTAGTTGCTTGTCCGTGGGATGCTCACTGGAATCATAGTTTTAAAGGTAAATTAGTAGCACCGTTTATGTATCTAGCAACAAAAAAACGCGTGAAAGATTCGAACTATGTTGTCTATGTCACCAATGATTTTTTACAAAAAAGATATCCTACCAAAGGTAAAAGTGTCAATTGCTCTAATGTAGCTTTAACAGAATTTGATGAAACACTTTTAAAGAAAAGACTAAGTAAAATTAATAAAAAAAATAAGGGTAATAAAATTATAATTGGTACTACAGCCGCTGTAGACGTAAGATATAAGGGGCAACAATACGTAATAGAAGCATTGGCTAAGCTGAAAAAACAAGGTATTACTAATTATGAATATCAACTTGTAGGTGATGGCAATCAATCATATTTGAGGTCAGTAGCCGAAAAACACAGCGTAATTGATCAGGTGAAGTTTTTAGGACCGATGCGTCATAATGAGGTGTTTGATTGGTTAGAAACAATTGATTTATATGCCCAACCCAGTCGTCAAGAAGGATTGCCACGTGCTTTAATTGAATCGATGAGTCGAGGAGTGCCGGCATTTGGAGCTAATACTGCTGGGATTCCAGAGTTATTAGAAGATACTTTTATATTTAGTAATACAAAGAATAATACTGAAGAAATATGTGGAATATTAACTAGATTTACCAAAGAACAAATGAAGTCACAGTCAAAACAAAACTTTGAAGAAGCGAAAAAGTATGATAAAAATACTATTGACAAACGTAGAAAAAGTTTTTTTGAGGAATTCCAATCCACTTCAATAATTTGCACCTAAAATAATGTTAATTGCTATGTTTTACAAAACGTGGCAAAAGATCTATTAAATAAAAAATTATACTAGCATCATTATTAAGGGTGATTTTGAATAGAAGTCACGTTAGGGGCTAAGAAAGTGTTAATAAGAAGGATAAATAAGGAAAAGGAAACAACTCAAGTTGATAGAGTGCTCATGGTTTTATCCACTGTTGATATAGGTGGCGGAGTACAAAGTAAAGTAATGGACTTATATAGACAAGTTGATAGGTCTAGAATTCAATTTGACTTTTTTGTTCATGCCAACTTAACGACTGAATCCTATGAAAAGGAGATAAATTCCATGGGTGGAGAAGTTTATTTCTTTGGAAGAGTTAAAGATATCGGAATATATAACTATATAAAAAACATCTATCAGTTAACTAAGAAGGAAAAATATAAAGCAGTACACTCTTATGTTGGATTAAATGATGGCCTGATTCTTCTGATATCTCGAATGGCAAAAATTAAAATTAGAATCTCACATGTTAGAACTAATGTTACAAAAGCAAAAAAACGAAAAAGTTTAAAGCCAATATTCAAGTTTTTAATTAGTAGAAATGCTACAAAGTTATTAGCGAGTAGCAAACAAGCAGGAGAATCTTTATATGGAAAAAAGTCATTTGAAGTAATTCCAAATGCCCTTGATATCGATCGTTTTATAAATGTTGAAAAAGTGAAAATAGAAGCATTAAGAAAAACAGCGAAAATCAATGATAATATGATTGTTCTCGGTCATGTCGGAAGGTTCTCATATGAAAAAAACCATGACTATTTATTAGAGATTGCAATTAAACTTAGGGAACAATCACTTGATTTTAAGATGATCTTGGTAGGGGATGGTGAACTTAAGAAGGATTTTAAAAATGAATTAAAGGAAAATAATTTGGAGCAATATTTTTATGTAGCAGGAGTTCAATCAAACGTAGAAGTTTTTTACCACATTTTTGATGTTTTGTTGTTTCCGTCTTTTCATGAGGGTTTTGGAAATGTAGCGGTAGAAGCCCAAGTTGCTAAAAACTACGTTATTGCCTCGGATGGGGTTTCACCAGAGGTTGATCTAGGTTTAGAATTAGTTGATTTTGTAGATTTGGATAGCATAGAAACTTGGCTTGAAAAAATAATTAATCATCATTCTAGAGATTCTATTAACGTCACAGACCAACAAATTAAAAAAAAGTTAAAAAACAGATATTTTGACTTAGAACATAGTATCGAAAAGTATTATAAAATCTATGATGTATGATGTTAAAACATTAGACATCTGGTAAAGAAAGTTTCTTAATAAGTTATCTCAATCAGTCTTTTGCTTATAGGAAGGAGTTCCAGTTAAATAATGAGATATATAAACAGTACAAAAACAAGCTTATATAATCTATTTAAAATAATTAATATTATCTGTATTACTGTTTATTTTATTTGGTATATTACCCCGGTTTTTAGGGCGTATTTTTATGGAACCTTTTTTAATGCTATAATCATTGGCTTGATTGGTGTATGGTTGCTAACTGCTATATTATTAAATCCTAAATGGATTTTTCAATGGAATCTACATTTAATAATAGTAACAATCCAAATAATAGGTTTTATTATAATGGCATTATTAGGTATAGGTGGCGGTGCTCTAGCTTATATGAAAATAGGGGTAAGTTTTTGGTTTACTCTCTATGTGTATCACTTTTATGCTAGTTTAGGATGGAGAATGGTAATTGGAAGAATCGGGACTTTAGTATTGATATCTTTATTTATTACAGGTATCACAACACTTATTGGCTTAATTTCAATACCAAGTGCAGCAAGAATGTTAACCTCCTCCTCTACTTTAGTAGAGGACAATTTTATGTTGAATTCAAAAAATATTGGGGGATTTGATTTTGTATACGGACTTATAATATTTATTCCCACCTTAATTAGTTTTATGATATTTAGAAGAACAAGAGGGAAAATAAACCTTTTAAAACTCTCATTCTTATTATTAATAATACTAATCTTTTATATAACTTTAAAATCTTCGTTCACCATTGCATTAATCTCTCTGATTTTGGGAATTGTATTAGGTCTTATATCCAAGATGAAACCCAGAAGTATTATCTTGGTTATTATTCTATCTTGTGTTGTCTATCAATTACTTCCCAATGAAACTTTAGGCGGTTACTTAAATAAAGTAGCATACAATCTAGAAAATCCTTATGTTAGTGAACGGCTCCATGACATCGGAAACAATTTAAAAGGAGTTCAAAGTACATCTAGTCATTTATCTAATAGAACTATACTATATGATATGTCTTTTAATACTTTTATAGATCATCCTATTACTGGAGTAGGACCATATTACTACGTATCTGGGGTTGGAGTAGGTTATCACTCTCAAATACTAGATGATCTGGCACGTTATGGAGTATTTGGATTGTCATTTTACTTATTGTTTTTTTATACCTTTTATAAATATATTAATAAGCAATGGAAAAAGCTTGATTTTAATGGGAACCTCTTTGTATCCCTATTAATATTTCTATTTGTCTCATTTCTTAATCCCACCTTTTCAAGTCAGACCATTAGCATAATAGTTTTCTTTTTATTGCCAGCATTACCTGACATAGTTAGATATTTAGTTGAATCATCTAAAATGTATGATTCTGAATTAGCATAGTTTTTAGAAGGAGTGAAAAATATATGAATGTTGGCTTCGTTAGTACCTGGTTTGAGAGAGGTGCAGCATACGTTACTAAATCTTATTTAGACTTATTAAAAAAAGATCATAAAGTATTTGTCTATGCGCGGGGGGGAGAAGATTATGGTAAAAACGATTCTAATTGGGATTTTCCATACGTAACATGGAGTCCGAAATTATTAGGAACGAATATTAATTATAGTCATTTTAAGAAATGGATTAAAAAAAATAATATTAATGTGATTTTTTTTAATGAACAAAATTCAATAGATATTGTTTATAAAGTTAAAATGGCTTTTCCTTCGGTGAAGATCGGCGCCTATATTGATTACTATAAAGAAGATACTGTTAAAGAATTTTGGTTATATGATTTTTTAATATGTAATACCAAAAGACATTATTCGGTGTTTAAAGATCATCCGCAGTGTTTCTATGTACCGTGGGGAACGGATACAAACTTATTTAAACCGCTAGAAAAACCAGATGAAGATTTAACTTTCTTTCATTCAGTGGGAATGTCAAATCGCAAAGGAACGACATTTCTGGTAGATGCATTTATTAAAGGTGGTATTTATAAGAGTGCGAAGTTAATTATCCATGCACAGGAAAGTTTAGAGAAGATTTTTGGATATGAAAATAAAGAGTTGAATAAATATAATATAGAAGTCATAGAAGAAACAATTACTGCTCCTGGACTCTACTATTTAGGAGATGTGTTTGTCTATCCTACAATGTTAGATGGATTAGGTCTTACTATGTATGAAGCATTAGCATCAGGGTTGCCTGTAATAACTACAGATCATCCACCTATGAACGAGGTTATTAATAATAGGGTAGGATATCTAGTAGATGTGGATTATTTTAGAAGTAGACGAGATGGTTATTATTGGCCATTATCCATTGTCAACGAACCGTCACTAATTGAAGGTATGCAATTCTTTATTGATAACCCTGAGATATTAATAAAGATGAAGGAATCCGCTAGGGAAGAAGCGTTAAAGTATTGGGAGTGGCAAGATAGAGAAATAGAGATTAATAATATATTCAAAGATAGTAAGATTGTTGTGAACAATCCTTCTACAAAATTGTTAGGAACTAAAGGCATAACAGAAAAGGTTCAGAGTAAGATTGGATCCTCTTATTTTTACAGCCTATTGAAGAAAATAAAAATTCTATAATATTATACAAAGAAGGAAGAATATGAAAGATAATTTATTTAAAAGTTTTATGAAATTTTCATACGGTAGTTGGGTAGGATTAATTCTAGGATTAGCCACTACAATGTTAACAACTAGATTGCTTCCACCAGAGGCTTTTGGTAAGGTATCTATGTTTGACTTATTTCTTCAGGTGGGAATGATTATTACGATTTTTGGTACAGATCAATCATTTGTACGATTTTTCTATGAGGAAGAGCCAAGTAAACGTGGCGCTTTATTATATAATTCTTTACGCCTACCAGTAATTACAACTTCTATGGTACTAGTGATCTTGGTAGTGTGGTATAAACCTATTACATTATTTCTAATAGGCAGGGTAGATTTTAATTTTGCTATCTGGATAGCTATCGGTATTATTGCGCAATTATTATTTAGATATGGTCAGTTAGTTATCCGTATGCAACAAAAAGGAAACTTATATTCCCTATTACAAATATTCAGGCAAGTCTTCAATCTTGTATTTATTTTGTTGCTTTTCTATACAATAGGATCTCGTTTTGAAGTATTAATTTATTCCAGGGTTATTACACTAATCCTTGTAGTTATAGTAGCGATATATTTTGGTAAACAATTTTGGAGTGTGCAGAACCTGAAAATTAAAGATGTAAAACACTCTCAGTCTGAAATATTTCGTTTTGGGGCTCCATTTGTATTAACTATTTTTATCACTTGGTTATTTGAATCATTTGATAAAATAGCACTCAGGCAATGGAGTGATTTTAACGAGTTAGGTTTATATGCTGCGGCTATGAGATTAGTAGCGTTAGTATTGGTATTGCAATCTACTTTCTCTACGTTCTGGACGCCTGTTGCTTACGAAAAATTCGAAAGTAATCCGGAAGATAAGTCGTTTTTTAGATATATTTCTACAGTTATTGCGTTTGCTATGTTTTTGGTGGCTATTGGGAGCATTGCAGGAAAAGATGTTATTGTGATGTTGCTCGGAAATGATTATAAAAAAGCAGCCTCAATAATGCCTTTCCTCGTATTTATGCCCATATTTTATACTATATCAGAAACTACTGTAATAGGAATCAATTTTTATAAAAAAACCAAGTGGCATATTCTTATAGCAGTAATAGCTTGTGTTGTTAATATCATTGGAAATTGGTTACTTGTACCAAATTATGGTGCAATCGGAGCATCGTTATCTACTGCGTTTGCTTATATTATATTTTTTACATTGAGGACCCAAATATCACTTAAATTCTATAAAGTTAAATATCCTTTAGTTAGGATTTACTTTATGGCTTTACTAGTATCTGGCTATGCTTTTTATTCTATTTTCAGTACGAGTATCTTGATCAACATGGTTTTAGGCCTTATAGTAACTGCCATATTAATTTTGATCTTTTATAAAGATTTATTGTATGTTTTTAAAAATAGGAAATTTATATTTGGCCGAAATAACTATTTAGAAACGGGGGATGAAAATGAATAAACTTATCAAAGTAATGACAATCTTTGGTACAAGGCCAGAGGCAATTAAAATGGCTCCACTTGTTCGTGAATTACAGAAACGCTCTGATGAGTTCGAAGCAATCGTAACTGTAACCGCGCAACATCGTGAAATGCTTGATCAAGTTCTTGAAGTCTTTGATATAACTCCTGATTATGACTTGGACATTATGAAGCCAAAACAAACACTTGCACAAATAACCACTCGTGCGTTAGAGGGTCTTGATGAAGTGATGAAAGAAACTAAACCGGATATTGTATTGGTCCATGGTGATACCAGTACAACATTTGCAGCCTCGCTTGCAGGTTACTACAATCAAATAGCAGTGGGTCATGTTGAAGCAGGCCTTCGTACATGGAATAAATACTCGCCATTCCCAGAAGAGATGAACCGTCTATTAACAGGGGTCATTGCAGACTTACACTTTTCACCGACGGAAAAGGCAAAGCAAAACTTATTAAATGAAGATAAACTAGCGGACAGTATTTATGTAACAGGAAATACGGTAATTGATGCATTAAAAACAACTGTAGATGATGCTTACTCAAACCCTATACTGGATAAGTTAGGGGACAAACACTTAGTTCTTATGACCGCACATCGCCGAGAAAATCTTGGTGAAAACATGTATCAAATGTTTCGTGCAATAAAGCGATTAGTTGAAGCACATGATGATATCCATGTTATATACCCTGTCCACTTAAATCCAAAGGTACAACAAATTGCCAATGAGATATTAGGTAACGATGATCGTATAGAACTTATAGATCCATTGGAATTACTAGACTTTCATAACTTTGCAGCCTATGCCCATCTCATTTTGACAGATTCAGGTGGGATCCAAGAAGAGGCACCATCACTTGGTGTTCCTGTTCTCGTATTACGTGACACTACAGAACGCCCGGAAGGAATTGATGCGGGAACATTAAAACTTGCGGGAACAGATGAAGACACGATCTTTAATCTAGCGAATGAGTTACTGACCGATGAAGATGAATATAAAAAGATGAGCAGAGCAAATAATCCATATGGTGATGGTGAAGCTTCAAGAAGAATTGCGGATGTTATTGCGGATTATTTTAGATAAGTAATTGGATTTTTACGGAGGCTTAATAGCATCAGAAGTATTAAAGGAAATTGTATTAACTAGGAAGTGATAGGTATGTCATCGTGGTCTTGGTATTTAGGAAAATTATTTGCTTTTATCACATTTGGCAACAATAGGAGACAAATTAAAAAGATCTTTTATTATAGTTTGTATTATAATACAAACGATTTTTTAAGGTTAGAATCAGAATTACAATATAATGAAATAGAATCTGCTTTAATTCTTGAAGGGTATATAGATTCGTTTATAACTAAAATTGAAAAACAAAGTAGAGATCAATTGGGTAGTAAAGAAGTGAGGTGTTATTTTGCATATAAAAGCATGTTAAGAAACTTTAAAGAAAGTGTTATAGATTATGAACCACTTTATAACGAGTTCGGACAATTTCTCGGTGAGGGACCACGTATCAATCACAACTTCATTATCGAACAAATAAAGTATATTACAAATGAAAAAGACAAAATAAAAACTAAGTATAAAATATAACTTTATGTTGCAGATAAAGTACCTAGTCAATGGAATTTAGGTGCAGGGTTATGCTAAGCATAAATAATGGACTTTTTTCAAAGTTTGTTTTTTTAGTTGAAAGGCTCAATAGATTCTGGTTCAACGGACGTAAAATATCCATGAGAAAAAATAATACGAGGTTGTTTCCTTGATTGAATATAAAATGATGTATGCTCCATTTAAGGAGCTGAAATCATAAGCACCCGTATCTGTCGCTTTCCGAACATTGTTAGTTTTCGTTGAATTAGATGTAATAGTTTTATTAAATTGTAATTATAGCATGTACCACTAATATAAAATAGGTTTAAAGGTAGGCGTTAATGATGTACAAAATAGCAGTAGCAGGTACAGGGTATGTGGGCTTAGTAGCCGGGGTTTCTTTTGCCGAAAAGGGTCATCAAGTGGCTTGTGTTGATATTGATGAAGATAAAGTGAACGTAATGAAGTCTGGAGTATCCCCTATCTATGAAGAAGGATTGGAAGAATTAATGCAGAAGAATTATGCCGCCGGAAGAGTCGATTATACTACAGATTATAAATCGGCCTATAAAGATGCTGAAGCTATTTTTATCGGTGTAGGTACTCCAGAGCAACCAGATGGGTCTGCTGATCTATCCTATATTGCAACGGTTGCCAGACAAATTGCCGAGACGATTGAAAAGGATTGTTTGATCGTTGTAAAATCAACTGTCCCAGTAGGTACGAATGATAAAGTGGATCAGTTCATTCATGACTTTTTA
>Ga0209487_1002888_pt1 | contig 13712 bp, 14 predicted proteins | sample Poulit2012_FD_187524 | JGI IMG/M metagenome (GOLD analysis project Ga0209487, IMG submission 187524) | Agricultural soil microbial communities from Georgia to study Nitrogen management - Poultry litter 2012 (SPAdes) (version 2) | ecosystem: Environmental > Terrestrial > Soil > Agricultural land... | reverse complement strand
CCACAGCCAAAAGCGCAATTGAGGCGGCCAGTCCAAAGGCCGTGACGAGCACGCGGCCGGTCCAGGTTTGTTTTTTCTCCGGCGCGGGAGGCTGTTGCAGTGCCTGTGCCTCTTCAATTGCAGCAAGTTGATTCAAAAGCGCGGGGCTGGGAGTAACAATCGGCGGCGTGGCGAGCAGACCGCGCACCTCTCGAATTTCCAGTACCGCTGCAGCACATTCGCCACACACTGCCAGGTGGCCCTCGACGCGCTCCGCATCCGCCGTGATCAACTGCTCATCCACGTAGGCCGAAAGCAGTGCGCCGAGATGGTCATCCCCCAGGGGTAGATTGTTATCTGCCCCAAATTCAGACTCATAGGTCACCGCGCATCACCACCCTGACTGGTGGCATCCCCTCTACGCGCAAGCCGCTCGCCTCCATCGCCGGCTCCGGTGACGGTCGTGGTCTCCCCATCAGCAGGGGCGTCAGTGGGCGGGGCGGGAATGACAAATTCGGAGGCTCGGTGCGCAAGTTTCCGGCGCATTGCCGCCCGGGCCCGGTGAATTCGGGAGCGGACCGTCCCCAAAGAAATTCCCAGCGTCGTGGCGATCTCCTCATAGGAGAGATCTTCCATGTCGCGCAGCACGATTGCTGCTCGCATTTGAGGGGAAAGTTCCGCCAGCGCGTTTTGCACATCATCGCCCATGTTGCGATGTTCAAATGCCCGCTCCGGTCGCTCCTCGGCGCGGCCATCATCGAGCCGGTTATCCGCATCGGTGGGCAGGTCGACCATGCGAATGCGCTGCTTGCGGCGGACCTGATCTAAAAACTCATTCGTGGTTATGCGGTGGAGCCAGCCCTCGACGTTTCCGGGCTCAAATTTCGCCAGCGACCGAAACACTTTCACAAAGACGTCTTGCGTAAGGTCTTCCGCATCGTGCTGGTTACCCGTGAGGCGGTAGGCGAGCCGAAACACCCGCCCCGACTGCTCGGAAACGATCTGCTCCCAGCCGGGCACGCTCGCTGGCGTGTCACTATTCACGGCGCGCTCCTACCTCCTGAAGATTTACTTGGGCCATTGTCCCACTATCCTCGAACCTATATGGAATCGGTCCGAATACCGGCCCACGAAACTGCGGAGGTCGTCATCAAAGATAAAGCCCTAAGTTGGGCCTATTGCGAAGAGTTCATTGAGCCCGACGAGGCGATGCTAGAAGCACGCGCTCTCAGTCAGGAACTGGGATGCGCGGTGATGTCGACGGGAGCCGGCGCCACGCTGCGCTTACTTGCCGCCACAATCCAAGCCCGCGCGGTTGTTGAAGTGGGCACCGGCGCCGGTGTTTCCACACTGTGGCTCCTTTCCGGGATGCCCGCCGATGGCGTCTTGACCAGCATCGACGTCAACGTGGGTCACCAGCAGGCGACGCGCAAACTCCTTACTGCCCAAGGGGTTCCCAGCGGCCGCGTGCGGATGATCGCCGGCGATGCCATAAACGTCTTACCGCGGCTTGCGGACGGCGCCTATGACCTGGTCTTACTCGATGCCGATCCGCTGGACTACGCCGAGCAGTTCGAACTGGCCACCGTGCTGTTGCGTCCCGGTGGTCTCATGGTCATCAACGATGCGCTGTGGCACGACCGGGTGCCCGATCCGGCACGGCGGGATGAAACCACCACAGCGGTGCGCGAGATTGGCCGCACGTTGCGCCAGGATGAGCGATTCCTACCCGCGCTTGTCCCCATCGGGGGCGGGCTACTAATTGGGACGCGAATTTAACTCGCGTTTTCGAGCCAGCGCAGTCTAGCTCGCGTTTTCGAGCCAGCGCAGTCTAGCTCGCGTTTTCGAGCCAGCGCAGTCTAGCTCGCGTTTTCGAGCCAGCGCAGCAGCAAGCGCGCGCCGTATCCCGTCGCGCCCTTGGGGACCTCGTGCTTGTCAGCTGTAGCCCGAGCGGGCCCGGCTATGTCTAAATGGACCCACTTGCGTTCGCCCACAAATTCTTGGAGGAACAGCGCGGCAGTTATCGAACCACCTGAATAGCGGTGTTCCGCGTTTGGAACATGGCGCAGCTGGGCCACATTCGACGACACCGCCGGCCGATACTCATCAACCAGGGGCATATGCCAAATCCGCTCCCCCGTTTGCTCACCAGCCGCACTGAGCTGCGAGATCAACTCATCGTCAGTGGAATATGCAGCCGCGTGCCCGCGCCCCAGGCCCAAGGTCGCAGCGCCGGTCAACGTTGCAACATCAACCAGCACGTCGGGGTCTAGATTCTCGTCCGCCCACGCCAGTGCGTCAGCTAAAACCATCCGCCCCTCGGCGTCAGTGTTGGCAATTTCGACCGTGCGGCCCCCATAGGTGCGCACCACATCCCCGGGTCGATACGCCGAGCCGCTTACCGCATTTTCTGCCAGCGGAATTATCGCGGTAATTCTTTGGGAGACTCGAAGTTCTGCCGCCCCCACAATCGCGGCCAGTACCGCGGCGCCGCCGGCCATGTCGGTTTTCATTGACACCATGGATTCGCGCGGCTTAATCGACAAGCCGCCGGTGTCATAGGTGATGCCTTTACCGACCAACACCACGTGTTCGCCGCTGGCTTCTTCGGGCTCGTAACTCAAAGTCATCATGCGCGGCTCACTTGCTGAGCCCCCGCCCACCGCCAAAATGCCACCAAAGCCCTCGGTCTGCAGCCGCTCCAAATCCCACACGTCGGTCTCCAAACCGACTTGGCTTGCCAGCGCGGTGGCCTGCTCAACAAACCACTGGGGCGTCTTAATGTTGGACGGCGTCGCAGCCAAGGCGCGCGTGCGCAACGTGGTCCGGGCTCCGGCTTGCGACAGAGCCACTGCCTGCTGCGGGTGGCGTCCCACCAAAACAATCTCGTTTTCGGCCACCGCACCAGAAGGTTCTTCCGCCTCCTCGCCAAAGACGTCAGTGTCTGGGGTGACGGAGCCCTCGCCAACTTGAGTGGTGTCGTCCTTAATTTCCGCTAATCCCGTACCGGTCCAGCGCGCTTGTCGGTAGCCGCCCAGATAGAAGCCCTCTAAGAACGCGCGGACGGCATCGGCTTTGGCTTCGGCGCCCACGGTGGTGATGGTGCGGCTGTTAGGCGGCACATGCTGGGCGTGCGAGTGGGCGCGGCGGGCCAGCGCTGCTCCGGCGCGGCGCAAATCCTGCACGGTGGCGGAGCCAATTCCCACTAAGTAAATACACAGCGGTAGGTCTTGCCACGGGAACGCGTTATCCCCAACGGGTCGCGGTAGGTGGAGAACTCCAATGTTTCCGCCCGCACCGGTAGCGCCCGAGCGCACCGCCAATTCGGCTAAGTCAATGCCGTAAAGGAGCGCCGCATCTGCCGTGCCCCAGCGGGGTTGGACTTCGGTCTCCCCCGCGGCCGGCGGAGCAACCGGCAAGGCTAGTGCCGAGGCACTCATTAGCGCCTCGGCACTCAAGTTCCCGCGTTGGACTCCAATAGGTGCCAGCGACGGATTCAACAAATCCTGGATCGAATTACTCACTTAAAAAATCAATCCGTGACCGTTGCTAAGGCCTCTTTCAATTCCGCTGCCTCAGTAGCTGATAACTCAACAACGAGACGGCCCCCACCTTCAAGTGGGATTCGCATAATATAGCCGCGCGCTTCTTTTTCAACCTCGAGCGGGCCGTCTCCGGTCCTCGGCTTCATAGCCGCCATCCGTGGCTCCCCTTTCTTGGGTTCAGCTCGTGACGCTAATCCTTCCCGACGCCGGGTGGAATCGGGGGCAAAGTGGAGTGCGTCCAACGAGAGTTCACTTCTCATTCTACCCGGCGCGGAGCCCTGCTAGTTATGCCATACCGCGAATCGCCTTTTTTGGGGGGCGTTCTGCGCGCACGGCGGCGACCATTTCTAAGGCGCGAACGGTGGCTTTCACGTCGTGTGTTCGAAAGACGGTCGCCCCGTTCCAGGCGGCGATCGCGGTGGCGGCCAAGGTGCCCTCCAGCCGCTCTTCGACATCCAGGTCGAGCGTCTCTCCGATGAAATCTTTGCGAGATAACGCCATCAATAACGGGTAGCCGAGATCAGCAAGTTCCTGGGTGCGGCGCACCAGTTCCAGGGAGTGCCAGGTGGTTTTGCCAAAATCGTGCGTCGGATCGATGAGAACCGCCTCGGGCCGCACCCCAGCTGCAATCGCCCGCTGGGCGCCCGCCTGCAACGACGCCCGCACATCGGCGAGAACCCCCTGGGGGTAAAACGCGCGGAATGGGTCGGTACGCGGTGGCATGCCACCGGTGTGTGAGCACACCAGCGCCAAGTCGTTGTCACCCGCCACGGCCGCCACCTGCGGGTCGGAACCCGCCCAAGTGTCGTTTAACAAGTCAGCACCGGCCTCGGCGGCAGCCTGCGCCACCTCGGAGCGCCAGGTATCAACCGAAATAAGCAGTTGCGGAAACTCGCGACGCACCTGAGATATGAACGGAATTACCCGCTTAATCTCATCCGCTACCGGCACCTGGGGGCCGCGGCCAGCACGCACACCGCCAATATCGACGATGTCAGCGCCCTCGCTAGCAGCTTGGGCAACCGCGGCGAGCGCCTGTTGGTCATCCAGTTGGCGGGCGCGCGGGTAGAAGGAGTCAGCAGTGCGATTGACGATCGCCATCACGAGAAATCGATCGCGTAGCTGGCCGCGCAGCCATAAACCTGGCGCTCGGGGAGGCACGGTGGACGGATTAAGTTTTGACATGCTCACACGTGGTTACTGGGGCTGCTTCGGTGTTACTTCGGGCTCTCCATTGCGATGCTTGCGGGCCGAGACAATAATTTCGACGGCCCGGTCCACGTCGTCAGTCAATTCAATGAGTTCAAAATCCTCTGGGCTGATGTAGCCGTGATCAACGACCATCTTCCGCAGCCAATCCACCAGGCCTGTCCAGTACTCAGTGCCCACCAACACGATGGGAAAGCGGGTGACCTTGCCGGTTTGCACCAGGGTCAGCGCTTCGAAGAGTTCGTCGAATGTGCCGAACCCGCCGGGCAGGACAATAAACCCCTGAGCGTATTTGACGAACATGACCTTGCGCACGAAGAAGTAGCGGAAGTTTACGCCCACATCGACCCAGTCGTTCATTCCCTGCTCAAAAGGCAGTTCAATTCCTAAGCCAATTGACAGGCCATTGGCCTCTACCGCGCCGCGGTTTGCGGCCTCCATGACGCCGGGCCCACCCCCGGTGATGACGCCGTATCCGGCTTTGGCCAGGGCTTTTCCAACCTCGACACCCAATTCGTAGTCTTGGTCGCCGGGTTGGACGCGCGCGGAGCCGAATACGCTTATCGCACGCCCCATTTCGGAAAGCGCGTCGAAGCCTTCGACGAATTCACTTTGAATTCGCAGCACACGCCAGGGATCCTGGTGAGACCAGTGCCCGGTTTCGTACGTCTCCAGGAGGCGCTGGTCACTGGTGGTATCTGGCACTTGACTGCGGCGGAAAGTTAACGGCCCCTGCTGATAGGCCGGGAAGTCCGACCCGCTGCTTCGTGCTTCGCGTGGATGTGATGTGTTGTCACTTCCATTAATTACGTGAGGCACGTCGCCGTGGCTGTGCGGCTTTTTAGAAAGGTCGAAGGAACGAGTCATGCACTCCAGGTTAAGCCCTTGGCTGGCTTTGTGCGGAATCGCTGACGGATGATTCTGTAGTGCGCGGTATGAAGAAGTTCTTTTTAACAACGATCGTCCTGATTGTTGTACTGGCTCTCGCCGTTTTTGGAACCGTTTGGGCGCTTAACCATTTTTCGGGCGGCCTGCCGTTTTCCCAGCGCTGCACCGCGACTGCTAGCGCGGTTGGAAGCCACAACCTGGCTCCCGATCAGGCAGATAATGCGGCCCTAATAAGTGCTATTTCACTGCAGCGAGATTTACCCGCCCGGGCGGCCACAATCGGCATTGCCACCGCAATGCAGGAATCGAAACTACGCAATATTGATTACGGCGATCGCGACTCGCTGGGGCTGTTTCAGCAGCGGCCATCCCAGGGCTGGGGAACCGAGGAACAGGTGCAAGATCCCCGCTACGCCACCGAGGCTTTCTATGACGTGCTGGCTCGCATCAAGGGATATGACGATATGCCCGTTACCGATGCCGCCCAGGCGGTGCAGCGGTCGGCCTTTCCGGACGCGTATGCCCAGCATGAAGATATGGCTCGGGCCTTTGCTTCCGCACTGACCGGGAACTCCCCCGCGGCCCTCGACTGCCGGCTTCACGAGGCCGATACCGGCGATTTAGCCGGGTTTTCTACGCGCTTCGCGGCCGACTTTTCCGATTTGGAAGCGCGGCCGGTGAACAGGGAAGGCGGCGATGCAGCGCTCGCTGGTCAAAAACAGATCGCTGTTTCAATTCCCGATGACGCCGACGCGGGGGCTGATGGCGGGGACGCCGAGGCCGATGACGCGGGCGCGGGGGCCGCGGGTGAGGATACGCAGCCTGATGGCGCAGACAAGCAGCCTGATGTTCGTATGTGGGCGGTGGCTAACTGGGCCGTTGCGGTTGCCGACAGCTACGGAATCGTCGCCGTTGATGCGGGCGGTCAACAGTGGACGCGGGACGAGCCATGGGCCCCATCCGATGTGCCGGAGGCCGGGAACGTCCTGATCACGTTCGCGCCCCAGGACGCTGACTGATCCCTAGTGATTCTCAATCGCCGGAACATCACGCTTCGTGTTGCCGGTGTAAACCTGGCGCGGACGGCCGATCTTGGTGGCGGGGTCCTTGCGCATTTCCTGCCACTGTGCGATCCAGCCGGGCAGCCGGCCCATCACAAACAGCGGCGTGAACATTGCGTTCGGGAAGCCCATTGCCTTGTAAATCAGACCGGTGTAGAAATCCACGTTCGGGTAGAGCTTGCGTTCGATGAAGTATTCGTCATTGAGCGCTATTTCTTCTAAGTTCAGCGCAATATCGAACAGCTCGTCACGGGCGCCCAGGGATTTAAGAATGTCGTCCGCGGCCTGCTTCACGATCGCCGCACGCGGATCATAGTTTTTATAAACCCGGTGACCAAAGCCCATCAAGCGAACTCCGGCTTCCTTGTTCTTCACCCGATCGACATACTTTTCAACGCTGTCGCCCGAGGAGCGAATGTCTTCCAGCATGTGCAGCACTGCCTCATTGGCGCCGCCGTGCAGGGGCCCCGATAGGGCTCCAATGCCAGCAGAAATTGAGGCATACAGCGTGGCTTCGCTTGATCCAACCAGGCGCACCGAAGATGTGGAGCAGTTCTGCTCATGATCAGCGTGCAAAATCAGCAGCGTGTCCATTGCCTTAGCAACGACCGGGTCGACTTCGTAGCGTTCAGATGGGTTACCGAAAGTCATGCGTAAGAAATCGTCCACGTACCCGTAGTCGTTATCCGGGTAGAGCGGCGATGCTCCCTGCATCTTCTTAAAGACGCGCGCAACGATGGTGGGCATCTTTGCCAGCAAACGAATCGTGGTTAGGTCAGAAACGTCGTCATCATGAACATCCAGCGCATCGGAATAGAATCCACCGAGCGCCGCGGTGGCACTGGCCACTACCGACATGGGATGCGCATCGCGGGGGAAGGCGTCGAACAGACGCGCAAAGTCTTCACGAATCAGGGTGTGGCGGTTCACGCGGTCATCAAAGGCAGCCAACTCCGAGGCGTTGGGCAGCTCACCGTAGAGCAGCAGGTAAGAGACTTCTAAAAAGCTCGTCTGATTCGCTAACTGTTCAATGGGGTATCCGCGGTAGAGCAGTACGCCGGCGCCGCCGTCGATATAGGTGATGTCGGAGGCGCAAGAAGCGGTATTAGTGAAACCGGGATCGAGGGTTACGACACCTGTATCGGCAAGAAGTTTCGAAACAGTGATTCCGTCATTTCCCTCCGTGGCAGCAACGCGCGGCAGCTCAAGCTCTGTGCCGTTTAGTGCAAGGCGAGCTGGGGTGGTATTGCCATCGGACATAATTATGCTCCCTCTGGAATATCCAGGAGTCAGTACAAATTTCATTTATTCGACGTCTGGCTATTAGGCAACGTCGGCTATCAGGAGACGTTACCGCCCGTTAACCATGCTTCCTAATCGGGTCTGCCCTCAAGGGGCAAACTCCTGGGTCGAAAGTCCTAAAAGTGCACGTGATTTCGATCACGGTCGCTTCGGTGGCGCGCCGGACGGTAGAGCACCCGCCCGAGCCTGTTACCGCCTTAAGCGCCACGCTCGTGGGGTGCAATGCGCCGGGCGGCTGCCGCCACGTCAACGTCGTTGGCCGTCAGGGCAATCCGAACGTGATTTTTACCGGCCGGACCATAAAAAGTGCCGGGCGCAACCAGAATGCCGCGGTCGGCAAACCACTCCAGCAGCGTCCATGCCCCGGCTTGCAGCTCCCCGCCAGCTCGCGGGCCCCCATTGGCTACCTGGAGAACTTCGGATGCCGGAGCCCCAGAGACGTGTGCGTTCAAAATTTCATCGTGCGTAACCCACAGATAAAGGCCCGCTTCGGAATCATCAATGCGGAAGCCAGCCGCTTCCAGTGCCGAGCGCAACAGCGCCCGCCGTTTGCGGTAGCGCTCGCGCTGCTCCACCACGTGCGCGTCATCGCGCAGCATGGTCTCCATAGTGGCTTGGACGGGCCCGGGCATCATCATCCCGGCATGCTTGCGGACTTCTAAGATGGGCGCAATTATTTTCGGATCACCGGCGGCAAATCCGGCGCGATACCCGGCCAGGTTGGAACGCTTTGAAAGCGAGTACAGGGCGAGGACTCCTTCGGGGGAACCGCCCGTGACGCGCGGATCTAAAATTGAGGGAACGCCCGCGCTGCGCCAGGGCTCCTCCCAAGGCAGCTCCGCGTAACACTCATCCGCTACCACGATCGCGCCCCGCTCGCGCGCCCACGCCACCACCTTGGCCAGGTGCTCAATTCCCAGGACCTTCCCCGTTGGATTGGAAGGCGAATTAAGCCACACCAATTGAACCTCACCGGGCCCAACAGCTGTTGTGGCATCTGCAGCAATGGTTTGCGCGCCCACAAGCCGGGCACCGATGTCGTAGGTGGGATAGGCGATCCGAGGATACATAACAGTGTCGTTTGCGCCCAGCCCCAAATACCCGGGTAAGAACGCCACAAATTCTTTCAACCCGATCGTCGGCAGTACGCCATCTTCGCTCAGTCCCGCCCGCATGGCGTCTACCCCGCGGGCCCGAGTGAACCAATCCAAAACTGCTTCACGCAGCGCCACCGTGCCGGCCGTGGGCGGATAGCCCGGCGCGTTTGCCCCATCGCGCAGCGCTAATTGGGCGCGCTCGGGGGTCGGGTCAACTGGCGTTCCGACTGAGAGGTCTATAAAACCGTTCGAATGGGTTTTGGCGTGCGCAGTGATCGGCGCCAAACTATCCCAGGGAAAATCTGGCAGCCCAGAAACTTGCACTTAACTATCGCCTTTACGCCCGATGGTGCCTGATTATTCCTGCGGGGGTAGCGCCGCAATAATGGGATGGTCCTTTTCAATCAGGCCCAATTTCGCCGCCCCACCAGGCGAGCCAAGGTCGTCAAAGAACTCCACGTTCGCGGTGTAGTACTGCTCCCACTCGTCTGGGACATCGTCCTCGTAGTAAATCGCTTCTACCGGGCACACTGGCTCACAAGCACCGCAGTCGACGCATTCATCGGGGTGAATATAAAGCGAGCGCTCACCCTCGTAAATACAATCGACAGGACACTCCTCTACGCAGGAACGATCTTTAACGTCAACACATGGTTGCGCAATGACATATGTCATAAAAGTCCCTTCACTCCTAGCCCCTGCCCGTGTGGTGCAGCCGTCTATTGTTAAGTATCGCACCCATAACCCCCAGGAGGCGAGATGACCCCCACACCGGTTGGCCCGCAGCGACCGGGCCGCAGACCGCATGTGCCGTGGCGGGACTGGGCAATTGGCATGCGCGTCTCGGTGCGCCGTCGTTTGCCCGAGGGCGGGTTCGAAGACGCCCTGGGATACATAACCGCCCTAGACGAAACGGGCCTTGAGGTAGAAACGCGCCGGGGCAAAGTTTGGATTGATGCCGATACTATTTACCTGGGCAAACCCGTGCCGCCGCCACCGAAAAAGCGTCCGCGCCGCTAGTCGTCATCCTTCGCGCACCGCACACCGTTTGACGGGCTATAGCGCCAGCTTTGGCTCTCGGTCTTCTCCAACTTGTCATCCTTGTAAAACATGCGCTTGACCGTAACTGCAAAGCCGGGACTGCCGGGTTTATACGGGCTACATTCCGGGTCGGAGATTGTCACTGTTTTAGCCGGGACTACGTCACGGCGCGGGCTAATTTCTGATTTGATCTCCCACTCTTTTGTGCCCCAAAAGACCACGTGCAACTGTCCGTCGCCCACCCAAGATTCGATCATGATTCCGTGGTCGGAGTCGTTGCGGAATTTCATGTCCACGTGCGGGGCAGCCATGGTTGCTTCCCGCCCCTCGGGGTAGCGGGAGAAATACTGCGAATGCGGTTTATGCTCGACGTCTTCTAAACCGGCGAAAAACGCGGCGTTATAGACCGTGGTGGCCACCTGCGAAAGACCACCGCCCAAGCGGCGCTTCAGTACGCCGTCAATAATCATCCCGCCCTCGCCGTAGCCCTTCTCGGCCGTGACGGGGTGGATTTCGTCAATCAAACTGAACGTCTCACCGGGCATCACAATGAGCCCGTTGATGGTCTTGGCACCCACCCGCAAGTTGTTGGTGCGCACCGCATCCGAGGTGACCGGGGTGGCGAAGGAGGAGACGCGCTCCTTGATGCCCAGCGCTTTAATGTCTTCTTCGGTGCGTTCGGCAGCAGTTTCTTCAAAATTTAAATCTATGGTGCGAACGTCATCGGTCGCCGCGGTGATTGTGTCCTCACCCAGGCGTTCAATGTCGATCTTGGTTCCGGGTTTATCAGCCGTAATTTCTGGGCCATCGTCCCCGATTTTTATGGTCGCGTCCTTGGGCGCTTTTTCCAGCTTTGGAATCTCGTCGCGCAAATATTCGGCTAATACTTCCCCGTCGATGCGCAGCTGCAGGGTCGCGCCCTGGCTCTCAAATGTCGCAGCCGAGGCCAGCAGGTCCGGCTTTAAATCTTTGCGGGAGTCATCGACGCGCACCGATATCGGGTCAGAAACCAGCGGTTTGGCCTCTTCGGTCAATACCCGATCGACCTCTTCGTCCGTGATTACTGGCGGCACGGTACGTGCCGGCAGCTCCAACGGTGGGGATCCAGTAAGCCAGTTCTGTACCAGGAACGTGACCGCGTCATCGGTGTTTAATTCGATTCCCGACTCAGCCGGCGTTGTTTCAGGCGCACCGTCGACAAACGCGATCGTTGCATCGGTTGGTTCAACCTTGAAATCTTCTGCCAGCACAAACAGGGCCCGAGAGAGTTCTTCCTCGTCCACGTCTGTGACCGGATCGACCGCGCCTGACCCGGCGATGTGCTGCCACATGCGCGCTGGAGAGAGATTAAAACCAACGAGGCGTTCCACCGTCGCATTTGCATCAAAGCGCAAGCCGGATTCCTCCGGGTCTAAAGAACTCTCCACGCTCTCAACTGCAACCGGAAGGGGCTCTTCCGTTACGGACGCCAGCGCCTGACGCAACGTGGATTTGGCATCCGGGGCTGACATTCCCCCGATCGTTACCCCCGCCACGGACGTGCCGCGCGGGACACGATCCCCCAGCGCCCACGCTGCTATCACGTAGGCAACAAGTACCACCAGGACGATGCTTACGCCCGTGATGATCCCGCGCAGGCGCTTAGGGCCCCCGGAATTTTTCTGGGAAGAATCGCCCGAGCTTTTGCGGCTCGCGCTGTCGTCAGTTTTCGGCACGCTGGCTATTTTACTGGTAAACGCTATCGCTTTAGCTACGGCACGGCGAAGAAATCAGAGTTTCGATGGACCAACCCCGGCTCATTGGGTCCCAAATGCGTTGAAAGCACCCGCCCGACCACTAAATCGTGATCGCCAGCGGAATACAGGTGTTTCGTTTCGCACTCCAGCGCCGAAATAGCCCGTTCTAGGATCGCGGCCGAGGTGGATTCGCCCCGGAAAAACGGCACGCGGTCGAGCTGGCCAATGATTGGACGCCCGGGCGTGGCGAGCCACTGGGCGTCGGCCTGGCCGCTTTGCCCCATGATGTTCAGCGCCCATTTATTTGTGACTTCCAACGCATCGCGCATCCGGGAATCAACGTGGACGGCGAACATGACGAGGCGCGGTTCCAACGAGACTGAAGCGACCGCGGTTGCGGTCATGGCGTGGTCCATATTTCCCCAGCGCGCGGTAACCACGCACACCCCCGAGGCCAACCTGCCCATGGTGCGGCGAAAATCATCCTTCTCCGCTTCTGTCGGCAGGTCAGTATCCCGGTTGGTCATGAAAACTATTCCTTCGTTATATGCGAACCTTTGGCGTCGCGACGTCGATCTTGGAAGAACGTGGCCGGCAGCAACAGCCCCACAAAAAGTGCCAAGATTCCGCCGAGTAGCCAGCCGTAACCTAGGCCATCGCCCGCAATCAGAACATCACCGGCTGGTCCTTCCAGCGCCAGCCACTGCACCGCAATGGCCCACCCCACCACCGCAGAAATTAATCCTGCCCAGCTCATGAGAGAACGCGCTGCAACACTGAGCGCGGCTGTTGCCACGATCGCCAAAATCAGTCCCCACGGCGGCGCCGATCGGTGCAGCGTGGTTCCAAGCGCTCCCACCAAGATGCCCAGCAGCACCCCGATGATTAAGAAGTAGAACCGGAATTTCTTCTCAGGCATATGCGTAGATTATGTCTCACTACTCGTCGCGGGCGGAATGAGGTCGCCAGCGGTCACTTCTACCCCGCTCCAGTCGGGGTCGGGAAGAAAGAAATCGCGCGTAAACAGCGGGGAATAGAAATCATTGCTCAACCCATAGGCCCCGGCTAAATATGGCGGCTGGGTCTGCGGCTCAAAACTGCGCACGCCCTGGATTTGGGTTCGGTGGGCCTCCAGCGCGGTAGCCCGGGCTTGCAAAATCTTATGTGGGGAAATATCGAGTTCCAAAATCCCCGTCTCGTCCACGCGCGCGAGTGCGGGAAGTGCGTCTTGCCCGGTTTCGGGTCGCAGGGATTCCACACCAGAAATCTGGTCGGCCGCGTGCCGAGCAGCCAGTTCATCGCGCCCCGCGCGTAGAATTCGCGCCGGTACGACGGATCCCAAAATCGCCGGTACTTCCCACGGGTCGATACCCAAAATTTGGTCCGGATCGGCTGCAATCTGCGCGGCGCGCACCGCTATCTCCCGCGCGCGAACGTGATCGGGATGCCCATATCCCCCGCCCGGTTCATACGTGAGCAAAAAGCGGGGCCGCAGTTGTCGAATCAGACCCGCTAACCGTTGCGCAGCCATATCCTTATCGGCCGCGATTAAGGACGACGGCGCTGCAGCTACCGCTGCGGCGGCACCGTGGCCTACCCACACCATGCCCGAATCCTCATAGCGAGTGGGTGCGGCAGTTCGCGGATCCGTGGAAAGGGGTGCGGCACCGTCTTTTTGTGCGGCGCCGTCTGTTTGCGCGGCACCGTCCGTAATTAAGGGAAGCTGGTCTAAGAAGATCTGGTGCGTGACTCCCAAAGAAGCGGCGGCCGCGGCGAGTTCGGCTTCGCGTATTTCGGCGAGCGCGGGGCCGTTTCCTTCCAGATGGTGCAGGTCAGCCGGAATTACCTCGCCCT
>Ga0209487_1002887_pt1 | contig 13722 bp, 16 predicted proteins | sample Poulit2012_FD_187524 | JGI IMG/M metagenome (GOLD analysis project Ga0209487, IMG submission 187524) | Agricultural soil microbial communities from Georgia to study Nitrogen management - Poultry litter 2012 (SPAdes) (version 2) | ecosystem: Environmental > Terrestrial > Soil > Agricultural land... | reverse complement strand
CCGTAGCCGTCCTCCGACCGATCCGTCGGCACCTCCTGATGCGACTGCGCATAGACCAGCGAGTCCCGCAGGATGTGGTCATCGGACTCGTACTCGATCGTCAACGTGTCCTGCCACCGGCCATCGATGACAGACCACTCCCGCGTCGACAGCACCACCTGACCCGACGTGATCACCCGATCGCTACCGGCCGGACGGATCACCACCCCGGCACCGTCAGCCGTCGCCGCCGCAGCCGCAGGATGCGACCCCGGGATCTGAATCGACATCGTGTCCACGCCGTTGTTCACGAGTTTCATCGACAGCGACTCGTACCCAGCCAGACTGGCGACCTCGACCAGCGACGCATCACGCACCGTCACCGCATACGGAGCGGCGCCCAGCGGCTGCGACATCACGCCGCCAAATAGTTGGGCCGCGGAGTCATCGTGACCTGCGTCGTCGGTGACGCACCCACGATCTCCAGTGTCACCGTCTGATCGCCCGGCGGCAACGGCCACAAGTCAAACGGCGGCTGCATCCACGACCACCGCTGAGACCCGCCAGGAGTCGCCACCTGAAGCCCGGTCGTCATCGCCACACGCGGATCCGTGTCCACAATGATCGGCGTCACCGACTGCCCAAACTGGCCATGCAACGTCCACGACCTGCCGGACTCCACATGCGTCGCCGTCACCGACTCCGCAGGCCCCGAAATCGACCACCGCGGCCACATCGGAGCATCACCACGCACGAATACCGGCGTCGGCTGAGCCAACACCCGACCCGAGCGCAGCTTCACCGGCAGCAGCGGGAAAAACCCGCCACGGCCTTCCTCGCTGGACCACGAGATCGGGTCCTGCTCACCGTGCCACCACGGGTCATCGCAGATGAGAGTCCAGCCGAAGCGGAGCTGTCCGATGGTGGACAGGTACTCGGCGCTCGTCCACGGCCGTGGGCTATCGACCGACGTGTGACCCTCAACCCACCGAGTGGTGCCATCGGGTCGAGTGGCAGTCAGGCGCACAGGATCCAACGTCAACGGCGACGTGAGCCGATCGAAGCGATCGCGCTCGTCAAGCATCGTTTGCAGATCGCCCGCTATCAGGGCCAGCGGCAGAAACACCTCACGTGACGGCACATCGATGTCGCTACTATGCCCGCCCCACATGCCTGCCGCCCGCGACCTGGTGACCTGCACCTCAGGCATGTCCAGCCCGTACACACCAGGAGTGATAATCCACGGACCTTCCCAGGTGAGGGACGCCGGAAACTCCAACGCCTCCCCGCCGCGGGAAATGACGAGACCCCACGACTGCGCCGCCGGAGTGGGTCTTGGACGCGGATGCGGTTCCGGCGTAGGGGCAGGCCCCATAGCGCCGGGTTGATAGACCAATGGCATATCAGACCAACCTCCCCGCAACCGCATAGCGACGGTTCCGCGCCCGCTCGGCCGCCGAGATGATGTCCTGTGGTGCCGTCGTGGGCGCGTACACGTTGTACGTGTCCCCCCCAGCGGCTCCCCTGCCTGCAAGTGCAGATATCGCTTCCCACTGTCCGGATGTGAGGACCGGCTCAGGTCGACCCGTCTGGTTGAGGATCCCCGGCGGGAGCATCCCGCCGCTGTCGAATTTCAGAAACTCAGCCGGGTCCCGCTTGGCGCCGTTCAGCGATGTCTCCGCGTGGAGGTGAGGGCCAGTGCTGTTACCCGTCGACCCAACACGGCCGATGGTGTCGCCCTGAACGACCGTGCCCGACTTGCCGTAACCGGACAGGTGCGCGGCCAGGAACTCACGGCCACCGGAACGGAGCCTCAGGTAACGGCCATAGGACCGGTTGCCGAGGTTGGTCTGCTGCACCACGCCGGCAAACGGAGCTCGAACGAGAGTCCCCATCGGTGCAGGGAAGTCCCACGCCTGGTACCCGTGCGCACCAGGCCCGCGGCCAACCCGAAACGAACCCGGAGGCAGCGGGAACATCCATCCCTCTTTGGATACCGGGCCGGAACCCTTAGGCGACCGAGAGTCGTCGTTTATCGCATCCTTGCCGCGCCCCCACTCAACGATCTGGTCCTTGAAGTGCGCCAGGCCGCCGCTCATCCATTCCTCGGCGAACGACTCGCCGGGGATCGCGCTGAGCGCGCCCCGTCCCGTGTCTATAACCTTGCCGAGCGCGAACGCCGCGCCTTCGCGCAGCCAGTCTCCGACCTGATCTTGCACGGCCTGATCGACCGCGCCCTTGACCCGCCAGTAATCGTTCCAGCGGTCCTTGAGCCAGTCGACCGGCCCACCCATTGCCTCGCCGCGGTTCAGCCGGTCGACGTTGTCCTTGCCAAGGGCCTGTGTGGCAGCGGGGTTAAGCACCGCCTCGCCGCCGAGCAGCTTGTACAGGTGCTCACCGGTGCCCGGCACGTGCCCGCCAGTGTGGAGCGTCGGAATGTCGTCGATCGCATCGATACCGAATACGCCGGTCACTGCGTTGATGCCACCGATGATGTACTTGTTGATTCCCCCGATGACGACGTTGATCGGAGCCTTGATGCCTTCCCAGATCGCAGAGAACGCGTCGGAGATAGATTCCTTGATCCCGTCGAACGAATCCTTGATCCCGGCGGCGATCTCGACGGCCTTATCCCAGACATCCTGGAACCACCCGATGACCGGCAGGAAGACGTTGTCCCGCATCCAGCCATAGGCGGCGACCAGGCCGTCATACATGGCGCGGAACGCACCTACGACGCCGTCCTTGACCGAAACGGCCTTCTCCCACAGCCAATCGAAGAACTGTAGGACGGGGTTGAAGACGTTGTCGCGGAGCCAGCCCCAGGCGGACAGAACGCCCTGATACATGCCACGGAATGCGGCGACCACTCCGCCCCATACCTGGACGGCGAGGTCCCACACCCAGTTGTAGTAGTTCATGATGGGCGTGAAAACGTAGTCACGCAGCCAGCCCCACGCAGCGGAAACGCCCGCGTATATCCCGTTCCAGGCGGCAACAAGGCCATCCTTCACGGCGACCGCGACGCTCCACAGCTCCTGGAGCTGTTCGACGAACCAGTCGAGCACCGGCTTGATGACGTTGTTCCATGCCCAGGAAACGGCGCTCTGAATCGCGTCCCAGACAGACGTCACGACATTACGGAAGGTCTCGGAGTTCTTCCACGCGTAGACGATCGCGGCCACCAGCGCCGTAAGCGCGGTGATGATGATCCCGATGGGGTTCGCCCGCATCGCTGCGTTAAGGAGTCGCTGAGCGGCAGCAGCGGCGCTAGTGGCCGCCGTCTTCGCAACGGTCACAGCCGTCGCGGCCACCACGGCGACTCTCCACGCCGTATACGCACCGACTAGCCCCGTGACGAGAGCCTGATTCTCAGACATGAAAGTGGCGAGTCCTTGCAGCGCAGGGACCAGAATGTCAACGAGGACGGCCGACAGAAGATCCAGCGTCGCAAGAAGAATACTCCACGTGGAAATGCCGACCGCGGCCGTCGCCTCCGCCAGTGATCCGGCGATCTGCTGGATGGCGGGCCACGCAGCATCCCACGCAAGCTTCAGGTTGTCCCAGATCGACGACAGCCGATCGAGTGTGTCCGTCTTGAGATCCTGCCCGGATGCTGAGTCCATGAATTCGGAGATCCGGTCACGGACGCCGTCGATCGTGCCGCTGAGGGTCGCGAAAGCTGCCCCCATCCCGGCGACACCAGACTCAATCAGCGCCGGGGCACGCTCAGCGAACGTCTGCATCAGCGGCGTCAGCCGCTCGATCACCGGCGTGAGCTGCGTGGCGAGCGTCGTCGTGATGTTGTCCTTGGCGATCGCCCACTGGTTCGAGAAGGTCTTCGCCGCCAGCTCGGACGCGTCCAGCATCGACTGGAAAGTGTCGCCCTCCGCGTTCTCAATCGCGGTCATGACGTCCTCGATGCCGACCTCTCCAGCCGTCACCATCTCGCGGACGTTCTCGATATTCGTCCCGAAATGCTCGGCCAGGCTGGAGAAGATCGGCACGCCGGCGTCGCTGATCCTGTTGAGATCGTTGGCGTAGACGCGGCCGGTGTTGACCATCGTCAACAGGGCATCCGAAACGGACTCCATCTGCTGCGAGCTGCCACCGGCGGCGGTGATCGCGGCGCCGACATTGGTCAGGATGCCCTCGGCCTGCTCCCCGGAAACACCGAGGTAAGCCAGCGACTCGCCGGCCGACAGGTATGTCTGGTAGTCGATCGGCGAGTTGCGGGCGACCTCGCGCAGCCGAGTCATTGTGTCGGTGGCGGCGCTGGCAGAACCGAGCAGGCCGGTCAGCGTCGCGGTCGTGTTCTGGATGCCACTGGCTGATGCCGCCACGTCACGGGCCAGTCGACCCACACCGAGAGCGGCGGCGAGGCCACCGCCGACCGCAGCCGCACGGGTGACGCCACCGAGGATGGATCGGCCGAGAGACCGTCCCGCCTGCGGGCCGGCCTTCCCGATCGGCCCCGACAGCGAGCGACTAATGGCCCGCGATCCGCCCCGGAACGACGGAATGAGGGAGACATACGCGGTAGCAATCTCAGTAGCCACGTATATCCCCCTCAGTTCATCGTGTGTCCCCGCGCGGCCAGTGCGGCGCGGATGACGTCTTGGCTCACCGTTGGCTTGCTCGCTGCCTGCTGCCGCTTCTTGCGGTCAGACGGACGCGGATACGGCTTCGGGTGCTTGAAGTTGACCTGCGTGAACCGGTCGTACAGCTCGGCCAGCAGGAAAGCCTCGCGACTCTGCGGCCACTCCCACCCGGCACCCGCAGCAAACAGATGCGAGGACGGGTCGCGGATCAGCTCGCGCACGAGCGCGACGGCCTCGCCCCAATGCAGCGTGCCGTCGATGATGTCGTTGATCGACAGTCCGAATCTTTCCCGGACGTCGTATGCCGCGGCGTCGTAGTGCTCCCCGATGAAGTCGAGGAGCGTTACGATTCCCCCAGCTCAGCACCTTGTGCGGACTGGAACCACTCGGCGACGATCTGCATCATTTCCGGCGCAGGCTTCGAGTACAGCGCGTCTAGCGCGTCCTCGTCCGGGTCGCACGCTTCAAGGGCGGCGATGGACATACGCAGCTCACCGCCGGACTCGGGGTCCATGAGTGCGTCACGCAGAATCCGACCGGGGATCTTGCCGACCGAGTCTTGCGGCGACGGCAGCTCATACGTCTCGCCGTCGTGCTCGAACTCGAACGTGTCGAGACGGTTGGTGACCTTGGAGGTCGTCGCCTTCTTCTGACGGTCCTGCGGCTGACGGGGTGCGGGTGTGGTCTTCTTGGCCGGTGGCATGCGGACTCCTCACAGTGCGGATGTAGGGCATTGCGGACTTGGGTAGAGACCGGGCGCGGCAGTCCGCACCAACCGCGCCCGGTCGATCATGGGGATTAGCTACCGACGAGGTCCGAGTACCACTTCTTCGCCGAGTAAGTGGCGCTATCGACGGTCTCGGGGTAGCCGGTCAGCGTGACGCCGTAGCCGACCGCGTCGCCTGCCGTGAGAGTCGGGCCCTCTACAGCGGTGACCTCGCAGTTCGGCAGGTAAAGGCGGGTCATCTTGTCGCCGTCGACGTAGTCGACAACCACGGCACGGCGACCGCCGGACTCACGCGGGACGATCTCCACCGACCCGTCGACCGGATCGACCTCGGCGCCGTAGAACAGCGCGAGGGTGTCGGAGTTCGTCTGGATCATCGTGAACTGCACGGTGATGCTGGCCTCGGTGGTGACCACGCGGACAATGTCCGAGTTCTGCCACGCGACGATGTTGTTGGTCGACCGCTCGCGGGCCTCCACGACACCGTCGGAGTTAAGGAATCCGACGTCACGCCAGGAGCCCTCAAGGGCCGTTTCTGCGTCGCTCGGCGGGGTTTCCGAAGTCTCAGCGAAAGCCACCGCACCAGTGACGGCGACATCGACCTCATTACTGTTCATTGCGGTGGACTCGGGCATGAGTCGTCCTTCCGGAAGGGATCGAGGCAGGGGTCTGCCTGGTATCGCCACCGGTGCGGACGGTGGAGCGGGAAAAGGTGGTGCTACTCGGCCACGTAGCCGCGGACGAGGATCGAGAACGCCTGCGTGTAGCGGGCGTGCTGAGATTGGGTGTCGGGGAGATTCCCCGGCCCCGTGAACTCGGTCACCCGGTAGATCGGGTAGCCATCCAGGGCCTTGCCCGGAAGTGCGTTGATGACCCCGCGGACCATCTGTGCGAGATCGTGTGCTTGTTTCGGTCGGATCGCCCACGAGTCGCAGGAGATCGTCGCCATGTCCACGACCCGGTTGCGCGCCGGTCCACCGACACGGGGTACGGTCACGAACGTTTCGGGGCGCGGGTTCGGGATCTGGGTATGCACGGACACCTCGTAGCCGCGGTTCGGCAGCTCAGTGTTCAGGTAGTCGACGAGCAGTTGTTCGATGTCGGGGAAGATGACCACGTCCACGTGCTCACCTCCCGGCGTCGACGGCCCTCAGTAGGTTGTGGCTCTCGGCCTCGGCGCGCATGGCCTCGATCGTCACCGTCCGGACACTGGCGCGGGCGCGATTCGGGCCGACGTCAGAGTCGACCTCGTGACCGCTACCGGCGGCCGCCGAGATGTTGTCGGCGCGTCGTTCCAGGTCTTCGCGAACGCCGTCGGACTGGAGCAGTTCACGCACTCCCGAACGGTTCAGAGTTGCGCGGACCCTAGCCATCGACCCTCCTCAGAATGACCTCGCTGTGACGCAGAGCGCCCGTAGGCGATGGCCAGTCCTGCACCTGTCCGTCGATCTCGTAGACAGTGCCGTCGTAGCGGACACGGTCGAGTGCCTGTAGGTCCGGATCGTGCGGCGTGAACAGGCGCCACCGTGTGATCACGGCAGTCCTGGCCACGCCACCCTCAGACTCCGACGACCCCGTAAAGTGCAGCTCGTCGGACGCCATCGGCTGGAGCCGACAGCCTGTGACCAGGTGCTCGGCGGCCGTGTCCCAGTTCGGGAACCGGTCGCCTCGCTCGTCGATCCACTCCGTCGGACGAATGACCGTGATCGCCTGGTTCTTGAACGAGATCACAGCAAACGCACCGTCTTCGGGATCCGCGGGAACAGACGGTCAAGCTCCTTGCGCTCAGCCCTCGTTAGCCCCGTGGTGCCGGCGTAGGCATCCGATCCCCACGTGACCGACTCGCCACCGGCCTGCTCCGTCTGAGCGCCAGAACCGACCGCGGCCGGTGTTGCCGACATGCGGGCAGCGACCGAACAGACAACCTCGATCACGGCATCCGGCAAGGTGTCGTATCCGTGGTTATAGCCGACTACGATCGGATGGAATCGCTTGAAACGGGGCCTGACGTATCCGCCGTAGCACAGCTCGTACTCAACGTCGCCCCCGTCCAGGGTCTGTACCGACGTGACCTCATTCACCGGCCGTTGCGGCAGGTGATACGAGGGGCCGGGCAGCGTCACGACGGACGATCCCGCCGTGATCTGTTGACCTGTGTAGCGGCGGACCCTCACCGAGGCACGGTCGAGCATCCCCGCCGGGACGGAGTCGTACCCGTAGTCGGTGAGGTCGGCCGCCGTAGCGAGCGCTGGTAGTGCTGGCACGGCGGCCTCCCGTCACTCGTCGTCGACCGAATCCGGACCGGACTCCTCGACAGTCGATTGAGGAGTCGCGGCCTTCTTTACGGCCTTCTTGGCGGCCCTCTTCGCGGGCGCGGGCCTCACGGGCTCCGGCTCGTCGACGAATTCCGCCACACCGTCGCGGACTAGTGACCTAGCCAGCGAGTCCCGCAGATTCATGATCTGCCCGGACTTACCGACTACCCACATCACGAGCTGGAGCTTCCGGTGAAGAACTGGACCGCCTCGCTGTACATGGAGACGACCTTGCCGCCGTACACGTGCAGCCCACGGACGCGGTCCGCAAACTTCGTGTGCGAACGCATCCCGTCGACCTTGTCGATCTGGCTCACATAGGCCAGCGCGGGACGCCAGAACGCGATCGCCTGGGGGGCGTCGTTCTCTGGCAGCTGGTTGCTGACGACGAGAGTGAAGCCCAGCACGCGGCCGAGCATCGCCTCACGCAGACCAGCCGGAGTGCCCGACTCGTCGGCGCTCGCCAGCTTCGCGTCATTCGCCAGAAGGTTCGCCTCGAACTCGGCGTTCATGAGCAAGAACCGCTCGCCGGCCGGAACCGACGCCTTGTTCAGGATCTTCCGGAAATCGCGAATCGCGTTCCAGGTAGCCGAACCGTCGGTGTCATCGCTCAGCGCAGACGCACCACCGAGAGCGGCGGTAGCGTCGGTGCCTTCGGCAATGGCGCGGGTTGCAAGGTACGCGTCCGCGTCCTCACCCAGCGCACGGCCAGCGGCAGTCGTCCAAGCCTCGAACGACCCGGCAGCCTGCACCCGGTCGATGTCGTCGACGTGGAAGTCGAACGCCTTTTCCTGGTTGATGACCAGGGAGTCGCCGTCGTCGGACAGGTCCTCGGCAGCGGTGGTACGAGTGCTACCACCGGCACCTTCGCCGGCGCTGTAGTCGTTCACCGACGGCACCATGACACCAGTGATGTTGACCTGGTTGCCGCGAGCGGCGTCGCCCTCGTACTGGGTGTTGGTGATCGGAGCGATCACGGCGGTGTCCTGGAGAGCCTGAGCGACCGCGGCCGACCAGATCTGCGGGATAAAGTTGTCGATGGCCATCTCTGGCCCTCCTTCGGGAGTTAGCGCCGCTTCCCCATAACAGAGTCAAGGAGACCCTCTTTGCGGGCGGCTTCGATTTCTGCTGGTGTTTTGCCCTTGAGGTCGGCGCGTGTCCATTGGACCCGCTCACCGCCGACCGCCTTACCGCGATTCCCAGCCCCGAAGTCGGGGCGAACGTCGCCGCGGAACTTCATGAGCGCCGAGGCGGACTCCTCGACCTCGGATTCGGTTTCACCGGTCAGCAGTTCCGCCGGTACGCCCTTGAGCGCGGCAACCTCGGCGCGGATAGCGCGAACCTTTGAATCCTTGGCGACCTTCTCGGCCTCAGCCAGACGATCGGCAGTCTTCTGCGCCTCGGACTTCTGAGACTCGATGACCTCGTCGTAACGCGACGCCTTCTCAGCGTTCGCCTTGGCCTGCTTTTCGTTCTGACGGGCCAGTGCCTTCCACTTATCGGCCTCGGCCTTGTAGTCGACGTCGCCACCCGTTTCGGAGTGCGATTCCTGGCTCTCGTCGGCCCCACCGGTCTCGGCGGTCGTGTTCTCTTCCTCGCTGGGCATGGTTCCCCCGTTTCGGGTGAAATGGTCGACGGCCCATTTCGGGCCGCTTTCTCCGTCCCTCAGAACGGGGCGGAAGTTCTTAGATATCGGCGGGGCCGGTGAATTCCTGGCCACGCCACGTCAGCGTCGGTCCGTACTCGCCGTGATCGCGGACAAGAACGTCTCGGTAGTCGATCTCCCGGCCGCCGCGGTCCGACATTCCGAAGTCGTCCTGGACGCGTCGATGCAGGTCCTCTAGCCGGTCCGGGTCGATGACCTGCCCTGGGTCGACATCACCGCGGATCTCCGCGACGTCACAGTCACAGCCCGGATGGATCGGCATTAGATCTCCGCGGTTGTAACGCTGCGTCGAGGCGAGCGTGCATAGACCACAGTTCTCGTTGCCGGTCAGGACACGTCGGTATCCGGCGACGCTGTCGTCGCGACTGGATCGCCACTGAGCAGTGCGAGTCTTGGTGAGCTGTAGATCCGTCATGAGTGTCGACAGCAGCCGGTCCAGGCCCATACCCGCAGCCGCCGTGATGCCGTGACCGTTCGATAGCGCCGTCCACACGGTCGGCCCTGCTCGGCCATACACCTCACGAGGCTCGATGCCACGCAGCGCACGGCCCGTAACCTCACGAGGAGGAACGCCGGCCGGTCGCTGAGAAACACCCGACGCCGTCGCGACGGCCGCCATGTAGGCATCGGTCAGAGCGGCTATCCGCTGCTGCCCACCGAGCGCTACCGGCGTCACAGCGTCGACGACACGCTCGATGTCGGCATCCCGGTACGCGTCGAGGCTTCCCCACACGTTCCGGGCGTGCCGCTCGACCTGCTGGCGAACCTGCTGTACGGATGACTGATGCCGAAGGATTGCGTCGCGGACCTCAGGCGGTGCTGCCATCGTCAGTCACCGGCTCCTCGTCCGGCTCCTGCTCCGCGGCCGGTGCTGGCGGTGGCGCGAGCGACGCAGCGAGCATGGCGTCATTCACCCGCTCGGCCTCCATGCGGTCAGTCTCGTGATCGGAGAACTGCAAGATGCTGGTCATCTTCGTCCGCCACGGAACGTCGGTACCCGCCTTCGACAGCGCGTCGTACCGCTCCGACATGGACTCTGATTCCGCGGGGAACCAGCGCACGTCGACCTCAGGCGGGTCGTCGCGAAGATCCTCATTGGACATCGCGAACGCGATACGCAGGACTCGCTGCCACGACGGATCAACCCGAGCGATCCGGTCCTCAGTCTTGAAAACTAAACCCTCACGGGCGAACGCGGCACCCTCGGCCGACTGGTTCTGGCTCTCCGGCATCAGTGCCGAAATCGGAGTGCGCGTTACCGCGGCCAGGTGCGTCACGTCAGCCTTGACCGACTCCAGTACGTCTTGTAGCTGCGCCGGCGTCGACTCCCACAACTCCGCGCCCTCAGGTAGCAACCACAGTGCATCGGGGCCGGGCTTGAACTCTTTCGCATAGTCCACCGGATCCCCACTCGCGTCCGTCTCAGGCAGCCGGTCGCCACCCTTGATGGCCCGCTGCCTGTACGCCTGCATCGCCGTAATGACGAGCCGCTGGAGAATAATCCAGTTGATCCGGTCGAGCACGTCGGTATGGTTCTCGAACTCGCCACGGTGGTCGCGATTGAAGAACGGGACGATCGGGACGACGCGCAGACCGGTCGCGTACCCCTCGTCTTCCTCCGTCATCGGCAGCCATCCACCGGCCGCACGGAAGATCGGGTCATCGGCACGAGGGGTGGCGGACGTCTCCGCAGGTCGGTAGTACGTGTGCAGCATCCCCGGAAGGTGCAGATACGCGAAGTCGATACCCTCGACCTCGTCGCGCCACACCTTCAGGCCAGCCCGCACCACATCCGAGCGGACCGGGTCAGGCTCAGTAATGACCTGCTCGGGCCGCTCGGCCGTGATAACCGGAGATTCCCCCTCGGCCTCGGGTGGCGAAACCATCACGTATGCCTCACCGAGACCGAGAGAGTCCCTATGGACATCGGCTGCGGCGACCTGCATGCGGTTATCGACCCAAAACTGACGGGCCGTGTCGTCGTCCTCGGTGGAGTCGCCCACCCGGAAACCCGACACCCGCATACGGTCCGCGACCGACTCCACGACTAGCTCAGCGAAGTTGGTCCTAGCCTTCTTCTGCAACGCGAGGTACGCCTCGCGGTTCCCATCGGATCCGTCAGGGACCGGCGCATCCCCCGTCATGTAGGCGCGTAGCTGATTGAGCCGAGCACGCCGGACATCCATCTGCTGGGTCAGGTAGTCGATCCACTCACCGGGAGACCTGGCCATCCACCTAACCCCCGTCCCTCATTACCGGACCCGTCGGACCCGTTCGTTTGACTTGCGTCCTAGCCCCGCCGACACGGCATCTAACCGCGCCTGCCACGCAAGGACGGCCGCAACCGCGGCGTCGACCTTGTGTGGGCTGTAGTCGTGTTCTTTGGCGATCGTGAGCTTGGCGTTACGGATCCGCCGGCGAGCGTTCAGCACGTGACGGGTCAGTGCGAACGAGCCGTCGTGAGTCATGTCCTGGTTCCTGCACGCACCCTCGAACTGCTCGATAGCGCGCTGGTTCAGGCCACTACGGCCACCGGTCATCCACCACTCGAACGGATGGTCCGACTTGACCTTGACCTTCACGCGAGAACCGTGCTTGGCCTCCCACGTGTTGACGTGAGAGCGCCAGTCCTTCGCAGGGTCGGCATAGAACGCGACCACCCGGTACCGGCGGAACGCATCGGCCACAGCGGCCTCGATCTCCGGAATAGGCGGTTCCCACTCATCCCACTCGGAATCGCCGGCCTCCCACACCGCGACCTCGAACAGATGACCGTCGGACACCCGGCAGCCGATCAACGCCGTAGCGTCTGGCTTCCCCTTGAACCGACCGCGTGACCCGTCGAAACCAAGCGTGATCACGTCCCGGTCAGCGACAACCTTCGCCGCATCCGAACATCCGGCCCACTCATGGTGAGACAGCAACGCGTCGGCCGCATGCGTGATCTGGTTCAAGAAGTCCGCACGCGCCTTCTGTGGCGCGATATCCGGATCCCATACAGTCGCCGCGATGACATCGAGGTCGACGTGCCCCGGCTTGCACGGCGGGCTATGCAGGACGCACCCGTCGTCATGTCCGGACGAGTCCCCGTAGGCGTACCGCAGACCATCGACCAGAGATTCCTTCTTGGCCAGGTCCGTATCGGCCGGCGCCTCGCGATGGTCGTAGTACAGACCGTCGTCGCGGGCCTTACCCTCCTGGATCGATCCCCAGAAGGCCGCCGACGCCTCCGCCACCGACTCCTCGCCGGGCGTGAACGCGTTCGGTGACTCGATCGTGGAGCCGCCGATCTTCGCAGCGTTGATCCGCATCGTCTCAGCGAGCTTGATACCGCCGTTGGATGCGACCCACTCTTCCGTCTGGTCGAGCACCGCGAAGACGGGTTTGTTGCCCTTGATCGACCGTGCAGACGACGTCTTAGGCTCAATACGACCACGCGGCAGGTTGACGAACGTCTCCATCGGGTCCAGACCCGGATACGCGTCAATAACCGGTCCGTCCAGCATCTCCAGCAACGGAGTCCACGTGTTCCGGGTCTGCTCCTCAGAGACAGCAGCAACCTGCACCAGCGGAGTCCGCACCGTGGACCACGGCTTGCCCACCGGTTGCCCGTCGGCGTCCCAACCATCCGGCACCACCGGACCAAGACCCTCGACGATCGCCAGCGCGGCCAGGAACGGCGACTTCCCCCATCCACGAGGACGAGAGATCACGCCACGACGACGGCGCCGGCGACAGGTACGGGGGTCCAGCTCGTAGAACCGGAGGACGAAATCCTCTTGCTCCGGATACAGCACGAACGGCTCATACTCGCCACGATCAGGCGCGGCCAGGTACTCCGATATCCAGTCGATGACCGCCCACCCGAGAGTAGGAATCTCGCCCGGCTCAGACGGAATCCAAGGCACGGCTACTGCGCTTCGGGAAGTGCCTTAAGGCCACCGCGGCGGGACTTCGAGGACTGCCCAACCGGGCGCTTCTCGTCAGCCTCATCGGCCTGAGCGAACGTGATCCGAAGGCGAGCGCGGTCCTCTGGGGTCGCGCCAAATTTGGCTACCCGTATCCGCAACTCGGCCGCGACCTTCGTGTCACCAGACCACAGCTGCGCATGCAGGAGCGCGGTGTCCCGCAGCTCAGACCAGTCGGTCGACGTGAACTCAGCCGACAGCGGAGACTCGGCCCACATCTGCCACCAGTCAAGGGTCTCCCTCGGCCAATCGACATGCGCCGGAAGCTCCGGCTGCTCGATCGGCTCAGCGTGGATCACCCGCAGCGGCACCGGGTCTTTGTTGGCCCGGGCGCGCTTGTTCGGGTCCTTCGGTTGTGGTCCTCTGCCAGCCATTGCGACCTCCCGTTTCGGCAGGCTCGACACACCGTGTCGGTATATCGATGAAAAACAAGATTCAGCCAGACCCGTAGCCAACCCGAGCCGCA
>Ga0209487_1002886_pt1 | contig 13724 bp, 13 predicted proteins | sample Poulit2012_FD_187524 | JGI IMG/M metagenome (GOLD analysis project Ga0209487, IMG submission 187524) | Agricultural soil microbial communities from Georgia to study Nitrogen management - Poultry litter 2012 (SPAdes) (version 2) | ecosystem: Environmental > Terrestrial > Soil > Agricultural land... | reverse complement strand
TGCTTTTCGGTTAAACTTTGCAGCAAGTGTGTATAATGCAGTAGTTTCCATTTCGATCGCTAAGACGTTATATTTTGCTAATAATTCATTAACTTCTAGGGCATTGTCACGATAGAATGTGTCACTTGTAAATATATTTCCTACTCTAATATTGTTATTATTTTCTGATGCAATCTCATAGGCAGTTTTTAAAAGATTAAAATCTGCTAATGGTGCATAATCAATCCCAGAAAACACCATTCTATTGACCTGTGAATCAGTTGTTGATCCTTGTGCTAAAATAATGTCACGAACTTGAATATCTTTTTGAATGGCACCACAAGTACCTACACGAATTAATTTTTTTACGTCATAACTTTGAATTAATTCATTTACATAAATAGAAATAGACGGTATACCCATGCCGGTTCCTTGCACAGAAATTTGTGTACCTTTATAGGTGCCTGTGTACCCATACATTCCCCGTACTTCGTTATATTGAAAAACGTTTTCTAAGTATGTTTCCGCTATGTATTTTGCTCTTAAAGGATCTCCAGGCAACAAAATTGTATCAGCTATTTCTCCTGCTTTTGCACCAATATGTACACTCATCTTTCATCCACCCCCAAATTTTCACTATTTGATTAATTAATAACCTTACCTTTATTACAAAATAAAGGTATCATATGGTTAATATAAACACAAATTATAGATAAATTCAATTTTCTTTTGCATTTTCATTTCAATGATGGTGATAATTGTATATAATGTTAGTAGGTCTGTTTTCACCATACAAGTTTTGGAGAAAAATATCTTTTGATGTACAATTTGTACATAATAGAGGAGGATGGTAGTCAATGCAGGAAAAAACTTTTACAATTACGGCTGATACGGGTGTGCATGCACGTCCAGCAACACTGTTAGTAAATCAAGCAGGTCAGTTTGAATCAGAAATAGAATTACTTTACAATGGTAAAAAAGTAAATTTGAAATCAATTATGGGTGTCATGTCACTTGGCATTCCAAAAGGTGCAGAAGTTACAATTACTGCTTCAGGCAGTGATGAAGAAAATGCTATGAAGGGCATTGAAGATGTAATTCTAGAACATTTAGGTGAATAAGACTTGAAGCTAGAGCGGAATTTCCTGCTCTAGCTTTTTTAATAATATAGGAAATTGTAAAAAATTTAGTTATGGATAACTAACAGAAAGAACATCGTCTAGCTTAATCACTCAACAACTATCAGATGTTTTGATGGGGCGAACAGTGCACAGTCACAAATTTTGGGTCTCTTCCTACGATAAGTCAACATCAACTCGTTTCACTCACCCAAGTTTCCATTACCATCGTCAGTCGTTCTCCAATTTGTACGTCGCCAAACGGGTACCTTAAGCTTTTGGTTCTAATTATGGAGTTCGTTCCATTAATTACTCTAATATTATAGACAGAGAAGCTAAAAGAGGTTTGTTATTCACTAATTATGTTAATCTTTTTACATAAAATCAACAGTTTAGCGAACATTCATCAACTTTGTTTTTTCTCATGATAAAATTTGCTATAATTATTTGCAGAAGGAAGTGATCAAGATGATGGAGTTTTTGTATTTTCCCAAAGATACATCAGAATATATTCCAGCGTTTATAACATTGGTTATTTTTATGGTCGGTGCAGTAGCCACAATGTTTATTATCTATAAAAAATCAAAAAAGGATGAAAGAATTTTTGATGAACAACTTGATGAGCATAATGACTTTATAAATAATCATCCACCCAAAAATGATAATTGATTATATTCTATTTACTTTAAATTTTATTATCGTTGATGTTTAGGGCAAAAGTCTTTTGTAAATACTAATTAAAAAGTATTTATGAAGGAGTAATAGAATGAGAATTCTTTTTTTTATAACATTATTACTATTATCAGCATGTAAAGGTTCAAATCAGACAGTTAAGGAAATAGAATTATATAATATCTCCGGAGACAGGGTTGGTTCTGCAACTTTTATGGAACAACCTAAAAGTGTAAATATTACTTTGAAAGTTGAAGGCCTTACACCTGGATTTCATGGGATTCATATTCATGAATTTCCTAAATGTGAGCCACCAAATTTCCAAAGTGCTGGTAATCATTTAAATCCTGATGGGAAAAAACATGGACTTATGCATCCTAAAGGGGCCCATTTAGGCGATTTGCCAAATGTCGAGGCGGATAACAGTGGAAATGTTGATATAGAATTAGAGTTGCCGAATGCAACTTTATTAGATGGTAAAGAGTCTATTCTCCAAAATGAAGGATCGTCTTTAATTATTACGGAGAAAGAGGATGATGGAATGAGTCAGCCAGCAGGGGATTCTGGAGCAAGGATTATTTGTGGAGAATTGACTGAAAAATCTGCAACTGAATCTAAAGAACCTCCATCAGATCCAACCGAAAATAATCAAGAGGAAGATAATTAATTGTTGCTGATTTATCTTCCTCTTTATTCATGATCAGTTAAGTGCTGATTCTCTTTTATTTACTGCGTCTATTATTCTTTTAACCCCCTCTTGTATTGTGGAAGGAGGACAAGCAATGTTTATTCGCACAAATTGTTCTCCTTCTGCACCATAATCTATTCCTTGATTAAGACCCACTTTTGCTTCTTCAATCATAAAATTTCGAAGTGACTTACAATCAAATTGTAATTTACTACAGTCAATCCACATTAAATATGTTCCTTCTGATCGAATGACTTTTAGTGTATTTGTTTGCTCTTCAAACATTTTTGTAACATAATTTCGGTTTTCTACTAGAACTTTAATTAATTCCTCAAGCCATGATTTTCCATGGTTATAAGCCGCTTCCAATCCAACATTGCCGAGTGTGTTTAATAAACCCAGTCCATATTTTTGAAGATGCCTATTGAGATGCGTTCTTTTCAAACGGTCCTCAGTAATGATGTACGATGCTTGGAGACCAGCCATATTAAATGTTTTTGATGGTGACATAAAGGTAACTGTTTGTCGTGATATATTTTCCGAAAGTGATGCAATAGGTGTATGTGTATAATTAGGGAAAACAAGATCACTATGTATTTCATCTGATAAAATTAACACATCATATTTCAAACATAGCTCTGCAATTTTCAGCAACTCTTTTTTTGTCCATACTCGTCCAACAGGATTGTGTGGGGAACATAAAATAAATGCTTTTATCCCTCCCTTTAATTTCTTTTCAAAATCATTGAAATCAATTTGATAATAGTTATCTTTCAATACAAGTGGGTTTTTAACAACTGTCCGTTGATGTTTCTCTATTACTTCGTAAAAAGGGGTATACACAGGTGTTTGTATTAATATTTTATCATTTGGCTCCGTGAATGCTTCAACGGCAAGGTGAAGACTTGTTACGACGCCAGGACTAAATGAAAGCCAGCTGTGCTCTATTTGCCATGTATGTCTATGATGTAGCCAGTTAACGATTGCTTTTTTAACATTCTGATCAACCATTGTATATCCCCATATACCATGTTTCGCCCGGTTAATAATGGCATTATTAACCTTATCTGGCGCTTTAAAATCCATATCTGCTACCCACATCGGCAATACATCAGTTGACTGAAAAACTGCTTGTAGCATATCCCATTTTAATGAACGCGTATTTTTCCGTTGATGTATTTCATAAAAAGAATCCATTAGATTTGTCCCTCCAAATATCTTTAGTTAATTATAATAGCAGGAATGAATGATTTTATTAAATAATCTATAATTTAATTATATCGTTACATGAAAAAATGCACAAAAAAAGAGCAAAGCGTAACTGCGCTTTGCTTACAGGGGGAATACGAGAAAGTCTTACAATATGAGTATACCCTATCTGTGAATTGTTAAACAAAAAATTATTTTTATTTTATATTTTTTTATAATCTTTTTTCTAGCGCTTCTTTTTCTGCCTCGAATCCTGCTTTTCCTAATAGAGCAAACATATTTGTTTTATATGCCTCAACACCAGGTTGGTCAAATGGATTCACTCCTAATAAATATCCACTTAGTGCACAAGCTTTCTCAAAGAAATAAACAAGATAACCAAACGTGTATGCATCTAATTTAGGTAATTCAAGAATGAGATTCGGCACACCGCCATCATTATGGGCTAGCACTGTTCCTTGGAATGCTTTATCATTAATCTCATGAATTGTTTTACCAGCTAGATAATTCAATTCATCAGCATTATTTTCCTCTGCTTCTAAAGTAATGTCTTTTTTAGATTCGTTCACATGTAAAACGGTTTGGAAAAGATCTCTACGTCCTTCTTGGATATATTGTCCAATAGAATGAAGGTCGGTTGAAAAGTTTGCAGAAGCTGGGAAAATTCCTTTTTGGTCTTTCCCTTCACTTTCACCAAATAATTGTTTCCACCATTCAGCGAAATATTGTAAATGTGGCTCATAATTTACAAGGATCTCTGTCGATTTCCCCTTATTATAAAGAATATTTCTTACAGCTGCATATTGGTAAGCAGGGTTATTTTCAAGAGATGGATCAGATAAATCGTTCATTCCCGCTGCAGCACCTTGCATCATTTCATCAATATTTACTCCGCTGACCGCGATAGGAAGAAGCCCAACAGCAGTTAGTACAGAATAACGTCCTCCAACATCATCAGGAATGACAAAACTTTCATAACCTTCTTGGTCAGCAACAGTTTTTAGTGCACCTCGTGCTTTATCAGTTGTTGCATAAATACGCTGTTTAGCTTCTTCGACTCCATATTTTTCCTCAAGAAGCTTCTTAAAAATACGAAAAGCGATAGCGGGTTCTGTCGTCGTCCCACTTTTTGAAATAATGTTAATTGAAACATCTTTATCTTCTAGTACATCGAACAATTCACTCATATACGTAGAACTCATATGATGCCCTACAAAAATAACTTGAGGAGCCTGTCTTTTTTCTTTCGATAAAATATTTTGGAAAGAGTGGGTTAACATTTCGATAGCTGCCCGTGCACCTAAGTAGGAACCACCAATACCAATAACTAAGAGTACATCAGAATCTCTTCTAATTTTATCAGCACTAGCTTTTATTCTCGCAAATTCCTCTTTATCATAATCCTCTGGCAATGTAATCCAACCGAGATAATCATTACCAGCACCAGTTTTTTCATGTAGAGCGTCATGTGCATTTTTTACAAAACCAGACAAATTAGTTACTTCTTGTTCACTGAAGAAGTCAAGTGCTTTGTCATACTTAAATGAAATATGTGTCATTATGTATCCTCCCTATATAAACTATGATAAGTTGATACCTACCATATTTCTTTTTACTTTATCTAATTAAAGTCTTTAAATCAAGATATAAGCAGAATTATTATTTTTTTATCAATAAAAAAATAACCCCAAAGCTACTGGAGTTATTAATGTCTTAAACTTATTTTAGCGTGCTTTTGATTGTTCCAACCATTCTTCTAGCTTGTCTTTTAATGAATTAAATCCAACAGTTCCGTCATCTTGTTTTACTGAAATTGTTGACTGCTTTTTAGTAGAGCTTTGTTTTTGTTTAGGTGCTTCTTCAGTTGCACGAATAGACAATGAAACTTTATTATTTTCTTCATCAACATTTAAAACTTTAACGTTTACGTTATCACCAACAGTTAAGTGCTCATTAATGTCTTTCACATACCCATGAGTTACTTCAGAAATATGAACGAGACCCTGAACATCATCATTTAACGCAACAAAGGCACCATATGGTTGAATACCAGTAACTTTACCTTCAATAACTTGATCTACTTCAATTTTACTTGTCATACTAAACCTCTCCTATACCTAAATTCACTTATTTTACACAATTACTAATGATAACATAGTTAAAAAATGAAAGCAAAGTAAAAAAATAAAGATTGTATAACAAAAAAATACAGTTAAAAAATGCAGTTTAGTAAATTTATAAGGAGAAATGATGAGAATGTATCGTTAAGTGATGATAGAAACAATAAAATGACTGAGACAATATCAAAGAATCAGATCCTTATGTCCCAGCCTTATTCGAGAAAACTATAAGACAGTTTGTAATTGTTCTTTGAGACTTGTATAAACGCCATCCCAAAAACTTGAATCATCATGGAAAGTACGTGCTGTCATCTTAACCATGTCCATAAATTTCTCATCGTAATCTTCTGCATCTTTTGCAGGTAATTTTGCTCGATGTTTGTCAGTAAACTGTTTTGTATAGTCTGCAAGTGGACCCCATTTTGTTACTTCATTGCCATTTTCATCAATAAAAATAAATATTGGAATAGTACGTGATTTCCCATTTGTTAAATATTGGTCCATTAATTCTAAGTTTTCGTCTCTACGTAAAAATCTGACTGGCATATCAACTTGTTCCGTTAGACGCAATAAAATCGGAATATTTAGCATACAATGTCCACACCAATCCTCAGCAAGAACAATTACCCGTAAATTTTTCTTTTTAAGTGATTGGAGAAAAGAGTTATCAGTTGGCGGTGTAAAACTTCTGTATATGTGCAAAGAGCTATTTTTTAATTTATCCATAGATTCAATGTAATCTATTCCAGACAGACCTTTCTTATACCATTGATTCAGTTCCATTATATAATCACTCCCTGATATGATAGTATTTAAAGTGTATCCAATTGTATTCAATACGTAAATCTAAATGCTTGAAAAAAATTCCTATTTGACGTATTATATAAATACAATAATATATCGATTTCATTTTCGGGGCAGGGTGTAATTCCCGACCGACGGTAAGGAACAGATTGATGTTCTAAGTCCGTGACCCACTTGCAAAGTGGTTGACCTGGTGTAATTCCAGGACCGACAGTTAAAGTCTGGATGGGAGAAGATGAGAGCTGGAATATGATGTAATTTACATCATTAATTTCCTATTAACTATGCATATTTATATACCCTAAGGCCCCATTAGGTAGGTGGCTTTAGGGTATTTTTAATGCATTAAAAAATCAATGGGAAATGGGCTCATCCTTCATCACGATTTGAATCGATATAAAAAAGATGAAGGAGTAGATGATATGCAATCAAAAAAGTTAGTAAAACTTATTATTTTGGCGTTATTAGGGACAATTTCGTTTTTACTGTTTTTCTTGAATTTCCCAATCCCATTTTTACCAACACCATATCTCAAAGTTGATTTTGGGGATGTGCCTGCATTAATTGCAGCATTAATATTTTCACCACTAGCTGGTGTAATGGTTTTAGCGATAAAGAACTTTCTGTATTTTGTCATTGGTGGTGGAGATCCAGTAGGGGTTTGGGCAAGTTTCTTTGCAGCATCAATGTTTATTTTACCAGTCGCATTTCTATATCATAAGTACAAAGGCATTAAAAGTATAGTCATTGGTTTAGTTGCTGGGACAATTATTATGGCAGTAGGAATGAGTGTTTTAAATTATCTGGTCATATTACCAATCTATGCATGGTTTATGGGGATGGAAGAGATGAAAATTGAGAGTGTGAAATGGGCAGCAGTCGTATTTGGTATTCTTCCATTTAACATTATTAAAGGAATTATGGTTGGAATATTATTTGTTCCCTTATTTATAAAAATGCGTAGTTGGATTGAAAGTAAACAAACACAATTACAAATATAAACTTAAAAATTCACTTATCTATTTTAGCAGATGAACATAAAAAACGAGGCTGGGACATAGGGGTCATGACCCTTTTGTCCCAGCCTCGTTGTTGCGATTAAAATATTAAGAAGTATTTATACGAAATGAATGGCGGGTATCCCTGACAAATTCTCCGTTCTGATAGGTTCTTTCAACGAAAGTTAGATAGTTATCGTGATCAATAAATAGCACCGTTGAGCTCCTTGTCCCATAATTTGGTGTTTTAATAAATAATGGTGAAAGCTGCCGTTCAAGATCTAGTCCTACACCAGTGTCAGGTAACATATTGTCCGGTGCCAATTCTTGATCGGCAAATATATCAAATAAATCATTTGCACCAATCACATCGTGAGTCATTATATATTGTTCAAACTTTCTTTTACTTTTTGTAACTTTGGGCCAGGGAGTATTTAACATGTGATTGCTTAATCCATGTGTTCCATTAGGAATTTTTTTTATTTTCATTTCATTGTTATTGTAATAAAACAATTGATTAACATCACCAACAATAACATTAAATCCCTCATAAAGATCTTTGTTTTGATGGATATTTTCGAGGTAGGATTGTGGTGTTATATCCTCAGTCAAATAACGTTTAACAATTTCTCCACGTGTAATTTTGTTTGCTAAGGTAGGTTGATGGGTAAAATCGCGAAAATTTGTTATAGCTGCAAACTTACCTTGCATTGTCACACCGAGCCATGTGCCCATTCCAAGTAAATCACGTCCTGCTAACACCTCAGGATAATCTTTCCAGAAGTTAGCTGGAGCAGTTGGACGTGCGTAAGACTCATCTCTATTTGCCACAACAATTAATTTATAAGTTGGGTGTTTATGTAAATGAAAGTTGATTAAACACATAGGTGACACCTCTCTTATTCTTTTTTCTTCGGAACAACACCAACTGTACATCTAGAAATACAAATTAGATCACTGTTTTCGTCTGTGATATTAATTTCCCAAACCATTGTTGATTGACCCACATGAAGTGGCTTTGCTTCGGCTGTAACGAGGCCATTTCGTTTGCTTTTAATATGATTTGCATTAATTTCAATACCAAAAATGTTAAATGTCTCTGAATCGACGTGTAATATAGCACCAATGCTCGCTGCTGTTTCAGCTAGTGCAACACTTGCACCACCGTGTAAAAAACCAGCGGGTTGGTGTGTACGATGATCAACAGGCATTGTTAGAACTACAAGATCCTTATCTAATGAAACTACCTTAATTCCTAGTGATGCAAGTAATGTCTCTGAAAAGTCCATTAAATGATTTCCCCCTTGAAACCGCAAGAAAATAGTGCGGATGAATTCATTGATCGAAAATAGACTATCTAAAAAGAACAACCAAATAGGGTCATATGATATAATAAATAGGTAAATGACTTTTGGAAAAAAATATAAATCACAATCACGTAAAAATAAACGACATTACCTTTAAGTTTAGGGAATACATCATAAAGTGTCAATGAGCAAATGTCATTAATAGGCATAAATCATTAATCTCTATGTGATAGAATAGTCCTTTCCTTGAGAAAGCATTTAAAAGGGAATAAAATAGAAAGGTAATCTGCAATTGTTAGTTTAACGGAGGTTTACAAAATGATTGAAATGAAAGAAAATCTAGTTGAGACATTACTAGATGAGACCATTAACAAGGCAATTAAACGTAATGAGGGCCAGTTGATCAGCATTACGAATAAAATAGATAGAATCGATCCAATTATTTTTTTTGAGAATGCTAAAAAAATAGGAAAGGATCGTATTTTTTGGTCAAGTACAGCAGAAAACTTCTATACTGTTGGTGTTGGAAACGCCATTGAAATACAAGCTGAGAAAGATCGTTTTGAGGTAACAGAAAAATTATTAAACGATATCCAAAAAAAAGCAATTATACATAACCCATATGAAGTCCCAGGAACAGGTGTAATCGCCTTGGGTGGGATGTCATTTGATCCTCAAAAAAAGCGTACTGATCTATGGGAAAATTTTAAGGCAAGCCAATTTACAATCCCAGAATTTATTCTAACACAAAATAACGAAGAGTATTATTATACAATGATAAAAATGATTGATAAAAATGATAGTCCTTCAGAATTATTAACTAAATGGATTGAAATTGAAAATATGTTATTAGAGGATTCAACAATATTACCAATTTCAACCCGAGTTATAAAAAAAGAAGAAGTATTGCCAGAAAAATGGATAAATAGTGTTCGGCAGGCAAAAGAAGAAATAAAAAGTGGACAAGCTAAAAAAATAGTGCTTGCCCGTGAAATGCGTTTGAAATTTGCTCAACCTGCTAAGGTTAGTATAATGCTGCAGAAGCTTTTGAAAATGCAGCCAAATAGTTATGTTTTCGCTTTTGAAAAAGATGGAGATTGCTTTGTTGGTGCTACCCCAGAAAGATTAATTAAACTGGAAGGTAAACACCTATTATCAACATGCCTAGCGGGGACAGCACCACGTGGTAAAAGTGCTCAAGAGGATAAAGAAATTGCCCAGCAACTTTTTCAAGATGAGAAAAACCGTAAAGAACATGATTATGTCGTACAAATGATTAAAAAGAGTATTGAACAGTATTGTCAAGATGTTCAAATTCCTGAAGAACCTATTATTTATCCACTTAAAAATTTACACCATTTATATACACCTGTAACAGCAACATTAAAGAATGGACAAAGTATTTTTGATATTATTAAAAAATTACATCCGACACCTGCCCTAGGGGGAGTACCCAAGGAGAAATCATTGACATTTATTCGCGAACATGAGTTGTTAGACCGTGGATGGTATGGTGCACCCATTGGATGGTTAGATAGTAATGAAAATGCCGAATTTGCAGTTGCAATTCGATCAGGTCTTATTCAGGAAAAGGAAGCTTCATTATTTGCAGGATGTGGGATTATGAAGGATTCGGACCCTGAAGCAGAATATGAAGAAACAAATATTAAGTTTTTACCAATGCTATCAGTTTTGGAGGAGAACAATGAACCATACTGAGATTTTAACAAGATATGTTGCAACCTTTGTTGATGAGCTTGTGAAAAATGGGGTAACAGATGTTGTCATTTCACCTGGTTCTAGATCTACACCTTTAGCCATGACAGTATGTGAGCACGAAGGTTTAAATGAGTGGGTTATGATCGATGAACGTTCGGCTGCTTTTTTTGCTTTAGGAATGGCAAAAGAAACCAAACGACCCGTTGCACTTCTTTGTACATCCGGGACAGCAGCTGCAAATTATTTTCCAGCAATTATTGAAGCTTATTATAGTCGCGTGCCACTCCTTGTGTTTACAGCTGATCGTCCCCACGAATTACGCGATGTCGGTGCACCACAAGCGATTGAACAAATCAAAATGTATGGTGAATATGTAAAATGGTTCCAGGAAATGGCATTGCCTGAAGCATCTGAACGTATGCTGTCATATGTAAGAGGGAAGGCATCTCGTGCTGTCTTTGAAGCGGAAGAAGGCAATTCTGGTCCAGTTCATTTGAATTTTCCTTTTCGTGAACCTCTTGTACCTGATTTTACAATTAACAATTTATGGGGACATCAAAATGACCGAGCCCCCCATTGTCCAACCTTTAATGGTAAGAAAAGGTTATCAAATGTTCAGATAGATCATCTGATAAACAGAATTAAAAATAAGAGAAGGGGAGTCATTGTATGTGGTCCCCAAGTTGATGAGGGGCTTGCACAGGCGATCACGAAAATTGCAACAAAATTAGGACTCCCTATTTTAGCTGATCCATTATCACAATTACGGTCTGGTAAACATAATCATAGTCATATTATTGAAAGTTATGATGCGATTTTTCGCAACCAGACTATTCGTGAACAATTAAAACCAGGGTATATTATTCGATTTGGAGCTATGCCTGTTTCAAAAAGCTATCTTTTTTATATCGAAGAAAACAAAGAAGTTTTACAATTTATTGTTGAAAATGATGAGGGCTTTCGTGACCCGACAGGAAATGCAGCTGAATTTATTTATGCAGATCCTATTCTATTATGTCAAGACCTTATACAAACCTCTATTCATATAAATCAGGACAATAAATGGTTACATCGGTGGCAACAAATGAATCAAATTGCAAAAAAACATTTATTAGAGAAAACTTCACACGAATTAACAGAGGGTGAAGCAGTAAAAAGTTTATTAGAAGTCATTCCGGCTAAGAGTAATTTATATGTCGGTAATAGTATGGCAGTTCGTGACTTGGATACCTTTTTTATGACAACGGAAAAAGAAATTGTTATTTTGGCAAATCGTGGGACAAGTGGAATTGATGGCATGGTATCAAGCGCACTTGGTGCCGCTGCAACATCAAAACATTCGCTTACGCTATTAATTGGTGATTTATCGTTTTATCATGATTTAAACGGATTACTTGCTGCAAAGCATTATAATCTAAATATCACGATTTTATTAATTAATAATAATGGTGGTGGGATATTTTCCTTTTTACCACAAGCCAATGACGAAAAATACTTTGAAACTTTGTTTGGCACCCCTATCGATATTGATTTTGGACCTATCGTTTCGGTGTATGACGGGAAATATTCCGTGCCTACAACTAAAAAAGATTTAGAGGAGCAACTTTTACAAAGTTATCAACATAAAGGGATATCAGTAATTGAAGTGCAAACAAATCGAACTGAAAATGCGAAGTGGCATCGTCAGAAATGGCAAGATATCGAACAAGAACTTCTGCAAACAGAGTGGTGATCCAATGGAATTTTCGATTAGGGATGCAATTTATCATTACGAGATAACTGGAGAAGGTATACCAATTGTTTTATTACATGGATTTACTGGTAGTCATCATACATGGTCGTCATTTATTTCAAAATGGCAAGAGCATTTTCAGTTAATTACCATTGATTTACCCGGTCATGGGAAGACAGTAACCAAAACTTCACGAACAATGGAATCATGTTGTCATGATTTACGACAGTTATTCGATCATCTTGAACTAACGACATTTCATCTATTAGGCTATTCAATGGGAGGTAGAGTTGCTTTATCTTTCGCAATGTTTTATCCTCAATATATTTCATCATTGATTCTAGAAAGTACTTCACCTGGGTTACAAGCTCAGGGTGACCGAAACGAGAGAATAAAGAATGATGAGAAACTGGCACGAAAAATTGAAAAAGAAGGCTTAAAATCTTTTATAGATTTTTGGGAGAACATTCCATTGTTTGCTTCTCAAAAAAAGTTGCCAATTGATATACAACAATCGATTCGGGCAGAAAGGTTATCTCAATCAGCAACTGGCTTAACTGAGTCACTTCGTTATATGGGAACGGGAAGACAACCTTCATGGTGGAGAAAGCTTACTGAATTGACTCGACCAACATTACTCATTGTAGGTGGACTAGACAGGAAGTTTGTAGAAATAAATGAAAGAATGCAAAAGTCATTATTTAGTGCAGAGTTAGAAATAGTTGAAAATGTTGGCCATGCAATTCATGTGGAAGAACCAGAGAAGTTTGGTAAACTAGTAATAGCATTTATTTTGAAGCATAGTGCTCAAGGAGGATATTAATGACTATACAATGGGAAAAAGTTAGAGAATATAAGGAAATTATTTATGAAAAATATAATGGCATTGCGAAAGTGACAATGAATCGTCCTAAAAAACATAATGCATTTACACCCCTCACTGTCAATGAGATGATTGATGCTTTTGCTGATGCACGTGATGATTCAAGTATTGGGGTCATTATTTTAACAGGTGCAGGAGGAAAAGCATTTTGTTCTGGTGGTGACCAGTCTGTAAGGGGGCATGGTGGTTATGTTGGTGATGATCATGTACCACGCCTAAATGTATTGGACCTACAACGATTGATAAGAACAATCCCCAAACCTGTTATTGCAATGGTTGCTGGTTATGCGATTGGTGGAGGACATGTATTACATATTGTATCAGATCTAACAATAGCGGCAGATAATGCTGTATTTGGACAAACTGGTCCGAAAGTTGGTAGTTTTGATGCGGGGTATGGGGCTGGCTTATTAGCCGAAATGGTTGGACAGAAGCGAGCGCGAGAAATTTGGTATTTATGTCGTCAATATAATGCAGAAGAAGCATATGAAATGG
>Ga0209487_1002885_pt1 | contig 13724 bp, 7 predicted proteins | sample Poulit2012_FD_187524 | JGI IMG/M metagenome (GOLD analysis project Ga0209487, IMG submission 187524) | Agricultural soil microbial communities from Georgia to study Nitrogen management - Poultry litter 2012 (SPAdes) (version 2) | ecosystem: Environmental > Terrestrial > Soil > Agricultural land... | reverse complement strand
TCCGCTCCAGCTGGCTCTGCGTGTAGTGGACCGGATCGAAAGTGGCCAGACCCCAGTACCCTCGGGGAGCCAGATCCAGCGCCGCCTCGACCGCCCTGTTTCCTGAAACAGCGTTGGCACTCACCACACCGTCCCAGCTCATGATGCCACCCCCATTGTAACCGAGGCGCCCCACCAGGTTGAAAACTCCTTCAGGGTCCCCGTTCTGCATCCGGTAGCCGGTACTTCCCGCTCCGTGAAGGCCTTCATGAAGAATGTGCATATGCATATCGAGCAGGGCGGCATCCACGGGCTGGCCCCGCCGCACTGCCGCCATCAGCTCATCCTCATCCCGGTTATCCACAGCAGCAGGAGGCTCCAGACCCTTCAGGAGCCGCGTCAGATTGCCACCCGCCATTTGAGAGCGCGCCTCATCGGGAATATCTGCGTAATCGAGATAGGTACGGTGAGCCCCGGCCGACATGGTCGGCGCGTTGGAGACAAACAGAATCCGGTCACTGTACCCGCTCTTATAGACATGCTCCACCCCCTCATTGATCTGAAGCCTTTCGAAACTGATGTGGAGGTTGCGGTGTGTCTCCAGCAGGGGAAGCACGTAACGTTGCTGGCTCCAGACGGTATCCCGCAGCAGGACCGGCAGATCGGGAAAACGGTGCAGGAACTCGCTTACATCACTCCAGTCACCCAGCTCGGCGGGTGTTACTATGGTCAGAATCTTCTGTTCACTGAGCCAGTCCAGAAGGACGCGACTGTGGTCCGCCTGCCAGCTCCAGCTGTTGGAGCGGGGGTAGATTGTTACGGCACGAACTCTGTTCTCATCCATCAACCTGCCCAGCTCCTCCGGCTCGGGGAACTCACCGGACTGGTGCGGCATCACATTCCAGACCGGAAACAGGTTCGGGTGGTCGGCGATCATACGGATCAGCTCCCGGTTCCCGAACATCGGATCGTAGAGAAGCGACTGCGTATAGGCCACCAGCGCGCCCGAAATCGAACAGTGCTGCATCTCGGCCAGCAGATGGTTCAGGCTCCACTGCTGCTGGATCGGTTTGTGGCGTCTCGGGCCGATCTCGGTAAAGGCGTCGAAGTAGAGCGCCGGCTCCCTGCCGGATTGATTGAGGGCTGAACCTCTTCCGGAACCCAGCAGAGAGGGTGCAAGCCCCATTCCCAAGGCGGCCGTCAGACCGGCCATGGAGTTTGTCCTGATAAAGTCACGTCTGGACCAGGTTGTCTTCTTCATCTGGTATTTCTGAATTTAAAAAACTACACATCCACTGAGATCCCCTTCTTCGCGTGGATCGCTGCAGAGAGGCGTCTCAGATTGGTGCCAAATATTTTCTTGCGCTGAGCAGCAGTGAGATCTCCGTCGAAGATCTTGGAGAACTCGTTGGCGAAACTGCGGGTCCGGGCGTGGGAGCCCCAGACGATACGGTCTTCACCCAGCTCTCTGACGGCGAAATCGACCGCCCCCGACTCCGGATCCATACCGCTGAACTCAAGATAGACATTACTGTGCGGCCGGATGGCGCGTACACCCAGCTCCCAGTCGGCACCCTGATGGCCGCAGATCAGAGGGACGTCGGGAAATCGAGAGGCCAGTTCAGCCACATGTCCGGGATGCGCCTCACCCGTTCGGGTCCCGCCATAATAGGTACGCGGATCCCCTCCCACCATATAGCCGGAGTGGATGTAGATCACCGCCTCCAGCTCGGCGAGACGGCGGATGATAGGATCATAATTTTTATGTGCCACTGTGACCGGTTCATGTAAATTTTCACCGGTCTTGATACCGACACAGGGCCCGTTGGCGATTAAACGCTCTATATGTTCCAGAGTGTCGTCCACACGGGTCGGATCGATCCGGATCATCCCCGATACCCACTCCTTCTCACGCTCCACGATAGTCAGATAATCACGCGCCCTCTCCTCCGCTTCATCAGGCGAATTGTTTCTCAGATGGGCAACATCCAGAGAGAAGACCCGCTCGATTCCCACTCTCTCAAAGTAGGGTTTCATCTGTTCGTGATGCGGCAGGCCGTGGTAGTGGAGGTCCCAGATACGCATCTCCAGCAGCTCCTCACGTGTCGGGAGACCGTATGTTGCGGGATCGATGGCGAAGTGGGGGCTATTGCTGTTCATCTGCGCCATGGGCTAAAAGGTTGCGATGTCCCGCTTCATCAGCCGATGGGCATTTCCGGCCAGTATGGCACCCGCCTCATCTGAAGAGAGGGGAGACTCCATAAACTTGAAGAGTACATTCTCGAGCGGGAACCACGGCATATGAGACCCCATCACAAGACGTCCGGCAGGGATCTTCAAACCTGGAGCGTAGATGTGGTCACCATCCAGAGCCATCCGCAGAGAACCGGTTGCATCCAGATTGGAGATATCGAACATCACCTCTGTCTTGCGGACCATCTGCTCCAATCTGTCCGTTCTCACATGGTAGAAAGGAAAGAGGAGCTGGATTCGTGCCGTCTCCTCTCGCTTCAGCAGATCGATCAGGGGGAGCGGGTTTACAGCTTCCGACTCCACCAGCGGGTGTTCCATGCGTGGATCGACCACACCGATGGCAATCTGAACCAGCAGGTCCCGGTCGATCGCCTGCCGGATGAACCGGCCAAAACTCTCATCTGTGAGCGTATAGCCGTGGTAACCCGGATAGAGCCGGATGCCAGGCATCCCGTAGACCTCAGCGCAACGGCGCAGATCCTCCTCCCAGTCTGGAAAAGCCGGATTGACGGTCCCGAACGGGATCAGCAGCCCATCTCCATGGGTGTTGCACTCCTGAGCAAGGGATCTGTTGACCGCATCGATATTCTTGTGAAAGAGGGACTCGAAACTGCCGGTCCACGCTTCACCGATGTGGTGGGCCTTCAGCTTCCTTGCGATGGCAGCAGTTCCGTCGTACTTGAAGGTACGAAACGGGAAAGAACCAATAGTCACGTTGGTATCAACTGCCGGGATGGTCAGTGGTTCGTCTGAACCATAACCTGATCGGGTTGCCCCGGAAACATCAGACAGTCCGATTCCACCTGCACCGGACGAATCAGGTGTCGCTCCCGCACTGCCCAGAGCTCCCGCTCCCAGTGTCATGCCGGCAGAGGCGAGCGCAGATCGTCTGATAAAGGCTTTTCTGTCCATTCCGGAAATCTTTTATTAAAAAAAAAACCCGGTTCCAAAATTTATAAAGAGTGTAGACTTATCCACAATATAGTCAACCACACTTACAACTCCGGTTAGTTGACACTGGCATTTTCTGCCAGCCGCATGGTTGATAAGCCGCACTGGTGATAAAACGACACAGGCTTCAAACAGCACCGTTGAAAAACAGCACAGGCCTCCAGTCAGTATGGGAGGCCTGTGGCAAAGTTTGGTTGAAAATCAGGAAGCCCTAATTGGGGTATCCTGGATTCTGAACCATAGCGTCAGACTCAGTCATCTCACGTTCAGGAATAGGGAAGTAGCGATGGTGCTCCTGAGGATTCAGCGTGACCGTCAACTCCTGGGTTCTGTCAATTTCAGTGAGGACTTCAATGAACTTGTTCAGGCGAACCAGGTCAGGCCATCTCTCATTCTCCAGAGCCAGCTCGAGTGAGCGCTCCAGAAGGAGTAGATCGATAAACGTATTATCATCTGTGAAGTCAGCGTCGGTATAGTTGAAGTCACTGCTGCCGTACGCCCGTTCACGGACCATATTGATATAGTCAGCTGCACCCCCGGTATCCCCTGTAAAGTAGAGCGCCTCTGCCTTGAGCAGCAGTACATCCGCATAACGGATCACATGGAGGTCAAGACCGGACCCGTTGCTGTTCCTTCCAATCATAGGAGAGACCATGAACTTGCTCGGATAAGGCCTCCACTGCAGTGGTCCATCTGTCCCAGGTGGACGCCAATACTCTGTAACTGTTGCATCTTTACGAGAATCCTCCTCATCGAACTTCTGATGAAATTCCCAAGAGAGATCCGCAATCTGGCCACCCAGATCGACGTAATCCTCCACTCCGAAGTATGGAAGGAAATCAGAAGAGAGTATGTGTCCGTTATCGTTCAGGATATACTTAAGAGTAAAGATACCTTCTTCATGATCTTCATTCTCCAAAGAGTAAACCTCATCGAAGTTATCGAGCAAAGCATAACCGAGCCCTTCTACTTCATCCAACCACGTCAGTGCTGTATCGTAGTTTTCGAGATAGACATGCACTTTGCCAAGAAGTGCTGCAGCCGCACCCCGATCTGCCCGTCCCGTTTCGATACCGCCTGGTGCAGGCAGTGTCTGGTGTGCAAACTCCAGATCATCGATGATCAAGTTGTAGATCTCTTCCTCACTTGCACGTGGAAGGTTTTTCGCTTCATCAATGGTCAATCGGTCGGTTACGTTCGGCACGCCGCCAAACGCACGAACCAGATCAAAGTAGAAGAGGGCACGCAGAAAACGCGTCTCTGCCTCTATCCGGTCGCGGTCGGCTGCCGGCAGATTTTCCGGTGTATCCAGATTCTGCAGAAGGGCATTGGCTCTGAAGACCCCATTAAAGTGGTTCTGCCAGAACGATTGAATCGATCCGTTGCTGGGGTGAAAGGCGATCTGATCCAGCTGTAGAAGACCGTTCAGGAAATCATACTCTGACTTGTGAATATGATCTGTCGGCGTCTCGAACAGGACCCAATTGCGGGGATAGTTCGCCTGGTACCGGCTATAGACCCCGACCAGTGCCCGCTCCATATCCTCTCCCGTCTGGTAGAAGTTACTTTCCGTCAGTGACGACTCCGGCGACAGATCGGTAACTCCATCACAGGCGGTCAAACCGACCACCAGGAGAATCATTGCAAATATTAAACTTCTTTTATTCATCTTCATGTCCGGTTAAACGATTAAAAGTTCATGTTTATACCGAACGCAAACGTCCGGTTGATAGGCTCTGATCCATTGTTCAGGCCAGGCCAGCTACCGGGGCCACTAATACCATTAGTACGACCTTCTGGATTATAGGCGTTAAACCCATCTTTGGTAAACATGAACGGATTGCTCACCGAGAAGTAGACCCTCAGATTGTTCACGTTGAAATTATCCAGCAGATTGGCTGGCAGAGAGTAACCGAGGTTGATATTTCGTACGGCCAGGAAACTCGCATCTTCAAGATAGTAGTCACTGCTTCCTACATACTGCAGGACAGAAAGTGATGCAGCGGGATGGTTCCCATCTCCGGGCTCCTCTGGTGACCACCACTGACCTTCGGTAACCGGACGGAGAAACGCACTGGTAGTTGCTCCCTGATAGAAGAGGTTCTCGTGGTTGTAGATCATTCCGCCGATGGAGGCCTGCAGGGTGAAGCTGAAATCGAAGTCACGCCAGTTCACCTCATTGACCATACCCAGATAGTAATCCGGCATAAAGTTGCCAAGGATCACCCGATCATCATCGTCAATTACACCGTCACCATTGACATCCTCGAACCGAACCGTTCCAACCGGCTGTCCCGACATTGTCGGAACCTCGGCCAGCTCCTCTTCACTCTGAATCACGCCGAGCATGCGGTGGCCATAGTAGGAGAACATCGGCTCCCCTTCACGGAGCAGCCAGTGCATACCACGTGAGTGCTGGGCCACCCGCTCGGTGACTCCTCCACCCAGATTGGTCACCTTGTTCTGGTTGTATGTCCAATTAAAGGATGTTCTCCAGCTTGTATTTGCAGTCTGGATGTTGGTTGTGCTGATCTCCAGCTCCACTCCCCGGTTGTTGATATCACCAACGTTGGTCAACGAACTGGTGAATCCAGTAATAGAGGGGATATTCACACCATAGAGCAGGTCCTTGGTCGTTTTGTCGTAATAGTCGAATATCAGATTGATCCGGTTATTGAACAGTCCCAGTTCCAGACCGATGTCGTAACTGAAGGTCCGCTCCCATTTCAGATCTGGATTACTGAACGATGAAGGCGCCTGGCCGACAAAGTAGCTTCCACCCGGTGAGTAGGCAGCGTTTCCGATGGTTCCGAGATAGGCGAAATCTCCAATATTGAAGTTACCGGTTACACCGTAGCTGGCCCGGAGCTTCAGTTCACTGATCGTTTCAAAGTCTTGCATGAACTGCTCCTGAGAAATTCTCCAGGCGGCCGAAGCAGAGGGGAAGTACCCCCAGCGGGTGTTAGGGCCAAACCGTGAACTGCCATCTGTACGGAGCGATCCGGAGAGCAGATAGCGGCTGTCGTAGTCGTAGTTCACACGTCCAAAATAGGAAGCGAGTCCCCACTGTGACTTTGAGCTCGAAGTAGCAGTCGGGTTGACCACTGCATTATTGATCGTGCGGATCGTCTCATTGGAGTAACTACCTGTGACGGTTCCAATACTGTTGTTCCAGGTACCCTGGTGCTGGAACGAAGCCCCAAGCAGACCTGTAAATTCATGGCTGCCGAACGACTCCTGATAGGTCAGGATGTTCTCGTTGATCAGGTTGATCAACCGGCTGCGACTCTCACTTCCGGAAGCCTGACGGTTGGAGTTTGCTTCCGAACCGGCAAATCGCTCACTCTCCACATAACGAAGGCGTGCACCGACAGATGAGCGAATGGTCAGGTTGTCCAGAATATTGGCTGAAAGGTAGAACTCCCCGTTGTTGTTAAAGATATGGTCATAGTAATGGGACTCATCTGCCATAGCCATCGGGTTGGCGCCTGCAGATACTGTTACATGTGTCACATAGTCTGGTGCTCTTGGATAGGAGCCATCCTCATTTCGATGGGGAGAGAGGAATGGAGGCATCTTGACCATGTTCTGAATCGCACCCGCAGCAGGCAGTGATCGGTGGTTGTACTGTGGATTCAGCATGATCCCAGTACTGATATTATCATTCACATCCACATTGAAGCTGGCGCGTAGTGCATATTGCCTGTAGAACGAACTTCGGAACGTTCCTTTTTCATCCTTGTAGGTACCGGAGAGGTAGTAGTTGGTGTTCTCGGTTCCACCGGCAACTGAGAGGTTGTAGTTCTGGATTGGTGCAGGGTCAAACAGAAGATCCTCCCAGTTCCAGTTGCCGGAGCTCAGCTCGGCCTCATTGGCACCAGGACGGAAATTGGAGGGCCGCTGCTCACTATCGAGTGGCAGGGTGTGATCACCACCAGCATAGAAGAAGTCCCGGTTATTGTAGCGGGCTGTGTACTCATAAAACTCCTGACCGGGAGAGATCCAGTCGTTGTGGAGCATCGGAGTAGCAATCCCGTAGTAGGTATTCAAGTTGAAACGTGGCGCCTGCCCGGTACGGCCGGATCGGGTGGTAACCAGAATCACACCACCGGAACCCCGTGAACCATAGATGGCAGCTGACGATGCATCCTTCAATACTTCGATCGACTCCACATCATTCATATTGATATCTTCAAAGCTCCCACCTGGAAACCCGTCGATCACGATCAGAGGAGAATTACTTGCAGAGATCGATCCGGGACCACGAATGGTAATTTCCGGACCATCACCTGGCCGGCTTCTGGTCTGGGAGATGTTCACCCCAGAGAGACGTCCCACCAGCGCCTGTTCCGGACGTCCTACCGGAACCTGATCCAGGGTCGTATTTTCGATCTTCTGGACAGCACCCGTCAGCGAACTCTTTCTGACCGCACTGTAACCGATCACAACCATCTCATCCAGCCGTCCCATATCCTGTTCCAGACTGATATTGATAGTTGACTGGTTGCCCACTTCAATACTTTGGGTGGCATAACCGACATAGGAGAAGACGAGCACATCATCAGAATTTCTGACAGTCAGGCTGAAGTTTCCATCCACATCGGTGACGGTACCACGGGTTGTCCCGTCGATTGCGACGTTTACACCCGGCATCGTCTCACCTGTCGTGGCATCGGTCACCTGACCTGACACCTCCTGCTGAAAAGCCTCTTCAGCTTCAGGAAGTGCAATAGAGGTGATACCGATCGTCCGGTTCTCGATCTGTCTGTAGGTAAGATCAGAATCTCTCAGAACACCCTGCAGCACGTCACTCAACTCCCGTCCCGGGGTGAGGAGTTCAGTAGACGCCAGCTCTTTCTGGTTCAGAAGCTGGCTTCTGTAGAGAAAGTTGACATTGTATCGATCTTCAAGGATCGACAATGCCTCCGAGAGGTCTGTTCCCTGCTCGATGTAGCTCTTCTGCTCCGGGAGATCGGAGAAGCTCAGAAGATGATCTGACGACTGTGATGTAGCGGGCTGAAAGGTCAGCAGCACACACGCCAGCAGCAGTAGTACTGTATAGTGATGTTTCATGCTCAACTTCTTCCTTTTGTTGTTTTGTGTTACAGATTTCAGGATTGTGTAATTAAAATCTGGTCATTCATCCGCCTGATACCGATCTCCAAAACACTGGATACCGCTGAGATGAGACCATCCAGACTTCTGAAATCGACCGATCCGGTCAGTTTCTGATCCAGCAGAGCGGGATCCTCTACCCTGACATTGAATCCGTAGGTTCTTTCGATTCGCCGGACCAGTTCAGCCAGGGGTGTATCTTCAAAAAAGAGTTCATCCGTCGTCCAGGAGGTGTAGACGGCAGGATTCACTTCAGAAAGCGCTATATGGTCATCAGTGTTTCTCCATTGCGCTCTCTCACCAGGCACGAGCTTGACTTTCGAACTTTCGTCGGTTCCCGTTGTCGCTGCTATCTCCACTTCCCCCTCCTGCAGAACCACTTCGGTCCCGTCTCCATAGGTCGCAACCGTAAAGCGGGTTCCCAATACCGAGGTTATTCCATCCTCTGTGACCACCTCAAATGCGCTGTATGGATGGTCTTCCCGCGGCTCTACGATAAAGTAGGCCTCACCACTGTTCAGGATCACCTGTCGGATCGGCCGTGTCAGCCAGTCTTCACTCCAGGAGAGGCTGGTGCCGGCAGCCAGGATAATTCGTGTTCCGTCCGACAAGTAGAGCGTACGCTTCTCACTATAGCCGGTAGTGACGGTCTCCATCGGTACGTTTACAGACACCTGCTCCTCAACGGGAGGGCGGTTCATCAGATCCTGAACCATCAGAGCCGTAAATCCAGAGACCAGAAGAAGCGCCGCAGCCATCAACATCCTGGCCGTTCGTCTTTTACTCATCCTGTCTTGCGACACTCTCAGGCTGGGATAACTCACCAATCCTCGAGGTTTACGACTCTCGGCAACAGCGCTGTCCGGTCCTGCGGGCTGAACCTGGTTACCTACCTGCCCTACCTTCTTTTTAGTCCTGATCCCGGCCAGCACTTCCTGCCACTCACTGTCCAGAAAATCTGAATCATGCTCCGGAGCACTCATCTCTTTTGGAACCAGACCTGCATCGAAGTCATAGAGTGCATCTGTTCCGTATTGGTCGATATCCACATGTATGCCCACACCGGAGGGCTCATCTGTAGAGAGCGTTACATCAGCTCCGGGCGTCTGCTCCGTCGCGTATGACCGGCCTCCGCCCACACCCGCTATCCTCTGCTGGGCCAGGATGGCCAGCCGGCGGTTGCGAATTGATCGCTCTACCCAGCTGTCCCAGCGCCGCTTCTCCTCGACAGAGGCACGCCCTGTGGCCCACCGCTGGAACGACGGGCTGCTCATAAGATCTGACAGTGAGCTCATGGTGCGATACAATGCTTCATCATTTTTGATTACAGATGGCTCAACCTATAGAGCCTGTCAAATCCGGATGTACTCTTTTTTTTGAAATATTTTTTCATCTGCCGGGAAATCAGATCTGCCAAACCCCGTTAATGGGCGTTCACGAGCTGTTCACGCAGTTTCTTGAGCGAGCGGTAGATGTGGTTCCGGATGGACTGGTAGTTGATGCAGAGAAGCTCCTCAATCTCCCGATAACTCAATCCGTTGTAGTATTTCAGTACCAGTATCTCTCTCTGTCTCTCCGACAGACACGCCAGTGCATCCTTGAGTGCCTGTTTCTGATAATTTCTGAACTCATCCTCTATGATGCGGTCTTCCGCAGATAACTGCCTGTCCAGATGATGTTCTTCCGTCAGGAGTGCCATCTGTCCGTTTCTCTCGCGCCGGAGTGCTTTCAGGATCTGCCGGCGTAGTGATGCCAGCAGATAGGCCTTTACTGAGCGCACTTCCGATATATTCTCCTTCTGATCCCAGAGTGTTACGAACAGGGTCTGGATGTTGTCCCGTACCATCTCCGGACGGGAGCAGAGCTTCAGACCATAACCATAAAGGTCGCTGTAGTAGAGCCTGAAGATCTGTTCCCAGGCGGCGATGTCCTCCTCGCGGAACGCCCGCCACAACTGTATCTCATCTACCGTATGTATGTCAGGTGTTCCTGGTATCTGTTCAACCATATGTTGTCAACCCACCTATGCATGTTTTTCCATTTAACCAAGCGACCCGTCACTCCGGCAGCCTGAATGCGATATAGGCATCCCCTTTCGGGGTACCGACCCGGCTACCGCCTGCTACAGCAATGGCGATATACTGCCTGCCGTCCACCAGGTAGGTCGCCGGCGTCGCATGCCCACCTCCCGGAAGCCTGAAATCCCACAGAACCTCACCGGTCTCCTTGTCAAACGCCCGGAACCGCTCATCCTCCGCGGCGGCAATGAAGATCAGTCCACCCGCCGTCACCATGGACCCGCCAAGGTTCTGCGTTCCGGTTATGGGCACACCCTGTGCCGTCAGCTCCTCATACTCCCCGAGAGGTACTTTCCAGACCAGCGCTCCGCTATTCAGATCGATCGCATTCAGAGATCCCCACGGCGGACTCGTAGCGGGGTAGCCCTCCTGGTCCAGAAACAGCTGGTAGGCGACATCCACTGCGTGCCCGACCGTTACCAGTTCACCATCAGCAGGAATATCCTCTGCGGGAGGCAGCTCTCCCTCCTCATTGACAGCGAACAGATATTCGATGATGGCATCCCGCTCTTCAGAAGTAAGCTGCGGGAAGGGCGGCATGATGCCACGCCCGTTCACGATCACCTCCTCAATCACTTCGGCACTGATGCGGCCGGAGACGTTGGCCAGAGAGGGGAACTGCGAGGGTTCACGCCGGCCGGGACTGCCGTGGCAGCTGCTGCATGTAGCCAGATAGAGGCGTTCACCTCTGGCTGCTGCGGTCACCGGTCCTGAAACCGGCTCCTTCACCTCCCTCAGCGAAAAGATGTTCCCGATCTCATTGGCGTTGACATAGAGCATCCCCGTCTCAGGATCGAAAGAGGCACCCCCCCAGTTTGCTCCGCCACGGGTCCCCGGATAGAAGAGGGTTGGCAGGGTTCCGATCGGCGTATAGATCCCTTCATAGTTCATCTCCCTGAATCTCTCCAGAGCGTACTCCCGCGCCTCCGGTGTGCGATTCGTCAGATCCTCCTCAGTCAGCACCTGACGAACAAACGGTTCAGGCTTCACCGGAAATTTCTGCGTCGGCCAGGTCTCCTCACCTTCAATGTGTGACTGTGGCACCGGCCGCTCCTCAATCGGAAAAAGGGGGTCACCCGTCTCTCTGTCCAGTACAAAAACATATCCCTGCTTGGTCACCTGGGCCAACGCATCCACCCGATCTCCGTCAATCTCTACCGTCACCAGGTTGGGAGGTGCCGGAAGGTCGTAGTCCCAGAGATCGTGCGGAAGCACCTGATAGTGCCAGATCTTCTCTCCGGTAGTGGCGTCCAGAGCCAGAATCGTATTGGCGTAGAGGTGACTTCCGTCACCCCGTGTACCGGGTGTGTAGAAGTCCGGTGCGGCAGATCCGGTCGGTACGTAGACCACCTCCCGTTCGGAATCCAGGCTCATTCCGGCCCAGTTATTGGCACCTCCGGCCTGCTGCCATGCGTTCGGTGCCCAGGTCTCATACCCCTCTTCGCCAGGTTGTGGCACGGTGTGAAAGATCCACGCCATCTCACCGCTTCTGACATTGTAAGCCCGGATATGGCCCGGAGCCGCACTGGTTCCTTCACTGACGGTTGAACCCATGATGACCAGATCCTTGTGGATCACCCCCGGAGAAGATGCGGATACTGATATCAGACCAGGATCCCGGCCGAGCCCTTCACGCAGATCTACACTGCCGCCCTCACCAAACTCCTGCACCAGCTCTCCCGTCCCCGCTTCGAGCGCGTAGAGATTTGAACCGGCCGAGAAGAGGATCCTCCGGTCGCTGCCATCCTCCCAGTACATGACCCCGCGGTTGACACCCGCAGCCCGGCCATCCCGGAAGGGATCAAAACGCCACAGCTCCTCACCTGTCCCGGCATCGATCGCCACCACCTTCAGCGCAGGTGTGGTGATATAGAGGGTTCGCCCGATGATGATCGGATTGGCCTGGCTGGCAGCAAAGGCAAAGTCGATATCGTCCTGATCACCGGAGTTGTAGATCCAGGCGACCTCCAGATCCTCGACAGTGTCCCGGTTGATCTGATCCAGAGCAGAGTAGCTGCTGCTTCCGGTATCACCGTTATAGGCTGTCCATGTGGTGTAGGGCGTCTCTCTCTCCTGACATGAGAATGTCAGCGGGAGTATCGTCATCAATAACAGGAGGAGTAGTCGGCGTCGTAGCGTTATATGATCATCCGGTATAATTTCAGTTTGCATTCAGGTATAATAAGTTCCTTGAGATCAGGATGATATCCATTTGAAATAAAATTTCCAATGCCGCAGGCGATGTGCAATTCCCTCAGTCCCACAGGGTTCCAGATGGTGTCAACACAGTAATATGAAGAATTCTGATCGATACGTGACCTGATCTGTGACGGTGATAGAGAAGTCTTTCCGGTTCAGACCTTTCGGGAGCAGCAAACAGGGGATCGTTCAGAATCCTTTCAGGTGCAGCGAAGGGTTCAGCTCACCCCCATTCAGACACGACAAAAAGCTCAGCTCACCCCCATTCAGGCGCAGCGATGGCGTAAGAGATGAGCGGTCTCACCGGTCCGAACCTTTGGTGTTCATCCGTCTCTGCAGCATCATCCTCCGGCACCTGGGGATCCTGGTCCACTCGCCTATGACCCTCCGGATGTTTCTCACTTTCGGTTGAACCCCGGCTCCCGACCGGATCTGAACTTTCCGATCGAATCCCCCGCCCGATCGGGTCTTCGCCCTCCGATCGAATCCCCCGCCTAATCGGATCTTCGCTCTCCGGCTGAACGCCCCTCTCGATCTGGCCCTCTCCTCCCGTCTGACGGCCACCTTCCAGAGACATACGGATCAGCCGCCTCTGGAACCGGAAGCCGAACCCATCCAACAGGGACGGCCAGGCTCCGTCACCCGTAAAGACATCCATGACCAGAGGTCTTTCGCCGGCTGCATCGATCACCCGGGACAGCAGAGCTATCGCACCATCAAGGCTCTCCGCCACAAGCGGACCGATCTGATCAAACCGGCTGCCGGGGCGCCCGAAGCAGTACCCCCTGATCTGCCCGTCACGCTCCAGACACCATCCATAGTCGGGGGCTCTGGATAAAAGATAGTTGAGCACACTGCTGCGGTCGGCACCAAACACGTGCCGGTCCATAGCTTTGATTCTCTCCAGATCTCCTTGCTGAACCGGCCGGGACTCTTGCTGAACTGATGTAAACTGCTGTCTGGAAGCCTGCTGTCTGGACCCCTCCCTCTCCAGACGCTGGATCTCCTGACCTGTCACAAACCCCAGCGTCTCGTAGAGCAGCTTTCCTTCGGGTGTGGCGTCCAACAGAACATCTCCATGCCGGCGCGCCCTCTCAATCGCCGCCTCAAGCAGGCGGGTTCCCACACCCCGTCGTCTCATCTGCGGGT
>Ga0209487_1002884_pt1 | contig 13725 bp, 13 predicted proteins | sample Poulit2012_FD_187524 | JGI IMG/M metagenome (GOLD analysis project Ga0209487, IMG submission 187524) | Agricultural soil microbial communities from Georgia to study Nitrogen management - Poultry litter 2012 (SPAdes) (version 2) | ecosystem: Environmental > Terrestrial > Soil > Agricultural land... | reverse complement strand
GGAATTTTAGGTAAATATGAACCAGAGAAAGTGTAGGTGGTTTTATGAAAAATTTTAATCGAACAAATATTGGATGGCTTGTTTTAATTATTCTGACTTATCTAGCAATAGAAGGATTAACTTTTGTAGGAATTATTGATCCTTTTTATGAAATCACGGTTGTTAATATTTTTATTAATATTATTTTAGCAGTAGGTTTAAATCTTATTGTTGGTTTTTCTGGACAGCTCTCTTTAGGCCATGCAGGTTTTATGGCAATTGGAGCCTATATGACAGGAATTCTTTTAAACTATATGCCAAATCAAACAGGTTTTATTATTAGTATAATTGCTGGAATGTTTTTATCGGGTTTAGTCGCTTTAATTGTAGGGATCCCAACTTTGCGTTTAAAAGGAGATTATTTTGCTATTGCAACACTCGGAGCTAGTGAAATTATTCGCGTAGCCATTTTGAATCTTCCTGATATAACCAATGGAGCTGTTGGGATTAGTGGCATTCCTTTAATGGCTGATTGGCGGTTTGCTTATTTTGTGGCAGTTTTAACAATTCTTATGGTTACTAATTATATTCGAAGTAGTCCAGGGCGAGCCACTATTTCTATCCGTGAAGATGAGATTGCAGCAGAATCTTTAAGTATCCAAACGACTTATTATAAAAATATCGCTTTTTTAATGGGCGCGATGACTGCAGCATTGGCAGGAAGTATTCATGCGAGCTATTTTGGAGTGATAAATCCTGGTCAATTTACATTCAACAAATCCATAGATGTTTTAATTATTGTAGTATTTGGTGGAATTGGGAGTGTAACGGGGAGTATCGTAGCAGCAATTGCATTGGGTATTATTAATGTTTATCTCCAACAATTTGGAGCATTAAGAATGATTGTTTACGCACTCGTTTTGATTTTAATTATGATTTTTAGACCGTCTGGCTTGATGGGGAACATTGAGTTTTCACTCAGTCATTTATTTAAAAGACCACAAGATGTTCCAGGATCCATCGAAAATATGGAACAAGAGAAGGGGATTTAAAACTATGACCTTATTAAAAGCTGAAAATGTAACGAAAAATTTTGGCGGCTTAACGGCTATTTCACATATAGATTTGGAAATTAATCAAAATGAATTAATTGGTTTAATTGGTCCAAATGGGGCAGGAAAGACGACTTTATTTAATTTGCTAACGGGTGTATACACGCCATCAGAAGGTAGCATTTCATTTAAGCCAGAGGGAAAAAGTTATGAATTATCTGGGAAAAATACGTCTCAAATTGGACAAAAAGGAATTGCAAGAACTTTTCAAAATATTCGTTTATTCAAAGATTTAACAGTATTAGAAAATGTACGTATCGGAATGCATACTGAACGAGGCGCAAATATTTTCCAGTCTTTTTTTAGAACAAAAGAGTTCTATCGAACTGAAAATGAAATGACAGCAAGAGCCATGGATTTACTAAAAATCTTTAATATGGAAGACAAAGCAAAATACAAAGCTTCTAATTTACCTTATGGTGATCAACGTAAATTAGAAATTGTTCGTGCGCTTGGAACGAACCCAAAGCTTCTTTTCTTAGACGAACCGGCTGCAGGAATGAATGGCAAAGAAAGTAGTGAATTGACCCAGCTTATTCAACAAATTCATGATGAGTTTGATCTGGCTATTGTACTCATCGAACACGATATGAAAGTGATTATGAATATTTCTGAACGTATTTATGTTTTAGAATACGGAAAAAAAATTGCCGAAGGAACGCCTCAAGAAATTCAACAAAATGAGCATGTTATTCGAGCATATTTAGGTGGTGATTAAATGCTAAAACTAAAAGATGTCGTGGTTCATTATGGCGTAATCGAAGCCATTAAAGGAGTCAGCTTTGAAGTAAATAAAGGAGAAATTGTTTCATTGATTGGTGCAAATGGAGCTGGAAAAACAACAATTTTAAATAGTATTTCTGGCTTGATTCAACCGACTTCTGGAGAAATCTTATATAAAGAAAAACCAATCATGAAAGCAAGTACGCGGGATATTGTAGCTTCTGGTATTTCACAAGTACCCGAAGGACGAAGAGTATTCAGTGGCATGACAGTAAAAGAGAATTTAGAAATGGGGGCATTTTTACGAAAAGATCATTCAGAAATTCAAAAAGATTTAAAGCGTGTATATGAAAGCTTCCCCATTTTAAAAGAGCGTCTTAATCAAGATGCTCAAACTCTTTCGGGAGGAGAACAGCAAATGCTTGCGATGGGGCGGGCTTTATTATCTAATCCAGAATTATTACTTTTAGATGAGCCTTCTATGGGGCTAGCTCCATTATTTATTCGAGAAATTTTTAATATCATTGAAGAAATTAGTGAGCGAGGAACGACTATTTTATTAGTTGAACAGAATGCTACGATTGCTTTAGAAGTTTCGGATCGTGGTTATGTCATCGAAACAGGAAAAATCGTTGCTTCAGGCTCTGCTCAAGAATTATTAGATAGTGATGAAGTTAAAAAAGCATATTTAGGAGGTTAATCATGAATGTAGGACATTATATGACAAAAAATGTAATTACAGTTACAGAAGAAACTAGAGTAACCGATGCGGTAGATTTAATGGAGAAAAATGATTTTCATCGTTTGCCTGTTGTAAAAGATAATCAATATATTGGTATTGTAACAGATGAAGAGATTGCTGAAAATTCACCATCAAGCGTGACCAGTCTAAGTATCTATGAAATGAATTATCTCTTTGATAAAATGACTGTTGGCGAAATTATGACTCAGCAGAAAGTTACAGTTACAGCGGAGACTTTACTTGAAGAAGCTGCAACCATTATGAAAAATGAAAATGTTACTGTGCTACCTGTTTTAGATGATTCAAACCAGGTAGTAGGTATTGTGACCTATAAGGATATTTTTAAAGCTTTAATTCATTTATCGGGTTATCATCAAGCGGGATCAAGATTTTTAATTCATATTAAAGAAGACCGTGTGGGAGTCTTAGCCCATATCACTCAAACTTTAGCAGAAGCTGGCATAAGTTTATCTCATATTATGGTCAATCGTTTAGAGGAAGAAATAGAAATAACTATCCAAACAGATGATGAATCAGGAGATCGTACACAAGAATCTTTAACAAAAGCGGATTATTCAATAACTCGTCTATAAACCTTAAGCCTAGATAAACTCTAGGCTTTTCATTTTAGCTTCTATTTTTGTATAATTAAATAGACATAAAGGATGTAATTACTCACTAAATTAAAACGAATAAGGAGACTTTGATGAAAAAACTTTACATTCAGCAAGCTGTCTTTAAGATAACAGATCATTATCCTATTGTTAATGAAAAAGAAGAACCAATCTATTATGTTGATCAAGAATTTCAATTTGTTGGTAAGTTTTATAACGTAAAGAATGCAAAAGGAGATCTTATATTTACCATTGAACGAGGTTTTACTTTCTTGTTTCCTGTATATACGATTACATTTGTAACGGGCGAAACCATTAAAATTCGAACAAATTTTAGTTTCTTCCGTCATAACCTTGATATAGAAATTGATAGTTTCACATTAACTGTTGAAGGAGATTTTTTTGATCACAACTATTCTCTATATAGCGAAAGAGAAGAATTAGCAAGCATCAAAAAAAAGTGGATTAGCTGGGGAGATGCCTATGAAATTACGATTTTAGATGAGACCTTTATGGATTTATCTGTGGCAATTTTAATAGCAGTTGATGAAATAATTGATACGCAAAAGAAAAGTTCAAGCAGTTAACAGAGTATAAGAGAAGGAATGATTAGTTAGTCAGTATTATGAACTTAGGATTAGAATTAAATTAAAATAATTGTTGACATAAAAAATACAAAGTGTTAATATTACTTTCAACAACTTAAGTGAGGAAGAAATCAAATGAAAAAACAAAGTATGCAAACATTAAATTATTTCTTCTTCTTTAGCTTTTTTAGGTACAGTTTGTAGACATAAATAGACATTATGGATACAAACACAGTCATCAAACTGAATTGTATCTCTAATGGCTAAAGCTTTTTAAGTTGAAAAGAGGCCACATAGAGAAAATAATCTAAGTGGTCATTTCACAAAGAAAATGATAAATTAAATTCTACCTACCCATTTAGATTATATATCTAGGTGGGTATTTTTTATTGGGTTATATCATAGAGGAGGAAAGAGAAATGAAGAGAAATAAATGGGTTGTTGGTACATTAATGGCGGTTCTTATTGTGTTAGGAGCTTGTTCATCTAAGGAAGGGGTTGCTGGTTCAGATGAAAAAATAAAAATTGGAACTTTAAATTTTATTGAACATGAATCTTTAACAGCTGCTGAAGAAGGGTTTTATCAAGCACTTGCTGATAATGGTTATGTAGAAGGAGAAAATATTGAGATTGAATCTGTAAATGCCCAAGGTGCTCAAGATAATCTAAATCCAATGGCCGAGCAGCTTGCAAAAGATAATGATCTAATTCTTTCGTTAGGAACAGCAACCACTCAAGCTTTAGCAAATGTTGAAAAAGAAAAGCCTATTATCTTCACTGCGGTAACAGATCCTGTAGATTCTGGGCTAGTAGAAAGTAAAGATGCCCCAGGGAAAAATATTACCGGTACCAGTGATTATATGCCAATTGATAAACAAATTGATTTACTTTTATCATTAGATGAAGAGGCGGAAAGTGTTGGCGTTATTTATAATTCTAGTGAAGCAAACTCTGCGATACAAGCTGAAGAAGCCATTGAATTAATTGAAGATTCAGGACTTAGAGCGGTTGTCACGACGATCACTTCGACAAATGACGTTCAACAAAACTTATCAAGCATTGCAAAAGATATCGATCTTTTATATATTCCAACCGATAATACAATTGCAAGTACTATGCCAACTGTCAAAGATATAACAATTAAAAATAACATACCTTCTGTCCTCGGTGCTCCTGAAATGGTGGATGCAGGAGGATTAGCTACATATAGTATTGACTATACTTCTATAGGTTACCAAGCAGGCGAGATAGCTGTTGAAATTCTAAAAGGAAATACTAAGCCAGCAACGACTCCTTATCAAAATGCAGAAGAACTTATTTTAGTCGTAAATGAAGAAGTTGCAGAAGCACTCGAAATTGATCCTAGCTCGATTAAAATACCGAAATAATAAGAACGTTCGCTTAAAAAATTAATTTTATAAAAACAAGATAAACAGTAGGTGTGTTTTTGTAAAAGTAAATTTCCATTTTTTCTTAAATTAAAGGTCTTGACAGCGCTCAATAATTAGCTTAAGATGAGTTCATTATTAAAAAGGAGTGGAAAATATGAAAAATACAAATCAAGCATTTCATTTTGTAGGAACATTTTTCCACTACTATTATGGCTATTATAGATAATGTTTGTATACATGACTTCATGGATACAAACGTTACTCAACTTGTTTGTATCTATGATGGCTATAAAGAAATACATAGTCACGTAGATAAAATAATCTACAGTGGCTAATAAGACCAATTATAAACTCTTACACACCTACTGAGATTATTCTATCTATGTAGGTGTTTTTTTATTTTCAAAATAATAGAAAAAAGAGGGGAAAAAAATGGGAAAAAGAGATAATACATGGCTCAATAGGTTAGGAAAGTTCGGATTAATATGGATTGTTTTAATATTAGGGGCATGTGGAAAAAGTGAGCATGTGGATTCTGCAAGTGGAGAAAGCATTCAAGAAATTGGTATTCTTTTATCCGCCGAACATAGTGCCCTTACTTCCGCACAAAAAGGTTTTATTGAGGAATTAGAGAAGAATAATTTTGTAGACGGAGAAAATGTAGCAATTAATGTTTTAAATGCTCAAGGTTCTTCTGGTAATTTACATGATATGGCACAACAATTAGCAGATGAGAGTGATTTACTATTAGGAATTTCTACTTCAGCGGCACAAGCATTAGCTTCTGTTACAGATGACATTCCTATTTTATTCACTGCCACAACAGACCCAAAAGGTGCAGGTCTTATTGAGTCTGTAGATGCTCCTGGGGGTAATATTACAGGAACGAGTGATATGGTTCCTTTTGAAGAACAGATTGAACTTTTAATTTCTATTATTCCAGAGTCAGAAAAAATTGGTATTATTTTCAATTCAAGTGAGCCTAATTCACAAGTACAAGCGGATTTAGCTGCGGAAGCAATTGAAATGAGTAATCGAGAAGCGGTAATTATGACTGTCACTAACACAAATGATGTTCAACAAGTTGCTGAAAGGTTGTTAAGTGAAGTGGATGCTCTTTATATACCAACGGATAACACATTATCTAGTGCTGCAACCACTGTGGGCGAACTAGCCATTGAACATCAAATACCGATTGTTGCAGGATCAATTGATCATACAGCAGATGGAGGACTTGCTACTTACGGAATTGATTACTATTCTCTCGGACAACAAACCGGAAAGATGGCAATAGATATTTTAAAAAATGAAACATTGCCAATGGATATTCCAGTAGAAACAGCCGAAGAACTTGAGCTATTTGTCAATGAAGAGATGGCTGAATCATTAGGTATTGATCCAAAAACCATCCAAATAGAAGAATAAAGTATTAAAAAGAATTGAGGAAAAATAATGGATTTAATATTATCAAGTATTTCACAAGGGTTATTATGGTCAATCCTTGCGATGGGTGTTTATTTAACTTATCGTATTTTAGATGTGGCAGATTTAACAGTTGAAGGAAGTTTTCCTTTAGGGGCTGCTGTCGCAAGCGCTATGATAGTAGCTGATATTCCAGCCTGGAAAGCAACGCTTATGGCTTTTGTTGCAGGCAGTCTAGCCGGTTTGGTTACTGGTTTTTTACATGCAAAACTAAAGATACCAGCTTTGTTAGCAGGGATTGTGACAATGACCGGTCTATATTCAATTAATTTAAGAATTTTGGGGCAAGCAAACTTAACATTATTGAATTCTGAAACGCTCGTAGATAAAATTCAAGCATTCGGTGTCGATAAAACCACAGCCGTTTTAATTATGGGAAGTATTGCGATTTTGATTGTTATTATATTACTACATTTGTTTTTTAATACTGAAATTGGGGTAGCTATTCGTGCAACTGGAGATAATTTAGAAATGTCAGAAGCTAATGGAATAAATGTAAACTTAACTAAAATTCTTGGTTTTATGATTGGAAATGGACTTATCGCTTTATCAGGAGCTTTATTAGCACAAAATAACGGATATGCAGATGTTAATATGGGAATTGGAGCAATTGTTATTGGTTTAGCCTCTGTTATTATTGGGGAAACTTTTTTTTCGAATCTAACCTTTGCGAAAAGATTAATAACGCTTGTTATTGGTTCTATAATATATCGTTTATTAATATTAGCGGCATTAGAAACTCAAATTAATCCTCAAGATTTGAAATTAATTTCAGCAGTTTTTCTTGCAATAGCGTTAGCTTTGCCGACTGCAAGAAATCAATGGAATTATAAACGAATGAAAAGAAGAAACAAGGAAGGGGAGCTTAATAATGACCGAAGTATTAAAAATTGAACACTTACATAAGACTTTTGAGGCAGGAACTTTGAATGAGAACCATGTATTAAAAGGAATCAATTTAAATGTAGAAAAAGATGACTTTATTTCTATTATTGGGGGAAATGGTGCTGGAAAATCTACCTTTTTAAATAGTGTTGCCGGTTCATTTCCGATTGATTACGGGAGAATTATTTTAGAAAATAAAGACATTACAGAATTACCTGCGAATAAACGAGCAAAATATATTAGTCGAGTTTTTCAAGATACAAAAATGGGAACCGCTAGTCGTTTGACTATCGAAGAAAACCTTTCAGTTGCGATGAGACGAGGGCAAAAGAGAGGATTAAGCCGAGGAATTAAAGAAAAAGATCGTATCTTTTTTAAAAACGAATTAAAAAAACTTCAATTGGGTCTAGAGGATCGTTTAAAAATGGAAGTAGGTTTACTCTCTGGTGGACAACGACAAGCATTAACTTTATTAATGGCTACTCTTGTGACACCAAAACTTCTCTTACTAGATGAACATACCGCAGCACTCGATCCAAAAACTAGTCAGATGGTGACTGAGCTAACAGATCAATTAGTATTAGAAAAAAAGATTCCAACTTTAATGATTACGCATAATATGCAACATGCTATTGATCAGGGAAATCGATTAATTATGCTACATGATGGAAATATTGTAGTAGATATCAAAGAAGAAGAAAAACGAAATTTAACAGTTATGGAACTTATCGATTTATTCCAAATGAAAAGTGGCTCAAATTTAGTAGATGATTCGTTGATCTTAGGATAGATGAATCTATAAAAAAACATGCGAGAATATATTTTTGCATGTTTTTTTGTGATTGTTTTTATAATCGTAAAACAATAAAAAACCTGTATTTATAGGATGTGTTTTTATAGAATAAAAAAAACAGTTTGATTTTGCGAATGATTGTGATATTATTAACTTGAAATCATTAAAATAATAAAATAAAAATGGAGTGGTTCATATGAAAAAGAAAATTTTAATGGGATTATTATCCTCGACGTTATTACTTACAGCATGTGGAAATACCGAGGAATCTCCTGAAGAAAACAATCCTGCAGAAGATCCAACAGAGGATGTAACCGATGAGGATACTGGAGCAGAGGAAACAAACGATTCTAGTGAAGAAGTTGATGAAGCTGAGGAATCATCCGCTGCAACAATTAAAACATTATATACAGCACCTCATGGAGATAAAGCCTTCGCTGCAACTTTTGTTGTAATGGATGGGGATACAATAGCTAATGTTGTTATTGATGAATATCAATTCACGGATAGTGAAGAAGTTACTGGAGTACCTAATTCAGACGCTCAATTTGGCGAAGGTTCTGCTGAAGGAATGACATTAATCAGTAAATTAGAAAATGATGATTTCTACTCTGAAAATATGGAACAAGCGGGCTCAACAGTTTCTTACGGTGATAACTTAGCAGCTATTGAAGATTTTGCAAAAGGAAAAACAATTGCTGAAATTGAAGAAACTATTGATGAATTAGATGGTTTAGGAGAAGATGATGATGTAGCAGACGTTGTATCTGGAGCAACACTAGTAGATACTAGTGGTTATTTACAATCTATTGTAGATACTACAAATGATGGGATTGAATTTATAGGGGCAGAAGAGGCTGATCTCACAAATGCTGAATTAAGTTACTCTCTTCAAGCGCCTCATGGTGATCAATCCTTTGGAGTTGTTTCTGTATTACATGAGGGAGATACTGTCTTAGCTGCTTACGTAGATGAATTCCAATTTGTAGATCCAGCCGATTTTGATGGAGTCCCTAATAGTGATGCAGGTTTTGGTGAAAATTATAATGAAGATGTCGTTCTTGCATCAAAAATGCAAAATGATGAAGCTTATTCTGCAATGATGACTGAATTTGCAGAGGCCACAAATACTTATGCAGAAAATATGCAAGCCATTATTGATTTTGCTGTCGGTTCTTCTGTAGAAGATATTGAAGCAACCATTGCTGAATTAGATGGTTTAGGAGAAGATGATGATATAACTGATGTAGTCAGTGGGGCTACTTTTGCTGATACAGATGGTTATTTACAAGCTATTGTGAATACAATCAAAGAATAGTATTTATTATCTAACAAATAAGTTATAAAACTTCTTATTAAAATAGTCTTCAAATATTTAGAGTAAAATGTCTATTCTAAAATTTGAAGGCTATTTATATTTGAGTGAATTAAATTTGGTTAATTATTAAAGATAAGAACTTTGGTTTGCTACATTTACGAAATTCTTATAAAATATATTTTACAAAAGAATTTAAAAGGGGCGTATATAGTTGATTGATATACACACGCATTTGATTCCGAACGTTGATGATGGAGCAGACTCAATAAAAGAGACCCTTCGACTTGCGCGAGCAGCAGTGGAGGAAGGAATAACGCATGTTGTTTTAACACCACATCACAATCGATATTGGGTAACTAACGAAAAAGATAAAGTACTACAGCTTACAAAAAAAGTAGAACAAGCGATCCAAGAAGCAAACATCCCATTAACTGTTTCGCCTAGTCAAGAAATTCGAATGAATGAAGAATTTTCAGAAGAATTATTCGCGGGAAATTATTTACCTTTAGATAAAAGTGGACAATATTACCTGGTTGAATTTTCTTGGAGTGATTTTCCTTCATTTGCTCGTTCATATTTACAAGAAATGTTAGATGCGGGAATCGTGCCAGTTATTGCACATCCGGAACGGCAACGTCCTTTTCTAGACGATCCTAATCTTTTAAAAGAACTTATTGAAATGGGTTGTATTTCTCAAGTCACAGCTTCTTCAATTGTAGGTGATTATACAGAAGAAATACGGCAAGCCGCTCATTACATGATGAAAGAAAACTTAATTCATGTCATTGCCTCAGATGCTCATGATACGATTGAACGTCCGTTTAATCTGATTGAAGCACAAAATATATTAGAAGCTGAATATGGAGTCGAATATAAAGATTATCTTGTAAATAATGCAAAAAATATTTTTAACGGTCAAAAGGTTAAAAATTTTGAAAGATAAATGATTGTTCTTATTATTCATTTATTATAGTGGGTCAATATTTGATGTATAATAATCTAAGTTTAAAAAACTTACTAAATAGAACGGAGATACATATTGATGTTTAATAAAGAAGAAACAGTTTCATTTTTAGTTGACTTATTATCTATTAATAGTCCTACAGGTTATACAAAAAAGGCTATTCATTTTTTAGAAAATTCCATTGAAACAATGGGATATGAAACAGAAAAAACACCTAAAGGGAATTTAATTGTTCGAGTAGATGGGCAAGACGCATCTAAAACTCGTGGACTTAGTGCTCATGTTGATACATTAGGTTTAATGGTTCGTTCCATTAATAGCGATGGCACTTTAGCTCTAACTACATTAGGTGGTCCTTTAACTCCAACATTGGATGGAGAGTATTGTGAGGTTATTACTCGTGACGAAAGAACTTATACTGGAACTATTTTATCAAAATCTCCTTCAATCCATGTTTATAAAGATGCCTCAACCAAAGAACGAGATATTGATAATTTAGTAGTCAAACTTGATGAATCTGTGACAGATAAAGAAGACGTAGAAAAACTTGGAATTTTAAATGGTGATATCGTTGCATATGATCCAAAAGTTGTTGTTACAGATTCTGGATTTATCAAGTCAAGATTTCTAGATGATAAAGCGTCAGTAGCTATTTTGGTAAATATACTTAAAATGCTCAAAGAAGAAGCTATTGTTCCTAAGACAAACTTAACGTTTATTTTTTCAACCTATGAAGAAGTAGGGCATGGAGCTTCATGGATTCCAGAAGAAATTACTGAACTTTTAGCTGTTGATATGGGAGCAATTGGTCTTGACTTAGATTGTACAGAATTTGATGTCTCCATTTGTGCGAAAGATTCATCTGGTCCATATGATTATGATTTAACTACTGAATTAATAAATCACGCCAAAAAACAAAAATTAGACTTTGCTGTCGATATTTATCCAATGTATGGTAGTGATGCATCCGCAGCTTTACGTGGTGGTGCAAATATTAAAGCGGCTTTAATTGGTCCAGGAGTATCAAGTAGTCATGGGATGGAACGGACTCATGTAAAAGCATTAGAAAATACGTTTAAATTAATTTCTGAATATATTAAAGATTGATCACTAAATAAAAAGATAGTTTGCTGATTTATAATTAAACAAAATATAAATCAGCAAACTATTTTAATTTATGGTGTATGCCATTCGGCCAATCTTTCAAATAAAATAGCATTACTATCTTCAAACGCTTCATTGTTCGTATTTTCATTCCCCCCAAAAGCTATTAAGGCATCAGGAGTTCCCATATAGCGGTTCATTATAAATAAATGCCCTGCTTCTGGATAGAGATGAACTTCCATTTGATCATTATATTCTTTAATAACATTTGTCATAGATTCAGCGGGCCACATTAAATCATCCCCACCAACAAAAATTAAACCTTCACCTGCAAAGTTCTCAACTTTTATTCGTGCAGCCTCTAAATCAGTTTCGGATGAACCATCTAGAACTGCTTCATAGACTGGATTGTATTTAACGGGGTAGTAAAGAATAAAGCCGCCTATCATCTTGACTGTTTCCCATAAATTTCCATTTCGACTACTCAAGTATGGAAGTGGTTGTTCCTTGTATATCCATGAACTTTGATCTGTATTTCTCTGATCTAAAGAAAAGAAACTATATGCAGAAGGAGCATATAAAATGATATTGTCAATTTCATCATAATTGGACGCTAAATTTAAGGTTAATTCAGCACCCTTTGATGCACCGAGAACTGTAATCGGTCCATTCGATTGACTATTTTCCAAATGATAAGCTAGAAAATCGTCAAATAATTCTAAAGGAACTTCAATTAATTCATCGGGTAGTTTTCCAGGACCGAAGAAAAATAAACTGTAAACTTCATAACCTTCTTCAGCCAACATTTTTGCTAAATCATAATTACTTGAACCGTCTGAGCCACCAAAAGTAACAATAACTCCTTCTGTTGATATATTATCAGGAACTAAATGAAATCCATTAAGAAGGTCTTCTTCAATGATTTCTACGTCAACTCCATCAATGTCTGTATCATATAAAGAAAAATCGGTTGGATCATCATAGATACTTTCTTCTTCAGGGAGCATATAATCTTGGTAACGATAAAAATTTATCCAACGTATCGCAAAAATACTAATAAAAATTAAAATAAAGATGAAGAAAATTCGGAGTAAAATTTTGAGTACTCTCTTCATTTGAATGCCTCCTCTCTCGTTATGGCTATATTTTATACTGAATTATACAAATTAAGTATACAAAGAATGCAAGGATCATGAAAAGGATAAGAACTTGTGTATAAAAGAAGCAAGTAAATCCTAATAAATAATTAGGATCTCAAATGTAAAAGATATAATATTTCATTAATAACAGATAATATATGAAATTATATCTATTTATGATATAATACATTCGATCGTAAGCGTTTTAATTTGTTATATATAATTGATAAGGAGGATTGTTGTTCAAAGAATAATAGAATAGGGGATATATTCGAAAATTATAAAGAAAAGAGGAATTACAAATGGCGAAAAGAACAAACGAAGATTTATTAAGTGATATTTTACAAAATGTAGGTGGAATAGATAATATTCGCTCTGCAACAAATTGTATGACACGTATGCGTATTCGCTTAAAAGACGACAGTAAAATAAATCAAAAAGAACTTGAGAATGTTGAAGGAGTAATGGGCGTTGTAGAGGCAGAAACACTGCAAATTGTTGTAGGCCCAGGTACAGCAAGAAAATTAACGGAAATGTTAGTCACTGAATATAAAATCCCTGAAGATTCTGAAAAACCATCAGAAGTAGAAGATTGGCGTGAAACCAAACAAGATATAAAAGATCGTCAAAGTAAAGGTAGAGGAAAAAAAGCACTAGAAACTATAGCAAATATTTTTATTCCTATGATTCCTGCTATTATCGCTGCTGGTCTTTTCCAAGGTTTTAGTAGCTTAATTGGAACAATGCTTGGGGAAGGGACTATAGATGGTGCCTTCTGGGAAGTTGTACAAACTTTCTTTGCTCTAATTGGAAATAGTTTTTTAGGTTATTTTGCAGTCTTTACTGGGGTAAATGCGGCTAAAGAATTTAAAGCAACTGAAGCCTTAGGTGG
>Ga0209487_1002883_pt1 | contig 13726 bp, 10 predicted proteins | sample Poulit2012_FD_187524 | JGI IMG/M metagenome (GOLD analysis project Ga0209487, IMG submission 187524) | Agricultural soil microbial communities from Georgia to study Nitrogen management - Poultry litter 2012 (SPAdes) (version 2) | ecosystem: Environmental > Terrestrial > Soil > Agricultural land... | reverse complement strand
CGCCATTCATAGCACAGCGAGCGCAGGAAAACCCCCAAAGCCAGAATCAGGGCAGGCAGAAAAAGCTGGCCCAGTAACGCCCCCCATGCCCCCGGAAAAGCGGTAGCTAATAGCCCCAAGCCCATAAATAGCCATAGCTCATTAGCATCGCGCCAGGGATTCAAAAGCGCCAAAATGCGCGTTTGCATTTCGTGCGGCAGCAGAAGACTCAGGCAACCCAAGCCGACGTCAAAACCGTCAAGCACCAGACCGAATAAGGTCAGAATGATAAAAAGACCAAAAAAAGAAAGTGGCAGCCAAAAAACCGGGTCGGTGGCGGGCAGCCCCAGGGTCGAGGCCAAGTTGTGAATCATAACCCCCCCCGCTGTCGGCCCACGGGCACGACCCCGTGTTGCGCCACATGACGCAGCAATAGAATAAAGCCCCCCATGGCGAGCAAATATACCACCGTCGTACTAGCGGTGCCGGCAATCAGCCATGACAAAGGCAGGTGGGCATACAGATCGCTGGTCGTCAACACCTGAAAAATAGCGTAGGGCAACACCCCAAAAAACTGATAAGCCAAAGCGGACCAAAGAAAAATCACAGCCAGGCAAGGCATGCTCACCAGCCAGCGCCGCCAGCGCCGACTTAGATGGTCGGGATCAAAATGTCGGCGCATCAAGGGTATCCAAGTCCGCAGCTGGGCAACCAACATTAAAAGCCCTAACAACAATGCCAGACGGGTAAACCAAAATACGGCATTAAGCGGTGGCAGCATGCCCACACTTTTATCAAGGCCGATATATTGCTGTTGCTCATCCTGGCCCAGCCAAAAAGCTTGGGGGAAGGAAAAGCCAAAGCTAAAGCGGTATCCCTGATGCTGCTCATCAGCCCAAGCACCCAAAAGCCACTGGGGCGTACTGGCGCTATGCCAATAGCCACTCAAGGCCGCGGCTTTTTGTGGCTGATGCAGGCCCAACCAATAGCCATGTCCGACAAATCCAATAATTAGGGCGGCAAAGGCAACCATGGAAAAAAGCATCGTGAGGCGTATGTTGCGCCGCTCTGCCTCGCCGGCGGGACGCCGCAATGACTGCCAGAAAATAAAAGCCTGGATCATTAAGGCGACCAAAAGGAAGCTGGCGCCGGCAAACAAAACCAAATACCAAAATGCCAGCGGATTGGTGAATACCTGGGCCCAGTCAAGGGCCATGAGACTACCCTCTTGCCACTGCCCTCCTACAGGAAAATGCAACCAGCCAAACCAAAAGGCCAGCAAGACCAAAATTGCTGTGTTGGCCACAGCGACCACCCCAATCACCATACAATGCACCCAGGGGGTCAGCCGCCTTTGTCCGTAGAGCATCAACCCCAGAAAAGAAGACTTCAGCATCAAAGTTGTTACAATAATGACGGCCAGTAATGGGCTGCTCAGCAAAGCCGTAGTAGCCATGAATTGAGGCCATAAACTGCCGAGGAATATAATCACAGGTATACTGGCAGCTAGGCTTAATATCAGGGCAAGTGCAAACACGCGCACCCAGGTTCGGTAGGCGCCAAGCCAAATGGACGATACCTGCCCGAGCGTACGTAGCCTGTAGATGAACAGCATCCACGACAGACCAAACTCAATGGCAAAAAATATGGCCATAAAGCTCAGGCTGAGGAAGAACTGAAACTCGGCCAGTGAAAGTGTCGAATGGGTCATAGTGACGATGCTCTTTTTAAGCCCAGTATATTTTTATGCGCCCTAAGTCGCAACAAAATCAGTATATCGACTTTGTTCGTGGCAAAATAGTAGCTATTTTATTTGTTTCTTTGTGAATTATCGCCTATGACCGCTGCATCACACCCCGCGCCTTCCAATTTCATTCGCACCATCATCGACAAAGACCTGGATCAAGGCCGCTACGCACAAAAGCGCTGGGCGGGTCAGCCCGGGCCAGCCGAGATACAAAAAAATGCGCCCATAGACCCCGCTCGCATCCGAACCCGCTTTCCCCCCGAGCCCAATGGGTATCTGCACATTGGCCATGCCAAAAGCATTTGCCTGAACTTTGGCCTTGCCAAAGACTACCAGGGGGCGTGTCACCTGCGCTTTGATGATACCAACCCCGAGACCGAAGAACAGGAATACGTCGATGCCATTATTGAAATGGTGCAATGGCTTGGCTTTGGCTGGGCCGATGGGGAAGACAACAACCTGTATTTTGCCAGCGATTACTTTGATTTCATGTACACCTTTGCCGAGGCGCTCGTTACAGCCGACCTGGCCTATGTAGATGAGCAAAGCCCCGAGGAAATCAGTCGCACCCGCGGCACCCTGACTGAAAAAGGTACGCCCTCGCCCTGGCGCGATCGCCCCACCGCCGAATCGCTACAACGCTTGCGCGAAATGAAAGCCGGCCAGCACCCCAACGGCAGCATGTGCTTACGGGCCAAAATTGATATGGGTTCGCCCAACATTAATATGCGCGATCCTGTCCTGTACCGCATCCGTCACGCCGAGCATCATCGCACCGGCGACAAATGGTGCATCTATCCCATGTACAGCTGGGCCCACCCCGTCGAAGACGCTTTGGAAATGATCACGCACAGCCTGTGCACCCTTGAATTCGAGGATCAGCGCCCTTTTTATAACTGGACACTGGAAAAACTGCGCGACCTGGGCTTCTTTACCGATCCCCTGCCGCAGCAAATCGAATTTGCCCGCCTCTACCTGACCTATGTGGTAACCAGCAAGCGCAAACTGCGCCAGTTGGTAGAGCAGGGCCACGTTGATGGCTGGGATGACCCCCGCCTGCCGACCCTATCTGGTCTGCGCCGCCGCGGCTACACCCCCGAGGCCATTCGCCTTTTCTGCGAGCGCATTGGGGTTTCCAAGGCCGACTCACGCATTGAGTACAGTGTGCTGGAACAGGCCCTGCGCGATGTGCTCGATCCGGTTGCCCCCCGCAGCGTGGCTGTACTGGATCCCATCAAGCTCATCATTACCAATCTGCCTGACGAACATCACGAGCCGTGCAGCGCACCACTAAACCCGCATCAGCCTGAAGCCGGCACCCGTCATTTCCACTTCACCAAAGAGCTCTGGATCGAGCGCGACGATTTCCGCGAACAACCCGAGAAACGATATTTCCGTCTTTATCCCGGCAACAAGGTGCGTCTGAAGTACGCCTATATCATTGAGTGCACAGGGTTTAAAAAGGATGAGAACGGCCGGGTCACCGAGGTATATGCCGAATACTTGCCTGATACCAAATCAGGCACACCTGGGGCTAGCTCAGTTCGCGTACGCGGCACCATCACCTGGGTGAGCGTTCAGGAAGCCATTTCAGCCCGTATCCGGCTTTATGATCGCTTGTTTAGCGACCCTCATCCTGATGTGGGCGACAAGGATTTCCTTAGCCTGATTAACCCCAATTCTGTCGAAGAGGTTCAAGCCTGGCTTGAACCAGGCCTGGTGGCCACCCCCGAAGCCTTCTGGCAATTCGAACGCTTGGGTTATTTTGTGGCCGATCGGGAACTGTCCACTCCAGAGCAACCCGTCTTGAATCGTACAGTCACCTTGCGTGATACCTGGGTTTAAATAGCAAATAGGTGCCATGTGAGCAAAAACAATCGCCCAACCGAACGCGCCGTAGATTTCAAAAGTGCTACGTTGGATACCGTGCGTCTGGTCCTCCAGGATGCTGATACCGCCACCATGCTCGAGCAACTTACCCAGCGGCTAGAAGACTCTCAAGGTTTTTTTGCCGAAGAGCCTGTGGTCATTGATGCCAGGGCGCTTGAGGCGGCGCCCGATTGGCAAGCAATAACCAGCTGCCTGCGAGAGCACGAGCTGCACCCTATCGCGGTCGCAGCAGAAGCCCCAACCATCGCCCAAAGTGCCCAGGCTGCGGGGCTGGCTGTGGTCAGCCTCAGTACGGGGCCCCAGTCCAGTGAGGGCGCTACTGCTCCGGTAGCGGCAGCGGAAACTGCCCCAACGAGCAATCCAACAGCCCCTGAGGCCTTGGAAGCCCAACCCACCACACCGGCTGATCGCACTGCGGACACGCCTTCGCCGGCGCCCACTGCGCCAGCGCCTGCTGCCGACGCTGATGTCACGGCCCCATCAGATAATGGCGCCCAGCGGCCCACCATGGTCATCGAGCGTCAGTTACGCTCAGGCCAGCGAATCTATGCCCAAAAAAGCGATTTAATCGTCATTGGCGTCGTCGGCCAAGGGGCTGAAATTATTGCCGATGGTAATATCCATGTGTACGGCCCGCTACGCGGGCGCGCCATGGCTGGAGCCCAAGGTAATACAAAGGCACGTATTTTCACAACCGAGCTTGATCCCGAGCTGATCGCCATTGCAGGCGTCTACAAAGTAGTGGAAGAACCTCTGCCAAAAAACCAGCACCGTAAAAGCGCCGTCATCTGCCTTGAGCACGAACACTTAAAGATTGAATCAATTGGTTAATCAATTTGGCGATGACTTGCGGAAAAATAATAATCGTGCCACCGTTACAGTTGCACGCTTAACCAGATTTAATAAAATCAAAAGCGCCAATTCTTTTCATTGGCCTTTTAGACCAGACGGCTCGGCGGGGCATCAACCCGCTTACGACCGTAATGCGCCCGTTTAATTTTTAAAGGATACACACCGTCATGACGCGAATAGTTGTGGTGACTTCAGGTAAAGGTGGAGTTGGTAAAACCACCACAAGTGCCAGTTTTTCTGCCGGCCTTGCAGTGCGCGGCCACAAAACAGTAGTCATTGATTTTGATGTTGGCTTGCGTAATCTGGATTTGATTATGGGGTGCGAACGGCGGGTCGTCTACGATTTTGTTAATGTCATACAAGGCGAGGCCACCCTCAACCAGGCTCTTATCCGCGACAAACAACTGCAAAACCTTTATATCCTGCCTGCTTCCCAAACTCGGGACAAAGACGCCCTCACACGCGAAGGGGTGGGCAAAGTACTCGAAGAGCTCAAAGAGATGGATTTCGAGTATATTGTTTGTGACTCTCCTGCGGGTATTGAAACAGGCGCACTGATGGCTTCCTATTTTGCTGACGACGCCTTGGTCGTCACGAACCCTGAAATTTCGTCAGTACGTGATTCTGACCGCATTTTGGGCATCTTGTCCGCCAAATCGCAGCGCGCTGAAAAAGGCGAGGAGCCCATCAAGGAATACTTGCTGATTACCCGCTATAGTGCCAAGCGTGTTCAAGAAGGCGAAATGCTTTCCGTACAAGATGTAGAAGACATTCTGCGCATTAAGCTCATCGGCGTCATCCCCGAGTCTGAAATTGTGCTGCAAGCGTCCAACCAAGGGGTGCCTGTCGTACACCTGCGCGAAAGTGAGGCCGCCCAAGCTTATTTGGATATTGTTGATCGCTATCTGGGCAAAGATACCCCCATGCGGTTTGTTGATTATGAAAAGCCCGGCCTTTTCAAACGACTCTTCGGAGGCAAATAGTAATGTCTTTTCTTTCCTTCTTATTGGGCAACAGAAAAAAATCCGCCTCGGTCGCCAAAGACCGCCTGCAATTGATTTTAATCAATGAGCGTGGGCACGGCGGCGTCACCCCTGATTATCTGCCCCGCCTCCAAAAAGAGCTCATCGAGGTCATCTCGCGTTATGTAAAAATCAACCCTGATGACATTCAGGTTAACCTCGACAGGAAGAATGAGCTCGAGGTGCTCGAAGTCAAAATTGAGATGCCCAACGATGAAAAAAACTAAGCCCATTGCCAGAACCGGCAACGGGCTCACATGAACTCTGCCCCAGGGCAGCGACTAAAGGATGATGCAGGGCTGGCTAATCAGGGGTTTTTTCCGATTTGATCCCCAATGACCCCACCGATGGCGGCCCCACCGACGGTGCCTAGTACACCACCACCGGAAATAACCGCACCAGCAACACCGCCGACGCCGGCACCAGTGACCATGCTTTTTTGCCGTGAAGACATGGAATCCCATGATGAACAAGCGGACAAACTAAGGGCCAGACCCAAAACAAGGGCATATTTGGCTATCTGATTAGGCATAATAAACTCCTTAATGCTTTACTTTAATAAGATAGCCCAAAGGCCTGGCCCCAACAAGGTTTCCAAGTATGCAGTTGTTTCATCGGCAAGGCTTTGTAACCCTTGGCCAGGCCGGCCTGGCATTGCTACCCCGCCTTTAGCGTAACGGTTTATACCGGATACGCCGGGGCTGAGCATCTTCGCCCAAACGGCGCCGCTTGTCCTCTTCGTATTCCTGGTAATTTCCAGCAAAGAATTCGACATGCGAGTCCCCCTCGAAGGCCAGAATATGCGTGGCAATGCGATCCAGGAACCAGCGGTCATGACTGATCACCAAAACGCAGCCAGCGAATTCCAGCAAAGCATCTTCGAGCGCGCGCAGGGTTTCTACATCGAGGTCATTTGAGGGTTCGTCAAGCAGCAGGACATTACCCCCAGTTACCAAAGTTTTGGCCAAATGCAGCCGCCCGCGTTCTCCGCCGGACAATTGCCCGACATGCTTGTTTTGGTCAGAGCCACGGAAATTGAAGCGCCCCAAATAAGCGCGCACCGGGACCACATGACGCCCAACTTCAATATTGTCTGAACCCTCGGAAGACAAGGCCTCGAAGACGGTTTTATCATCGGGAAGGTTGGCCCGTGATTGGTCCACATAAGCAATCTGAACCGTTTGGCCGATATTGATATGGCCGGCATCGGGTTGCTCTTGACCTGTCAGCATGCGAAATAGCGTAGATTTCCCAGCACCATTGGGGCCAATAATACCAACAATTGCCCCTGGCGGAATGGTAAAGCTTAGGTCATCGATCAGCAATCGGTCGTCAAAGCCCTTACGGACATTTTCAAAACTGATCACCTCGTTACCCAGCCGTTCTGCCACGGGAATAAAGATTTCCTGGGTTTCATTGCGGCGCTGATACTCGTAAGACGAAAGCTCTTCGAAGCGGTTAAGACGCGCCTTGGACTTGGCCTGGCGCCCTTTGGGGTTTTGTTTAACCCACTCAAGCTCTTTGCGGATGGTTCGTTGTCGTGCGCTTTCAGCGGCCTCTTCTTGGGTCAGGCGCTGTTCTTTTTGCTCTAGCCATGAGCTGTAGTTGCCCTTCCAGGGAATCCCGTGCCCGCGGTCCAGCTCCAGAATCCAATCGGCTGCATTATCAAGAAAATAGCGATCATGTGTCACGGCAACGACGGTGCCAGGGAATTTTGTCAAAAACTGCTCAAGCCAATGCACGCTTTCAGCATCAAGGTGGTTCGTAGGCTCATCAAGCAGCAACATGTCTGGCTTGGACAAGAGCAGCTGGCACAATGCCACACGGCGCTTTTCCCCACCGGACAGATGGCCGATTTTGGCATCCCAGGGGGGCAGCCGCAGGGCATCAGCCGCGATTTCCATCTGTGTTTCCGTATCATCGCTGCCACTGGTCGCGGCAGCCGCGATAATGGCTTCGAGCTCGGCCTGTTCGGCCGCCAGGGCATCAAAATCAGCATCCGGCTCGGCATAAGCAGCATACACTTCATCCAGACGCGCCTTGGCCTGAAATACCTCGCCCAGCCCCTCTTCTACCGCCTCGCGCACAGTTTGCTCAGGATTGAGCTCTGGCTCTTGGGGCAGATAACCTATTTTGATACCCGGCATGGGTTTTGCTTCACCCTCGATCTCGGTATCTAGGCCAGCCATGATACGCAACAAGGTACTTTTACCGGCCCCATTCAGCCCCAAGACACCGATTTTGGCACCAGGGAAAAAAGAAAGAGAGATATCTCTTAGAATTTGTCGTCGGGGGGGCACAATCTTGCCCACCCGGTTCATTGTAAAAACATACTGTCCCATAAATACTCGAATATAAAGACAAAAAAACTCAAATTTGGCAGACGCGGTAGTAAAGCACTTGAAAAGCGTCGTACAATGGCCTGAACAAGAAAAATTTGCCCTGGCCCCAAAACTGATCCACGTTAAAACAGACTTTATAACTTTTAATTGACTATGCCCAATTTAACCTTTAGTACCTCGGAAATTGAGCTGCTGGCGCGCACGGCAGATGCCCTAAGTGCCTATATCGGCAAGCCTGTTCTGGCTGAAATTATCGATGCCGCAGAAACAGGCTACGAATGGGTCGCTTTCGCAATTCCCCTTGATGTTAACGAAGACGCCGCAAACATTCCAGTGATACAAATGGGCGGGGCAAATGCACGCCTGATAGGCAGTCAGGGCGGGGTCCACCTAAACCCCAATGAAACCTACAGCTGCCGCTTTTTATGGGCAATACAACGTTCTGATTTAGAGCCCATCCGCTACATCAAAGTGAATCAAGAAGGTGATGAAATCGGCTGGGCAGAAAACCTGACTGAATTATTACCTTTTGATTTTGATGATAACGAGCAGACTGGTGCCAAACCGGTGGCCAAACCCGAGCTCTTGTTTGTGCAAACGCCCCCTGACCATATCCAGTAAAACCTGCCAACAACCACCCGTTAATAACCACCTGTTAATAACCGCCCGATAATAACCATCTGACAAGCACCGGCGCACCTTCGCGCGGGTGTAACCAGGGCGGCTAGCCCCTGGCCTGCATTTCCAGGGGGTTATTTGGTCATTTTGTGTTGCTGCCAACAATCGCGCATGAATAACAACAGGCCCATCGGCGCAAATATCAGAACCAACCCTTTGGCCAGCAGGCCCAATGGGGTTAAACCGGCCGGTGGCCTTTGGCCATAACGCAGCATATGCAGCCTAAACCGCGTATAACGTACTGCAGCAAAGCAAAACTCTTTGGGTGCAGCCCTTAACCAGGAAAGGCATGCAGCCAAAGTATCCTGCGCCAACAACCATAAACCCAGGACAAAAGGGCTTTCACTATGTCGTTGCCCCGTCAGCCCATCAGCGCTTGGATGATATACCCTGAAGACCTGATTTACAAAGCGCTGCCGATAACCAGCCCGGGCGATGGCACGCCACACCAGGCTTTCTGGAATAAACCCGGGGTATTCGGGAAAAGGAAATTGCAGCAGCACCTCTTGCTTCAGGCAGCCAAACTTTTCCCCTCGCACCTGATACTTAAAATATAAGCTCAAGGCATCAGTATCCAGTACATCGTAGGGAAATAAATCGCCGACCACCTGCCCGTCAGGCCCCTTGCACAAGCCTGTCACCCCCACAAACTGGTGGCGATGGCTTTCATTAATGCTCCACCACCAGCGGGCCATTTCATACAATGCATCGGCAACCAGGGTATCATCACTATCCAAAGCCACGACCAGCTCGCCGCGCGCCAAACGCACCCCTTGATTAAAGGCCGACTTTTTGTGCTGCCGCCTTTGCCAATGGTAGATAATGGGAAAGCTGGCCTCTTGTTGCCACTGAGCAACGAGGTCTTTGGTGTGATCCGTGGAACCGTCATCTACAATGACCCATTCAAAATCGTTGTAGCTTTGCTCGTTGAGTGACTGATAGGCACGGGCCAATGTGTGCGCCCGATTAAAAGTTGGCGTAAGAATGGTAAATTGGAACTGGGCGTTGGGGTGCCGCGGTTTTCTGTAAACAGTGCTCATCAGAGACACCTGAACATAAAAGCCACAGAATAGCCTGTGGCCCTGCGACAGTAAGGGGCAAAAAGGGGCAAAACTACGCTGCCCGCTTTGTGATTATGCCCGCTTTACCTCTTCGAGCATTTTGAAAGTGCTGCGTGGAGCGCCGGCAAATAACCGCTTAAATGCCTTGCCCAAGCAACGACGCTCGAGCGTGTTGCGGCTAACCCGTTTGATTTCAGCCATGGTAAAACCTCCAGTTATGGTAAAGACAAAAGGGTTATTATAACCTTTTTTCTTTGCATTATCGCGGTTTTAGCTGCTTTACCCAATTATTGACAACGCACCTATATGACATCAAAAATCCGTATCATTGGCGCCAAACAAAATAACCTGAAAAATATCAATGTTGATTTTCACCCAAAACAAATCACCGTTTTGACAGGTGTTTCCGGTTCGGGCAAGAGCTCTTTGGCCTTTGATACGCTCTATGCAGAGGGCCAGCGCCGTTACGTTGAGACCTTCAGCCCTTATGCGCGCCAGTTTCTAGACCGCATGGACAAACCCCAGGTTGATAAGATAGAAGGGGTTTTGCCCGCCATTGCCATTGATCAAATCAACCCCATTCGCAACTCCCGCAGCTCGGTTGGCACCATGACCGAGCTGAATGATTATTTAAAGCTGTTTTATGCTCGCCTGGGACGATTGTTTTGTTACCAATGCGCCCATGAAGTGCAAGAAGACAACCCCCAAACCATTGCCGAGCAGCTCAAGCAAGAAGCTGAAACCTTGGGGGATCCGCGCTGGCTGATTTGTTTTAAGGTTGATATCCCCGAAAACTTTAGCAGTGAAGAGGTCCAGCAGTACTTGCAGCAGCAGGGCTACACCCGCGTTTATACCCCAGAACAGGGTATTACCAGCAATCCGGACCCAAAAGACAAAAGCTTTTATGTCATTCAAGACCGTTTTCGGCTCAGCCGCGTCGACCAGACACGGCTGATCGAGGGCCTAGAAGCTGCCTTCAAGCACGGCCAAGAGCATCTGCATGTATTTGCTTTGGATGATGCACGCCAACCCTTGGCCCATTTTCACTTTCGGGCCCGACTACATTGTGCGCGTTGCCATATCGATTACCAACCCCCACTGCAAAGCAGTTTTTCTTTTAACTCCCCCCTGGGGGCCTGTGATACCTGCCGCGGCTTTGGCCGGGTCATGGGCATTGACTATGGGCTGGTCATCCCGGACGAAAATAAAAGCCTGATCGAAGGAACTATTCGCCCATGGCAAACAGAGCGCAATAAAAAACACCAGCAGCGTCTCGAAGCCCTGGCCCCAGCGGCCAATGTCCGGCTCAGCGCACCCTGGCACCAGCTTAGCGAGCAGGAAAAAAACTGGGTCATCCAGGGTGACCCAGACTGGAAACGCGGGTCAAAGAATAAATGGTATGGCATCCAGCGTTTTTTCGATGCCCTGGAAGAAAGAAGCTACCGCATGCATATCCGCGTGCTTCTTTCCAATTACCGCAGCTACACCCCTTGCCCTGATTGTGGAGGCGCCCGCTTAAGAAGAGAATCATTGCTTTGGCGCATCGGCGACCAGCCAGCCACTGGCGACCCCCAACCCTATCAGCGCTTTATCCCCAAAGGCTGCCAGTGGACTCAAGCACAAGTTGATGAGCTACCCGGGCTGCATCTTTATGATTTGATGCGCCTGCCCATTGGCCAACTGCGCAGCTTCTTTCGGCACATTGCACAAACCCAGCATGAACATCCACACTTACAACTTATTTTGACCGAGGTCCTCACCCGCCTGGACTTCCTTTGCCGCGTGGGTGTGGACTATCTGCACCTTGATCGCCAAAGCCGTACTCTGTCTGGCGGTGAGGTACAGCGCATTAACCTGACCACCGCTTTGGGCAGTTCTTTGGTCAATACGCTATTCGTGCTTGATGAGCCCTCTATTGGCCTTCATCCACACGATATGCACCGCATCATCGAAGCCATGCAACGCCTCAAGGAACATGGCAACACCCTCGTCGTTGTCGAACATGACCCTCAGGTCATGGTGGCTGCAGATCGCATTCTGGATATGGGGCCAGGCCCCGGGCCCAAAGGGGGGCAAATCTTGTTTGATGGCCCACCCTCTGCCCTGCGCTCGGCAAAGACGCTTACCGGCGACTACCTTTGTGGCCGCCGCACGCTACCTCAATGGCCCACCCAACCTGTCACCAACGCAACCCCCAGCCTCTGCCTGAAAGGGGTACATGCTCATAACCTTAAGCATATCGACCTGCGGCTTCCCCTGAACCGCTTCAGCGTTCTCTGCGGGGTTTCAGGCTCGGGGAAATCCACCTTGGTGGAAAATGTGCTGTACCCAGCCCTGCTCAAGCACTTTGGCCGAGCAACCGAAGCCCCCGGCCCTTTTGAACAGCTTGAGGGGGCCGAACAACTGGCTGATGTCATCTTTGTGGACCAAAGCCCGATTGGGCGTACCACCCGCTCTAATCCAGCCAGCTATGTGGGCGCCTTTGATGCCATTCGCCGCCTGTTTGCCCGTACCCCTTTGGCCAAGGAACGGGGGTATACCGCCGGCACTTTCAGCTTTAACACAGGCAAGGGCCGCTGTCCTGGTTGTGGGGGAACAGGTTTTGAGCATATAGAAATGCAATTCCTGTCGGATGTGTATCTGCGCTGCCCTGATTGCAACGGCCAGCGCTACCGGCCTGAAACCCTGGAAGTTACCCTGGAACACCATGGGCAAAGCGCTTCCATCGCCGATGTATTGGCCATGACCGTTGATGAAGCCGCCGAGTTTTTCACCGGCCTGCAAGATGTACAACGTGGCCTTGCGCCCCTGCTTGAGGTAGGCCTGGGGTATCTGCAATTGGGCCAGCCCGTACCGACGCTGTCAGGCGGAGAGGCGCAGCGCTTGAAGTTGGCAGGTTATCTGGCCGAAGCCAGCCGGCGCCCTGCCAAGGGGGCCACCCTGGTTAAAAAGGGGCGCCTCTTTCTTTTTGACGAACCGACTACTGGTCTGCATTTTGATGACATTGCCAAACTGATGAAAGCTTTGCGCCGTCTTATGGAAGCAGGGGATACGGTAGTGGTCATCGAGCATAATCTTGATGTCATACAGGCTGCAGACTGGGTAATAGAGCTAGGCCCCAAAGGTGGAATCGCAGGCGGCCAATTAATCGCCGCGCTGCCCCCCGCTGAATTGATTGAAACGGGCCAAACACCTACCGCAGAAGCTTTGCGTACCTACCGCCAGCAGGTCGTCGGCGAGCATTCAACCTATCTGGCCGCAACAGAGCAGGTTTCAACAGGGCAAGCTTCAACAGAGCAAGCCCCAACAGAGCTTGAACAAGCCGCTCTGCCCTCCTTGGCTGAGCCCCTGCAACAGGATACAGACACACAGATACAAATCATTCATGCCCGAGAGCACAACTTGAAGAATATCCAGGTGGCTATCCCCCGTGACCAATTTACCGTGGTCACCGGGGTTTCCGGTTCGGGCAAGTCTACTTTGGCCTTTGATATTCTGTTTAACGAAGGGCAACGACGCTTTCTCGAATCCCTGAATGCCTACGCCCGTTCCATTGTTCAACCAGCCAGCCAGCCTGATGTTGACGCCATTTATGGCATTCCTCCCACAGTAGCCATCGAGCAGCGCACCAGTCGGGGGGGCCATAAATCCACCGTGGGCACCATGACCGAGATTCACCATTTTTTACGGCTGCTTTACCTGAATCTGGCCACTCAGTATTGCCCAGACTGCCAAGTGCGTGTCGAGCCGCAAAGCATTGAACAAATCAGCGCTCACATTCTAACCACCTACAAAGGGCAAACCATCACCCTGCTGGCACCCCTGGTAGTGGGCCGCAAAGGCTATTACACAGACTTGGCCCAATGGGCACACAGCAAGGGTTATGAGCAGCTGCGCGTCAACGGCAACTGGGTGCCTACCCAGGATTGGCCCCGGCTAGCGCGTTACCAAGAGCATCATATCGAGCTGCCCGTGGCAGAATTAACCATTGACCCGGCCCAAGAAGAATTGCTGCGGCGCAGCATTAAACTTGCCCTGGAATATGGCCACGGCCATCTACATGTTTTGGCTGATAACGCAGAGGATCTTCAGGATTATTCCGTGACTCGCTCCTGCCCCCAATGTCATACCAGTTTCCCACCGCCAGATCCCCGT
>Ga0209487_1002882_pt1 | contig 13727 bp, 10 predicted proteins | sample Poulit2012_FD_187524 | JGI IMG/M metagenome (GOLD analysis project Ga0209487, IMG submission 187524) | Agricultural soil microbial communities from Georgia to study Nitrogen management - Poultry litter 2012 (SPAdes) (version 2) | ecosystem: Environmental > Terrestrial > Soil > Agricultural land... | reverse complement strand
AGTCGGTCACATTATCAGGCATTGGTTTTTCTTCTGCAGTTGTTGTTTGATCCGCGTTCTTCTTCTCTTCAATTAATTCGAGCAAAGCTGTGCGGTAATCATCTTGATATTTATCTGGTTCAAACGCTGTCGTGAGTTGCTCAATTAACATTTTTGCGGTATCAAGTTCCTTTTTTTCTGTTGTTGCATTTTCCGGTATATTCGGCACGTCTTGGACTTGACGGACCTCATCAGGATAATGAATCGTTTCTACAACGATTGCTTCTTTATACACGCGAATGACAGCGAGTTGCTCTTTAGACCGAATCATCATCTTTGCAACACCAATTTTCCCCGTATCTTCTAATGCGGTTCTGAGCAACCCATAGGCCTTAGATCCGCCTTCATTAGGTGATAAATAATAACTTTTTTCAAAGTAAATAGGGTCGATTTGTTCAAGCTCTACAAAATCCATAATTTCAACAGCTTTATCGCTCTGTTCTTTCTGCAATGCTTTTAAATCCTCTTCATCAAGCATGACAAACTTATTTTTTTCATATTCGTACGCTTTAACGATTTCTTCATTTTCCACTTCTCGCTCACAAGCTGGACATACTTTTTGGTACTTTATCGGTGTTTTGCATTCTTTATGCAATTGTCTCAACCGAATATCTTTGTTTTCGGTTGCTGCATGCATCTTCACTGGTATATTGACAAGTCCAAAACTAATCGTTCCTTTCCACATCGTATGCATTTGAATACCTCCTCACCGTTAGTTTGTGAATTTTTAGTTGATTTATTCTAGTTTATGAACATAAAACCACTTACCAATTGGGATACTAAACATATAATGGAGGGATTTTATGGACGTCATGAAACCTATCGTGAGCAGTGTTATCCCATCTGGTGATGAATGGCTATTTGAAATCAAATATGATGGTTTTCGTTGTCTGTTAGATTGGGACACACATCATATCAAACTAACGAGTAAAAATAATATAGATTTAACAGAGCAATTCCCTGAAATTGTAGCATTTTGTTTGGAGCATCAGGACCATATTAAATCATACTTGCCAGTGCGATTAGACGGTGAACTGGTTATTTTAAATACAGCTTATCAAGCTAATTTTCCTGAAATCCAAAAACGTGGACGATTAAAAAATAAAAAGGTGATCCAGCAAGCCGCTGAACAGCGACCTGCCACATTCATGGCATTTGATATGAACACATCTAAAGGGATGGCTTTAGAAACTGAAATACTGACAGCGCGCAAAATACAGCTTAGCAAACTCATGTCATTGTTGGAGGTAAAAAAAGGCAAGCGCATTCAGTTGGTAGATTCATGTGATGCGTCAGATAAATTACAGAAATTGATGTTTGATCAAAAAGCTGAAGGAATCATTGCCAAGCGCAAGAAAAGCACGTATCAGTCAGGCAAAGGACATCGTAGTTGGTTCAAAATTAAAAACTGGCGAAAAATTAATGGCATCTTGCATGCTTACAATGTTGCAAACGATTATTTTTCTATAAGTGTGTTTAAAGGTGATATATTAACCCCCATCGGCAAGTGTAAACACGGTCTTGATGATAAAACATTACAGACGTTAAAAGATGTTTTTCGAACTCAAGGCCACCTACAAAACGATGAGTATACTGTCCCCCCAGCGATAACCGCTCGCATTCATACCCTTGATTTGTATGACAGTGAATTACGTGAACCGGAATTCGATCACCTTACTGTAAATACAGCAGCCAAAACGTGTACTTTAGAGAAATTAGAAAAAGACCTGGCCATGTTCCCAAGTGATGTGGAGCTGACGAATTTAGAGAAACTTTTTTGGCCAGAGCTGAACATCACTAAGCAAGACTTGCTCATATACATGCGCGAGATAGCGCCTTATATGCGTCCTTTTATGAGCGAACGCGCTCTAACATTAATGCGCTGCCCTGACGGTGTGGATGGCGCCTATTTTTTCCAAAAACATTTACCCGATTATGCACCAGAATTCATTCATTCTTTTATAACAGCGGAAGATAAAAAAGGGATCCTGTGTGACAATCTTGAATCATTGATATGGTTTGCAAATCATGGCACCATCGAATACCACCTCCCTTTTCAAACTGTTTCTCGAGCTATACCTATTGAAATCGTCTTTGACTTAGACCCACCAAGCCGCAAAAAATTTGACGATGCCATTGAGGCTGCTTTGCTCATTAAACATATCCTTGATGATTTACAATTAGTTGCCTTCATAAAAACATCCGGAAATAAAGGATTACAAATTCATATTCCGATTCCAATACATCATTTAAGTTATGAAGAAACTGCTTTGTTCACTCAAAGTGTCGCCTGGACAGTGGCACGTATGCAACCAGATAAATTTACAACCGAACGGTTAAAAAATAAACGACATGGGCGATTATATATTGATTATGTTCAACACGGGAAAAATAAAACTGTGATCGCTCCCTATTCTCCAAGGAAAGTAGCTGATGGCACAGTAGCCACCCCATTATATTGGGAAGAAGTTACAAAAGATCTACGTCCCGAGTCATTTACGTTAGACAATGTTGTTGAGCGTGTACGCAAGCATGGCTGTCCCTTTTTGAAGTATTTTGAAGTCCAGGAAGAACAACATATGGATAAATTGAAAAGGTTAATTCGACGTTAATCTCACTCTATAGCAGTGCTGACAAAGTTTAAAATTGTATAACATAACCCATTTCATGGTTTCAACGATCCCAAGAATATTATGTTTTTTTGTGCCTATTGAATATTCCATTCATGTATAGTAAAATTAAGTTGGTTGGTTAGTTAATTAATTTAATTATGTATAAGTGACTATGATTATTTCAATTGTTCAGCCTTCAAGTTTATAATAATAGTAATCATATTTCTTATTACAAAATTGACGAGGAGGTCACTTGATGACAAAAGTAAATTTAGTTGAGAAGTTCCAAGCGATTTTTGAGACAGAACAAACACCTGAAACATTTTTTGCACCAGGAAGAATTAATTTAATTGGTGAACACACAGACTATAATGGTGGACATGTTTTTCCGGCTGCACTCTCTTTTGGGACACATGCCCTTGGTTTAAAACGAACAGATCAAAAGTTACGCTTTTACTCATTAAATTTCCCAGATCTTGGTGTGATTGAAACGGATCTCGATACTTTAGATTTTAAGGAAACAGATAATTGGGCGAATTATCCTAAAGGTATGATTAAATATATCCGCCAGCAATATGATGGCATTTCTACGGGTGCCGACATATTATACTATGGTGAAATTCCAAACAGTGCCGGATTGTCATCTTCAGCTTCTATTGAAATGGCGACAGGCGTCTTGCTGGAAAGTTTATTTAGCTTAGATGTGGACCGAATTGAAATGATTAAAATCGGCCAAAAAGTAGAAAATGAATATTTAGGTATTAATAGCGGGATTATGGATCAATTTGCAATTGGTATGGGGAAAGAAAATCACGCCATCTTGTTAGATTGTCAAACACTTGACTATGACTATGCGCCCATTCAACTTGCGGATCATGTTATTATGATTATTAATACAAATAAACAACGTACACTTTCAGGTTCTAAATACAATGAACGTCGCAATGAATGTCATCAAGCATTGCAAGATTTACAATCAGAATTAGATGTTAAGGATTTGGGTAGTGTATCGCCTGATGAATTTGAGCAATATAAACACCTTATTAAAGACCCGGTCCACCAAAAGCGTGCGAAACATGCGGTTTATGAAAATGCCCGTACAATCGAAGCCTTACAAAAACTCAATGAAAATGATCTTGAAGCATTCGGTCAATTAATGAATGCATCTCATATTTCATTGCAAGAAGATTATGAGGTAACAGGTATTGAGCTCGATACCATCGCTCAAGCAGCTTGGGACCAACCAGGCGTTTTAGGCGCTCGTATGACAGGAGCTGGATTTGGTGGTTGCGCCATTGCCCTCGTTAAAGAAGACAAAGCAGCTGACATCAAAGAGAAAATAAAAGAAATTTATCTAGAGAAAACAGGTATTGATGCTTCATTTTACACAGCTAAAATTGGAGATGGCGCAAGAAAATTATAACGGAGGCGTGATGTAAATGAGTATTTTAGTTTTAGGTGGTGCAGGGTATATCGGATCACATGCCGTTTACCAGCTTATAGACCAAAACAAAGAGGTCGTTGTTGTTGATAATTTACGGACGGGTCATAAAGAAGCCGTTCATCCTGATGCTACCTTTTACGAAGGTGATATACGCGATATCGATTTTATGCGCAAGGTTTTTGAATATGAAAACATAGAAGCTGTTATTCATTTCGCCGCCCACTCACTCGTTGGCGAATCCATGGAAAAACCACTTGAATACTTTGACAACAACGTCTATGGAACACAAGTACTACTTCAAGTCATGACAGAATATGATGTTGATAAAATCATCTTTTCGTCAACGGCCGCAACCTATGGTGAAACAGATGTTGTACCAATAACTGAAGACATCCAACCGGCACCAACAAATGCTTATGGGGAAACAAAACTAACGATGGAAAAAATGATGCATTGGTGTGAGGTCGCTTACGGCATCAAATATGTATCCTTACGTTATTTCAATGTTGCCGGTGCACGTGAAACTGGTGAAATTGGTGAGGATCATCGACCAGAAACACATCTTGTACCAATCATTCTCGAAGCAGCCCTTGGCCAACGTGATCACATCACTATTTTCGGCGATGATTACGACACACCTGATGGCACGTGTATCCGAGACTATGTTCATGTTGAAGATTTAATTGCAGCCCATCTTTTAGCTTTAGATTATTTAAATAATGGTGGTGCCAGCAACATCTTCAACCTCGGAAGTAATCAAGGGTTTTCTGTAAAAGAAATGGTTGAGGCAGCACGCAAGATTACACAAAGGGAGATCCCAGAAAAGATGGGTGAACGTCGCGCGGGTGATCCAAGTACACTCGTCGCAAGCCCAGAAAAGGCAATCAAGGTATTGGGCTGGCAGCCTACGAGAACATCCATTGAAAAGATTATTGAAGATGCATGGCAATGGCACCTCCATAATCCAAATGGCTATTTACAAGGGAGTGATTAAATGATTTTTCAGTATATTGAAGGACTCATCCAGCAAGGTCTTAACACAAAACTCATTGAACCTGCCGATGAAACGTATGTCCGAAATCAAGTGCTTGGCCTTTTAAAACTCGAAACATTTCCAGAAGCAGTCACCAATGCGGCAGATGATACGATACCAAATCTGTTAGAGCAGATCATTGACTATGCGATTGAGGAAAACGTCATTGAAGACATATTTGATGATAAGGAAATACTGTCAGCTCAGATTATGAATTGTTTTGTTGCACGCCCGTCAGTTATTAATCAAACGTTTAATGAAAAATATAAACAATCACCTGAGACGGCAACAGACTATTTTTATCAATTGAGCCAAAACAGCAACTATATACAAATGAATCGAATCAAAAAAAACATTCATTTCAAAGCTGACACGATGTACGGTAAACTCGATATTACGATCAATATGTCAAAGCCTGAGAAAGACCCTGAGCAAATTAAACGTGAACGGACTTTAAAACGTTCTGTCAATTACCCTAAATGTGTGTTATGTCCTGAAAACGAGGGCTATATTGGTCGAATCGGTTATGCCGCCAGAGCTAATCACAGGGTCATTCGTATTCCACTTTTAGGTGAAAACTGGTATTTACAATATTCACCCTATGTTTATTACCCAGAACATAGCATTTTGCTAGCTGAGGAACATCGGGATATGAACATTCATAAAACAACCTTTGAACGACTGCTAACTTTTATTGAAACATTTCCACATTATTTCATTGGGTCTAATGCGGACTTACCAATTGTTGGCGGTTCAATTTTAAATCACGATCACTACCAAGCTGGTCATTACGAATTTCCAATGGATCATGCAAAATCGTTATCTTCCATTACGTTAAAACATTTCGGTAACGTATCTGCTGACATATTAGACTGGCCACTATCTGTCATTCGGTTGCGAAGTGCACATAAAGAAGATTTAATTGAAGCGGCAGATTATATTTTACAAACTTGGCAAAATTACAGTGATGCAGATGCTGACATTCAAGCTTATACAGACGAAACACCACATAACACCATTACACCGATTGCCCGAATGTGTGATGATCAATTTGAGCTTGATCTCGTATTAAGAAATAACCGTACAACAGATGACTATCCTTTAGGGATCTTTCATCCACATGAGGATGTACATCATATTAAGAAAGAAAATATTGGGCTTATTGAAATTATGGGGCTTGCAGTCTTACCGGCACGTCTCAATCAAGAAATTGCAGAAATCAAGCACTATTTATTAGATCAAACAGGTCAAGTTGCTGATTATCACAAAGACTGGGTCGAACATATCCAAACAACGTACCCTGATAGTCTCGATACAGCACAAGTTGATCAAATTATGGAAAAAGAACTCGGTAACAAATTTGCACGTGTTTTAGAAAATGCAGGCGTCTTTAAAAACCTCTCATCTTTTGAGAAATTTATAAATACATTGAACAAGTAGGTGACCAGAACATTGAAAATAGAAACTAAAGATATCGCAAATGGGTGGCAACAGTATACACTTTCAAATGATCAAGGCATGAAGGTACGCTTTTTAAATTATGGGGGCATTATAACCGATATCATCGTTCCGGATCGGGCAGGAAATATGGAGAATGTTGTTCTTGCTTACAAAGATCTTGGTGATTACGAAAATAATCCCAATTACTTTGGTGCGCTAATCGGTCGTGTATCAGGACGTATCGAGGGAGCATCGTTCCAAATCGATGGCACATCTTATACACTCGAGGAAAATGATGGAGACAACCACTTACATGGCGGGTCTCAGGGATTCCACCAAATCATATGGCAAGCAAAGCCTTTTGAAACAGACGAACATATTGGTGTTGAGTTAACTCATTCAAGCGCAGATGGGGATAGCGGTTACCCAGGACAACTTGATGTGACCATTCGTTACACATTAAGTAATCAAAATGAATTCACCATCACTTATGAAGCAACAACAACTGAAAAAACACCAATCAGCTTAACAAATCATTCTTATTTTAACTTAAGTGGGGACGCAAAACGAACAGTTGGTGACCATGAAGTGACAATGAATAGCGAACAGGTTATTGAATTAGACAAGCATTTGATTCCAACTGGGCGTTTACTAGACGTTAAAGATACAACCTTTGATTTTAAAAAAGGCCGTCAATTAAAAACAGGCATGTCAGACCATCTAGACCAACATGTATATGCTGACAATGGGTATGATCATTACTTTTTATTTAACAAAGATGAAAAAGGCAATATAATGGTGAAAGATGACACGAGTGGACGCACATTGTCTGTGAAAACAGATCAGCCTGGTTTGGTGATGTATACAGGTAATATGCTTGACGAAACACTCAGCTTATCAAGTGGCCCATCGAGCAAACATCTCGGAGTCTGCCTTGAAACACAAACATCATCAGCCGGTTTGCACCATCAAAATTTACCATCTCTTATGTTAAACCCGGATGAAACATATCATACAGAAACGACCTTTACATTTGGCACAGATAAAGACAAGAACCAATCATAAAAAAACTTTTAAATAAAAAACATCTCCTTAAAAATTGGAGATGTTTTTTATTTAACGACCTGCATTAAATAGGATCAAAAATATCCTCTAAAATAAGTGTAGCTGCGCCGATGATTGTTGATGCGTCACCGAGATCACCAATGACGACGTCCGTTTGCTTCGCTTGAGGCGTAAGTGCACGTTTTTTGATCGTTTGGCAAATCTTTGATAACAAAAGGGATTCCGCCTTCATAACACCCCCACCAAGCACGACTTTTTCTGGATTAATGACATGTATTAAATTCGTTAAACCAATTCCGATCATTTCACCAACCTCTTCAAATAGATGAACAAGTTGTTTGTTGCCAGAACGGGCTTGTTCAAAAACGGCTTCACCAGTCATACTCTGATCAACGATTTGTTCAGCGCGTTTGGCAATGGCTGGCCCCGTTATAAAGGTTTGTAAACAGCCTTTATTACCACATGTACACATCTGTCCATTAATATCAATTGTCATATGCCCCACTTCACCAGCTAGATCTTGAGCACCATGGTATAATCTCCCTTCAATGATGACACCTGCACCAACACCACGTCCAATATTGACGACAAGCATGCTTCCGACATCACCATGATTCCCAAACCAAGCTTCACCGAGAGCCATCGCTCGGGCATCATTTTCCACCTTTACTTCTAAAGCAAATGCTTTTTCAAGCTCTTCTTTAATTGGGATATTCGTCAAAGCGATATTGGGAGCGAATTGGGATGTTCCGCTGTCAACATCAACCACGCCATGCATCGCTATTCCAATACCGACGATTTTTTTCTGCTCTATGGGTGCCTCATCAATGATCGCACTAACCCCATCTTTTAATGTTTTCAAAAACCCTTCATTAGAGGCAGGTAAAGCAACTTTGCGTGATGTTTGATTAACAACCTTTCCCCCTAAATCAGCAAGCATAAAGTCAATTCTTTCTGAACCTGCATCAATACCTATGACATAAAATGCTTGATTATTAATTAATAACATCGTTGGTTTACGCCCACCTTGTGATTCGCCGAGATTACTTTCTTTTACAATACCCTGTTCGATTAATTCTCGTACATTGCTACTGACCGTGGGTGGGGTTAATTTTGTGTCTTTTGCTATTTGGGCCCTAGAAATAGGTCCTTCTGTTCGTATTTTATTTAGAATCGTTGACTTGTTAACGGATTTCATCCATTGAAACGTTCCCTGTCTCATGGTTATGCTTCCCTTCAGTACATTAGATACCATTATTATATCATACCCCAATACTCTTCCATTGCCTTATTTACATTTGAATATGAATATCTATATTATAAATAAAAAGCCAGTGTAGATGATGACTTGTCTACGCTGGCTTTTTGATGATAAAAACATGAATTCCAATCTGTTTTATAAATCAATTGCTGTTGCTTGGTAGATATCAGATACTTCTAAGACGGCGTCTAATTTTGCTTGTTCAAGTGGCTTATCGACGGTCAGCATCATAATTGCTGCACCACCTGCCTCAGCACGCCCCACTTGCATTGTTGCGATGTTAATATTATTTTTTGCAAGTAATGTACCAACTTTTCCAATCGCACCTGGTTGGTCTTTATGATGAATCATTAGTAGATGCCCTTCTGGTACGACATCCATGCTATAGTTATCAACTTTTACGATCCGTGCGCCAAGTCCATTTAATAATGTACCTACAACTTGATGTGTTGTTGTTTTTGTTTTAATTTCCACCGTTAACAAGTTTGTAAACCCTTTGGTTGCAGATGATTTTTGTTCGTGAATTGTGATACCACGTTTTTTCGCTAGAAAGTCGGCATTAACATCGTTGACACGTGAACCTAAATGGTATTTTAAATAGCCTTTGACTGCATTACGTGTAATCGGTGCAACATCTGTTTCTGTTAGATGTCCAGCGTAATAAACATTGAGTTCCTCAATTGCTTCTGTTTCTAGACGAGACAAGAAGACACCGAGTTTTTCTGCCAAATAAAAATAGGGTTCAATTTTTTTCATAATATCCTGTGGAACGGATGGAATATTGACTGGGTGTAATGCTAAACCACCTGATAAAATCGTCACAACATCCTGACTGACATCAATTGCCACATTTTCTTGTGCTTCAAATGTGCTTGCACCTAAATGAGGTGTTGCAATAACTTCTGGTAAATCCAATAATTTATGATCTATTGCAGGCTCTTCTTCAAATACATCAAGTGCTGCACCGGCTACTTTTTTATTGACAATAGCGTTGTATAACGCTTCTTCATCAATAATACCACCGCGTGCACAGTTAACAATTCGGACATGCTCTTTCATTTTGTTAAAGGCATCCTCATTAATGATGTGCCGCGTTTCCTTCAGCAACGGTGTATGGACAGTGATAAAATCAGCTGCCTCTAAAACATCATCTAATGTACCGTAACCAATGCCCATTTGTTCTGCCTTTTCTTCTGTGAAAAATGGGTCATAGGCAATAACATTCATGCGCTGTCCTTTTGCACGTGTTGCGACTTCTGTTCCAATTCTTCCGAGTCCAACAATGCCTAGCGTCTTTCCTTTTAATTCGACACCAACATAGGACTTACGATCCCACTTACCGTTTTGAAGCGCATTATATGCTTGTGGGACGTTTCTAGCTAAAGACATAATCATGGCCATTGTGTGCTCAGCTGCTGAGTTAATATTTCCATTTGGTGCATTCACGACAATAACACCATTCTCTGTCGCCGCTTTTAAGTCAATGTTATCAACACCAACACCTGCTCGACCAATTACTTTTAAGTTTTTTGCATTTTCAATGATGTCCGCTGTTACTTTTGTCTGGCTTCTCACTAATAAAGCATCCACATCTTGCAGACGGTCAATTAATTCAGCTTCTGATAAGCCCGTTTCAAAAATGACCTCAATACCATCCGCTTCATATAATGGGTATAGTCCTTCTTCACTTAATGGGTCAGAGACAAATACTTTAAATGTCATTTTTCAGTTCCTCCTGTTGATAAATAAATTTCTTGAGCGGCAGCAACACCTTGGCCGAGTTTGACTTGCTTACCAAGTTTATGTAAACCGACCTCAATCATCCCAATAATTTGTAACACATCAGCTGGCGTGCAATAACCCATATGACCAATACGCACGACTTTACCTTTTTGATGCTTTTGACCTCCAGCTAAATCTAAACCAAATTCTTTTTTCACAATTTTCCGTAATGCTTCCGGATCAAAGTCGGAAGGTTCAATAGCTGTTACGGTTGGTGATGCCGACTCATCTGATGTCAACAATGGAATATCCAGAGCGCGCATCGCAGCACGTGTCATATTTTTCATTAACGTATGTCTTTGATAGACATTTTCTAAACCTTCTTCTTGAAACAGTTGTAGCACTTGTTGTAAACCAAACAACAATGAAACAGCCGGTGTAAATGGTGTCGAGTCACTTTCTAAACTCTTTTTATATTTAACCAAATCTAAATAAAATCTTGGTCGCTCATTCGCTTCAATAATGTCCCAAGCACGATCACTTACTGCAATGAAACTTAAACCTGGTGGTAGCATCATCGCTTTCTGGGAGCCCGTAATAAAGATATCGACACCCCAATCATCCATTTGGGCATCAACACCACCGAGACATGATACACCATCAACTAGAAGAAGTGCATTTGAGTGGTCATGAACAATACGACTTAATTGTTCAATCGGATTTAAGACACCAGTAGATGTTTCACAATATGTGGAGACAACCGCTTTTATATTTTGATTGTCTTGTAAAAATTGTTTTACCTCTTCAATGTCAAAAGCATCTCCCCAGCGTGTTTCCATACGATGCACATTGAGTTCATAAGTTTCACATATTTGGGCAAAACGATCACCAAATGATCCAGTTACAAGAACAAGCACCTCATCTCCTGGACGTGTTGCGTTCACAGCCGCTGCTTCCAAACTAGACGTTCCACTACTTGTCAGCATTAGAACATCTTGCTTTGTACCAAATACGGCTTTGAGATTTTCCTTAAGATCCTTTACTAATAACGATGTTTCTTGTCCGCGATGACCAATCATCGGCTGGCTCATAGCACGCTGCACACTTGGTGGAATAGGTGATGGTCCTGGGATTCTTAATATATTCGTATCTTGTTGCATGATCTGTCTCCTCGATTCTATAATAAATGTAATGTATTGATTCAATTCATACATAAAAATTTAAACATGATTCAATAGGACATTCTAAACAACCGTGGCTCCGAGCGTATTTTCAAAATGGCCAAGTGCCCATTCATGTCCAAGTTCGTTAAAGCTTGCGACAGCATCTTTGTGAACGACAATCTTGAAACCTTTATTATACGCATCAACTGCCGTATGCAAAATGCAAATATCTGTACACACCCCAACCAAATGGAGTTCAGTAATATTACGTTCACGTAATTTTAACTCTAAATTTGTGCCCGCAAAAGCACTGTAGCGTGTTTTATCAAAATAGAATACATTTGATGAATTTTTATTTTCTTCATAAACACGAGCAAGATCACCATATAACGCTTTGCCAGGTGTCCCGTTAATATTATGTGGTGGAAATAACGCTGATTCAGGATGCAAGGTGTCACCCGCTTCATGGGCATCAATACCAAAAGCCACAAAATCTCCAGATTCAATAAAAGATGTTGTTAATGAAACCATCTTTTCTTCTAATGCTTGGCCTGGTTTGCCACATGTTAACTTCCCATCCTCAGCTACAAAGTCATATGTGTAATCGACATTAATCAGTGCGCGTTTCATTACGATGCCTCCCTTAAAGGTATAAATGTTTTATTTTTTCAACAAAACCATGTTGTGAAGAAATTTAAAGTTCGTGATTTACTGCACATAACTGTTTAGTTTCATTAATCATCATATTATAACAAATTATAGCGCGTATTTCCTTACTTTTTTTAAAAATGTCTATTTAAAAGTGAAAATTCCGGCTGTATAAACATACATCGTTAAATCTCTAACAAGTAGCATCAATCTCCAGACATTTTTTGTAAAAATACCAAAAAGGGTATTTTTATTCATTCTGCCTGTTAAAAGTATACACCAGATTAGCTATCATCACATTTATGAACTGGTGACTCTTCAACGATAACATCATATGCTTTCCCATGCTTGCGCTGTGCAGCATGATCGGTTGGACCAGCAATACCCGTATATGAAAAGCCATGTGCAATCGCTGTTGTAACAAAGCATTTTGCAGCATAAACAGCTTCACGGACAGATTTTCCCTTCGCTAAATGGGCTGTTATAGCTGCTGAGTACGTACATCCTGCACCACTCGTGTTTGTCGTATCAATGCGAGGCGCCGTGTACGTTGTTAACTGTTGACCATCATACAAAACATCTACAGCTGGCCCCTGCAACCGCCCACCCTTAACAAGGACATGATTAAACCCTTGTTCATGGATATCTATTGCAGCTTGTTTTAAATCATCGACACTTTCCAAAATTCGACCATTCAATAACAATGATGCTTCTTCCATATTTGGCGTCATAATCGTTGCCAGTGGCAATATTTTGCGTTTCAAAATATCTATTGCATCATTTTTTAAAAGTTTAGATTTTAATTTTCCAATCATGACTGGATCAACAACAATTGCTTGATCTGTCACTTGCTCTAACAAGATTGCTACAGTTTTAATAATCGGCGTGGAAAACAACATGCCAAGCTTTAATGCATCAACACCAATTTGATCAAATGCTGTGCGAAATTGTGCCTCGATCGATTCAATTGTTTGCATATGTACATTTTTAGTTGTGACAGGATGACGGGCAACAATCGCTGTTATGGCACTCATACCATACACATCCAGCTCCTGAAATGTTTTTAAGTCAGCTTGAATACCCGCACTACCTCCCGCTGCAGATCCAGCAATTGTCAAGACGCGTGGTGGTTTTTGCATATAAAAAATTCCCTTCTCCGTCATTTACTACCTATTACTTTAGCAAACGATGTCTAATTTTACAAAACTGATAACTTTCTTTACAAGATCGTGACACCGCTAAATAACCACGATTTATATAGTATAATGAACTCAAAATTTAGAAACAATGTTGACGACTA
>Ga0209487_1002880_pt1 | contig 13729 bp, 15 predicted proteins | sample Poulit2012_FD_187524 | JGI IMG/M metagenome (GOLD analysis project Ga0209487, IMG submission 187524) | Agricultural soil microbial communities from Georgia to study Nitrogen management - Poultry litter 2012 (SPAdes) (version 2) | ecosystem: Environmental > Terrestrial > Soil > Agricultural land... | reverse complement strand
ATCTTCTACATCCTAATGCAGATTGACCAACCTTCTTGATATACCCTAGTTTATTTGTAACAAATGAAAGGATTATCCATTATTTTGTCGAAATCTTTATATATGGAGGATCATTATAAAAGCATATGGAGGGAAAGTTTATGAAACCATTTCAGCTTCCTGGAAACTTTTTGTTCGGCACAGCGACCGCTTCCTTACAAATTGAAGGAGGTGACCGAAACAATAATTGGTATCGTTTTTGTGAGCAAGGAAAGACAAAAGACGGGACCCATTGTATTGTTGCTGCCGATCATTGGAATCGCTATAAAGAAGATATTGCTTTGATGAAAGAACTTAACCAACAAGTGTACCGCATGAGCATCGAATGGAGCCGCATCGAACCAAGACAGGGTGAGTATAATGAAGAAGCATTAGTTCATTATCGCAAAATTTTAAAGCATCTTTTAGATAACGATATTCAACCCCTCGTCACTTTACATCACTTTTCCAATCCAATTTGGTTTGAGGATGTAGGTGGATGGGCAAATAAAAATTCACCTCAAATTTTCCACGACTTTGCTAAAAAGGTTGTCTATTCTTTAGGCGATCTCGTTTCAGACTGGATTACAATCAACGAACCGAATGTGTATGCAGAAGGTACATATAGTGCTGGAAACTATCCACCTAACAAACCGAACTTTCTTCATTTCTTTTCCTGTGCAAAACATATGGCTAAGGCTCATATTCTCACTTATAAAAGCATCCACAAAATCCGCGAAGAGCGTGGTTTTTCCGGTCAAACTATGGTCGGTGTTGCCAATCATTTACGAATTTTTGATCGGGAAGAAGGGGACTTGCTTGCTAAAATTCCTATAAAGCTTGTTGACTATATTTTCCATGATATCTTTATGGAAGCAATGATTTACGGCAAGTTCAAATTCCCAATCGGCTTCGGTACTTACCCTCTCGGCAAAGACACCTATTGTGATTTCATGGGCATCAACTACTACACAAGGGATATTATCAAATTTTCCTTCAATCCTTTTAGACTTTTTTCCAAATTAACTGTTAAAGAAAATACACCAACAAATGATCTTGGCTGGGAACTATATCCTGAGGGCTTATATCGTATTTGCAAAAAAGCTTGGGATGACTATGGATTTCCGATTTTTATAACAGAAAATGGAACCTGTGATGCAAAGGACGATTTTCGTGGTCAGTATATTTATGACCATTTACATGTTGTCAAAAGGCTTATTGATGATGGGGTAGATGTACAGCGATATTATCATTGGTCCTTAATTGATAATTTCGAATGGGATGAAGGGTTGACTCCGAGATTTGGCTTGATCGAAGTTGATTACGAAACCCAGGAAAGAACTATTCGAGAAAGTGCTAAGTTTTACGGTGATATTGCTAAAGAAAGTGGTGTCACTAAGGAACTCATCGAAAAATATTCTTTTTTACAAGCTGATTGATCGAGAGAGGTGGTGAAAGTTATCATGAGAAAAGGTTATGTCATTCCTAGAAAAGAAAAGGTTGCTTATGGTTCTGGTGATTTAGCGATTAATTTAGCTTTTGATAGTGTAAACTTTTATATGCTTTGGTTTATCGTAACCGTTGCAGGTATTTCTCCTGCTAAAGGTGGGCTCATTTTCATGATTGCTAGAATTTGGGATGCGGTGACAGATTATTTTATGGGAAGAATTACAGATCGAACGGTGACGAGCTTAGGTAAGCAAAGACCTTATTTAATCTTTGGAGCCGTGCCGATGGGTCTTCTATTTATGGCCTTATGGTTCGTTCCCGATTTATCGAGTAATGGAAGGTTTTTATATTATCTCGGCATTTATATTTTATTTAATACAGCATACACCGTTGTTGCTGTGCCATACGGGGCGCTTATGGCTCAAATGACGCAAAACTTTAATGAACGAACGGTCTTATCTAGTTTCCGTGTTGGCTTTTCCTTTGTCGGATCCCTTTTTGCCGCTGCGGGTATTCCTTTACTCGTTGACGTTATTTTCGCAAATCAGTCCGAAGCAAGGAGTTATTTATATATGGGAGTTATCTTTGGTATCATCATGGCGATTCTTTTAATAACAACCGGAGCGATTTCTAAAGAACGGGTAAAAGGTGCCCGCACGAACTATGAAAATTTCCTAGAAACAATCATCTCCTTTTTTAAATTGAGAGAATTCCGTCGAGTATCAGGATTGTATTTGTTTAATGCGATCGGTAGTGGAATTATTATGGCCTTATCGATCTTTTTTCTTAGTGATGTGCTAAAAGTCGGGGATGATGCAGCGGTTTTTATGGCGATTCCTTTAGTGACTGCAATTTGCTTTGCTCCTTTTTGGACAATCGTTAGTCACCGAGCAGGGAAAACAAAGGCTTACATTTTTGGTGGTCTGTTAACATTAATCGTTCTTGCAACAGTTTTTATCGTACCAGCTGAACACATACCGATTATCGCCGTTTTCCTCTTTTTTGTCGGGATTGCCCTATCCGCTTTACAAATTATACCGATGTCTCTTCTTCCGGACGTCATTGATATTGATGAATATAAAAATAATATTCGCCGGGAAGGTGCGTTTAATGGACTTATTATGTTTCTCCATAAAGCTTCTTCCGGATTAGCTGTCGGCGGAGTCGGTCTGATTATTGAATGGTTCGGTTACCAAGAGGCTGTTCCCGGACAAACGGTGGATATCGTTCAACCAGATAGTGCCCTTACAGCAATTCGGGTTGTGCTCGCCTTAGGGCCGGCAATTAGCTTTATTATTGCGATGCTATTTGCGAGAAACTTAGATGTCTCAGAAAGGAGATTTTCTACAATTATGGATGAGTTGAAGATAAGGCAAGAGAAACGCAGGACTGACATGTAAGACATGAGCATCCTTACAATTGATAAGGCTTTTAAGTGTTATCACAGACTATTTTATATCAGTTAATCAATTGTAAAGGATGCCGCCACATAGTATTCATCAAAATCACCTGGAGACCTAAAATCGGACACATCTTTAATTATCCGATATTCTCCCGTTCCAAGTTTTCCATACAACCATTCCCAATCAACTTTGAGCTCACTAGGTTCTGACGGCCCTAATTCATAACTGATATCATCAAAACCGTATTCATCTATAATCGTCGGCACTTGATACCAATCACCGTCAAGCTTCTTTTCCAATGAAAAATAATCACCATAAATAGCTTGTTTATTAGAACTATTCTCAAATACCACAATTAACTCTGTCTGAGAAACACTGCCTTTTTTAACAGTCATAGATACCCCTTCGAAATTATTAAGTGTATCATATGGTGTAGGAACCCAGTTCTTTGTTTCCTTTACGGAGCTCCCTTGAATACAGGCGACAAGGGACATGCAGGTTAACAATATAGCAACAAGAAAAAAAGGGTGCTTCATTAATTAAACCTCCTTCTTTTTATCCTAGCATAAGACTAAAATGATTAATATAGGACTATTCTCAAATAATGGATAAACTTACAAATGAAACTGTCTATCTATAAACTGAAAGTCTGCCTTGATTTCACGTCAATTCTTTACACAGCTACTTTTATATGTTTATAATTGAGTTGTGCAATTTTTGCACACATCTGTCTAGTTTAAAGGCTAGACCGTTGTTCGAAACCATCCAACGTAAAAAATACTAAGGGGAGAGAAAAATGAATATTCGAACGATTGTTGTGAATGCATTACTTGCAGGTATTTATATCGCCATGACCGCTTTTGTGTTGCCGATAAGCTTTTACCAGCTCCAATTTCGAATTTCGGAAATTTTAAATCACTTAGTCGTCTTTGATAGGAGATACTTTTTCGGAATTGTCGTCGGTGTCTTTTTAACAAACCTTTTCTTTTCACCACTCGGTGCTTATGAATTTATTTTCGGCCTATCACATACAGCAATATCGCTAGCGATTACGATTTACCTCGGACGATTTATTAAAAACAAACTCGTCCTTATGGGGATTAATACCGTCGTATTTTCCTTTAACATGTTCCTCATTGCCTATATGTTAAAGTTAGCCGGCGAAATGGGCGACCAAGTCTTTGCGATGTTATGGCTATTTTTAGCTTCCGAAGAATTTATCGTTATGGGGGTCGGAGCCTTTATCATGTATGTCATTCACAAGCGCATTAATTTCAAACGCATTCTCGAAACATAAGGGATCCAAGCTCCTAGCAATGACGCTAGGAGCTTTTCTGTTTTACTACGTGGGATTTTGTAAAAAAATAGTGCTGAACGTGTTTTGACAATCTTAATTTAGGTAAGCCTTCCGGTTTGCTTAGCGCGATTTTTCGGTGGACTTTCTTGGAATGCGTCTTCAAGTAAACTTAGCGCTGGTTTCTTCGTCAACCTTACTTGAAACGACCCCCTCAAGTAAACTTAGTACTATTTTCTCCGTCAACCTTACTTGAAACGACCCCCTCAAGTAAACTTAACGCTGGTTTCTCCGTCAACCTTACTTGAAGCGGCCCACTCAAGTAAACTTAGCACTATTTTCTCCGTCAACCTTACTTGAAACGACCCCCTCAAGTAAACTTAGTACTATTTTCTCCGTCAACCTTACTTGAAACGACCCCCTCAAGTAAACTTAACACTGGTTTCTCCGTCAACTTTACTTGAAGCAGCACTCTCAAGTAAACTTAGTGCTGGTTTCTTCGTCAACCTTACTTGAAACGACCCGCTCAAGTAAACTTAACACGATTTTCCTTACTAACCTTACTTGAACCGATCCTCTCAAGTAAAATTAACGCTGATTCCCTCGCCTACCTTACTCCAAACATACCTTCAAACATTTTATTCTACTTTTCCAAGGCCCTGAACCTCAATCACACAGTAAATTCAACATATATAAGTAAAATAAAACGATCCGAACATAAAAAACCATACTTAACCATTGTGGCAAAAGGAGCTTACCTTAATATGGAAAACAGTCCGTTCATCCTAAGGAAATTTAACAAAAGAGCATCCATCGCTCAAATAAAAAAGGACAATCCACCGAAGGATAGCTGTATTATCGACTATTCCCTCGGGAGATTGTCTCTCTCATAAATCTCTTAGCACTTTCATATGTCTACTTTTTCCATATGAATTAAATTTTTAGTTACTACCTTTTTTCAGTTTTGCTGCAACATCAATAACTCGCTTCGCTTGATGTTTGACTGCAGCTTCTACGTCTTCTACCATATTTCCTTCTCCATCAATTGTTACAGAAGTTCCATAGGGGTTTCCACCAGCAGCAAAAATAGAATCATCGGTATATCCTGTTGGAACAATAATCATTCCTAAATGGGACATCATTGTATATAAAGATAGGACTGTTGCTTCTTGTCCACCGTGGGAGTTTCCGGCTGATGCCATTGCTGTCGTTACTTTATTAACTGTTTTTCCTGAGCTAAAAAGTCCACCAAGGGTATCTAAAAACTGCTTCATCTGGGCGGCAACAACACCAAATCGTGTTGGTGAGCTCCAAATAATTGCATCTGCCCATTCAATATCTTCTGCTGTTGCTTCTGCTATCTCATCTTTTGTAGCTTCATAGTGTTCTTTCCATGCTGGGTTTTGTTCAATAGCTTCCATCGGGGCAAGCTCCGGAGCTCTTACAAGTCTCGCGTTTGCTCCAAGACTTTCTGCTTCCTCTTTTGCCCACTTTGCCATTTGATAGTTTGTTCCTGTTGAACTGTAATAAACAATAGCGACATTAATATTTTCCATTATTGCATATCTCCTTTTAATATTATGTTTTGTTCATGTTTGCAATTTATACAATAAATTTTAATTGATTACAGAGCCATCCCTCCGCTATTCAATGTATTCATATTATATGAATCCGAGATATTAGGAAAAAGCAATGCGACATTAAAGGTCTGCCGCATAATAGCCTAACTTTTTCAAAAGAGTTATGACTTCTTCCTTCTCTTCCACATTAAGGCCAGCAAAGATTTTCTGAAGCGATTGTTTATGCTCGGGGAAAATTTCATCCATTAAAGATTTTCCTTCGTCGGTCAACACGGCATAGGTAACCCTTCGATCCTCTGCACAAGCTTGTCGCTTTAAAAGCTTCTTTTGCTCTAACTTATCGACAACGTACGTTATGCTACTACTTGCAAGCAATACTTTTTTTCCGATTTTTTGAATCGGCTGTTCCCCTTTACTATAGAGTAATTCTAAAACAGCAAATTCCGTCGGATTCAGTTCATACGTGCGAATATCTTTAGCGACCTCTTTTTGAATCGCTTCTAACGCTCGTGATAAAACGACAAAAAGTTTTAATGACAATTCAACATCTTTTTGCATATTAACCATATCCCTTTAATTAATATATCTCGAATTCAAAGTTAATTATATGTCATACTTTTATTAGAGTCAATCACTTTGCTTTTCGCCACCCGGAAATAGGATATAAGACCAAGAGACAATCGAATCAATTACAAAAATTAAAATCCATAGTTGGCTAACAGAGCCGATTATTTCATCATGAAAGGGACCTTCATCCGTCGTTTCCGCTGCATACCAGGACCAATCGGTTAAAAAGTGCATAATCCCCTCATCATGTTTCCCGTATGTGACCCAAAAATACGCGTGGCCCCCGATAAAAACTCCAAAGTGAGTAAGCCACCATAAAAAATAGTTCCGAGCAATAACTTTTGGATTTTTAGCCCGTTCCATTCGTTGTTTATCTTTTTCCGTGAGTAAATCGACATTTTTCCATTTGCCTACTTTTTGTTTAATGTATCTGTCCAACTTTTGAAAGTCAGATATTCCAAACGTCAAAGCATACAAAAGGAAAATCGTAACGACGATCGTAAAGGCAGAAATTTCGCCCGTTTCCCGATAAACGACAACCGCTAGGATTACCTCTGTACCGAGTAACATAAAAAATATGATTAGAAAAAAATAGCTTATCGATTGTTTTTTCAAGGCATAGCGAAACACGAGAAACAATAGTAAGGACACTGTTGCCAAAATTTCTAGCGTAATAAAAATTTCCCAATGATAATGTAGTAAGGCTTCTATCATGGCCACTCCCTTTTAGTTCATACTATTTTAGTACATATGTAACAACTCGTGATATACTAGTTTATAGGTACGTACGGAAATTTAATTTATAAATGAGGTGTTTGACAATGTTTAATTCCGTTTTATTATACACGAATCAATTAAAAGAGTTAAGAAGGTTTTACATGAACATTTTAGAATTAAACATTACGGATGAAACTGAAGAAGCCTTTTCGATCGATATAGGTACATCAAAACTTACCTTTAAACAAAGTGATAAACCGTGCTTTTACCACTATGCAATTAACATTTCGGGAAATCAATTCTCGATGCTAAAACATCGAATCAAAGAGCGAATTCCATTAAATCGTGAACGGGGCATTGATGAGGTATACTTTTCAAGTTTTGATGCGGATTCCATGTATTTTGAAGATCCTGCTGGTAATATTATCGAACTGATTGGTCGTAGAAAACGGGATTTATTTGGGAATCCGACATTTGCAGAATCTTTTTTTAACATTAGTGAAGTCGGAATCGTTTCATCACATTTAGATGATCTAAGTGAAGAGTTTCAAGATATTGGCCTTCCACTTCGGGGAACGGAAATCTCTTATGACTCGGTAAACTTTTTTGGTCGAGAGGAGTCCTTTATCGTTCTCGTACCACCGGAGCGTAAGTGGTATTTTTCCGAACAAATGTCTGAAGTTTTTCCCCTTGAAATAGAGCTCACGAACGGATATCACATAACAATTAATGAAGAAGGTCTAGCAAATATTACGAAAACAGAGGACGACTAAAGGGAGACAGTCAACATGAAAAAGTGGTTTTACATTATACTCACTTCTCTCCTCTTTGCTCTTATTGGTTGCTCAGAGGCTAACAATGAAGATAAAGTTTCCTTACGCATCTCAGCAGCGATAAGTTTAACCGAAGCCCTCGAAGAGATTCAAACGATCTTTGAAGAAGAACATGATGTTTCCCTATCCTTTAACTTCGGTGGCTCCGGCACCCTAGCCCAGCAAATTGAGCAAGGTGTACCGGTTGATGTATATATCTCGGCAAACACAGACTGGATGGACCATCTTGAGGAAAAAGGGTTGTTAGTAAAAGAAACACGTGACACGATTGTCGAAAATGAACTCGTGCTTATCGCTGCGCAAAATACTAATATTAATGAAGATAGCTTTGCCAAAATAGATTTCCAACAATTTTCCCATATAGCGATTGGTAACCCAGAAAGTGTTCCCGTCGGCAAATATACAAAACAATCCTTTGAAGAAATAAATACGTGGAATGAATTAGAAGAACAAATCATTTTCACAAAAGACGTGCGGCAAGTCCTCACATATGTGGAATCCGGTAATGCAGATATTGGATTTGTTTATGCAAGTGATGTTCGGGAAGATAGTAATGTAGAGATTGTCACAACCGTTGATCGCTCCTATCATGAAGAGATTGTCTATCCAGGGGCGGTCCTCCTTGGGACGAAACATGAAGAAGCAGCGAAGGAGTTTTTAACGTTTCTGGAATCACAAGAGGCGAAGGAAATCTTTGAAAATCATGGTTTTGTTAAGTAGAAAAAGGTGATGGCTTATTTCATTCGTTAATTTTTCACCCTTTTGGTTGTCGTTTAAGACGGCGACAATTGCGACGGTTATTGTGTTTATCATCGGTATTTTTATAGCTTATCAGTTTTCTCGGTCACAATTTAAAGGGAAAAGTATTTTAGAAGCGATGATGATGTTACCGCTTGTTTTGCCGCCGACGGTCGTTGGATTTATTTTACTTTATTTATTCGGGAAAAATGGACCACTTGGACGGTTTTTAGCGATATTTGATATTCAAATTGTGTTTACTTGGTATGCGGTCGTTATTGCGGCGATTGTTGTTTCCTTTCCACTCATGTATCAAAGTGCATCGGCTGCTTTTAAACAGTATGATGAAAATTTAGAAAAGGCAGCCCGGACGATGGGAGCTTCAAAATGGCGGGTGTTTTGGACGATTTCCTTTCCCCTCGCTTGGCCGGGACTACTTGCCGGATTAGTGCTCACCTTTGCCCGAGCCCTTGGAGAATTTGGCGCAACCCTTATGGTCGCCGGATATATTCCGAATGTGACAGATACGATTCCCCTAGCAATTTACTTTGAAGTGGAATCAGGTAATATGGAGATGGCCGCCTTTTGGGTCATTATTATCGTTATTTTAGGGTTTAGTGCAATGCTCTGGCTAAACTGGTGGAGCCGACGAAATATGATGAAATATAAAGATAGAAACGGGTAGGAGAGACTTTTATGCTTCACGTTCATATCCAAAAACAAATGAGTCATTTTCTAATTGATGTGGAGTTTTCGGTCGGAAAGGAAATTGCTGTTTTGTTTGGTCCGTCCGGCTCGGGGAAGACGTCTATTTTACATAGTATTGCCGGCCTGTCACCAGTTAAAGACGGCTACGTTCGGTTAAAGAATCGCCTTTTAATGGAAGATGGTAAACGTCTTATTCCCGTGCATGAGCAAAATATCGGATATATGTTTCAAGATTATGCGCTTTTTCCCCATATGACCGTTTGGGAAAATATCTCCTATGGAATGAAATCGGAAAGTTTCGCCCGAAATCTTATGGAACAATTAGAAGTAGATCATTTAACAGATGAATATCCGCATGAGATTTCCGGTGGAGAAAAACAGCGGATTGCCTTAATTCGAGCCTTTGCAACGAAGCCCGATTTGTTATTACTCGATGAACCTTTCGCGGCACTCGATGATCAAACTAGAGAAAAAAGTCGAAAGCAATTACTTGATATACATAAACAATGGCGGATCCCGATGATTTTGGTCACCCATAATCGAAAAGATGCAAATATTCTCGCTGACCAAAGGATTTTTATCGAAAAAGGAAGATTAATTAAATAGACACACCCCCTGAGAGAAAGCAAAGCCCTTAGCGATGCGGATCGTTGCCTCCGCCGCTAAGGGTTCTTTTTTACGTAGAAATAAGTGCGCGAATTCTTTTTTCCTTTAATCGTTCTGGCCAATCTAATTGAATGTTTTGCCAGGACTTGCCGGAATCCGTTGAGCGGTAAAGACCTAAATTATTAACGGCATAAAATGTTCCTAGCTCCTCATCCCTTGTCGTTAAGGAAAAAATTGATGCACCATCTGGGTGAGGTAAACCTTCTTCAATAATCTCCCAGTCACCATCGCCTTCCCTTCGTGCGATAACCGTATGAGCTCGGGAGGGCATATAAGCGGTGCGAGCAGATTTGGCCGCTGAAGTAATTATTACGTCTGGATTTTGTGGATCAGTTTCTACATCAACTAAATAAGTATAATCACCAAGGCCTTCATTTTTCGTCGCCCAAGTATTTCCACCGTCAGTACTTTCTGCAAAGCCACCACCTGCCGCTTCATATATTCTTCCCTTTGCTTGCGCGTTCATCGTTAACGTATGGCAATCATACTGGGAGTTTGGCTTTCGATCCTCCCAAGTTTTCGCTTGATCAAGACTTCGCATCACACCACCGAGCTCAATACCTACAAAAATTCGCTTCGGATCATGAATATCCGGTTGAATATAGCGAACATGGTGGGTGTATGGGCGAGGTGGAAAGCTCCACGTTGTATGGGAAGGTAACTTTGGTAATTCAGGGGAGTCCTGCCACGTTTTTCCGTTATCCTTTGAATAAAATAATTCGCTCGGCTCTGTCCCCGCCCAAACGATGGATTGTCCGCCCTCATCTTCACTTACCGCAACACTTAACACTCTTGGGTGAGTGATGCCTTCACCGACTGGCTTCAGCGTTTTACCATAATCATCACTTACCATAAGACCATCATCAAAGGTCCCGATATACATACGCCCCGCTTTCTTTGGATCTATTGCGATACAATGAAACTCATAAGGATGCTCCTTTTCCATAAGTTCCCAGCTTCCATTATTATGTCTTACTTCATAAATCGAACGATCGGCAATGAAAAATAAGGAAAATTCCATCGATATTTCCTCCTTTTATTTACTCCTTATGTCTATCCTATCATGTAGGAGGATATTTTCCAGAAGGATTTTTATCGATAGTGTGGGTGTCTTCTTTAAAATTGCTCTCTTGTTCGAAATGAAATGAGCTTTTCGGTAAATAGTGTCTCGTGTACCACTTTATTTGGACTACTTCATAAGAAAACCTCTGTAGGCAGCCCAATTAAAAACCCTTAGAATTAGCTATCTGAGCTAACTCTAAGGGGAATCCTGTTCATCATCATCTGATTGAATGCCTGTCATTTCCTGTAGTCGTTTAATTCTACTTTCTACCGGTGGGTGTGTGGAAAATAAGTTCGATCTCCTTCGGCGTTTACCTAAGGGCATACTTATGTACATCGCCGCCGTTGCGGATGTCGCATTTTTTACTCGTCCACTATGGGAACTTATCTTTTCTAGTGCACGAATAAGCCCATGGGGATTTCGAATAATATTCACTGCTGTTGCATCCGCTAAATACTCGCGGTTACGGGAAATCGCAAGGCGAATGAATTGAGCTGCCAAGGGCGAGAAAATAATAAATATAATTGCAAGGAGCATTAAGGCAGGATGACCTTGCCGATCACCTCTTCTTCTACCCCCATAAAAAAGCATACGTGTTCCTATATTTCCGATATACACAATGACACCAACTAGCGCAATAGAAATTGTCATCACACGAATATCGTAATTTTGAATGTGAGCTACTTCATGAGCGGCAACACCTTCTAATTCTTCACGATTTAATTGTTCTAACAGCCCCGTCGTAAAGGCTACCGCCGCCTTATCTGGATTAATCCCTGTAGCAAAAGCATTCGGGACCGGATCATTCACAACATATACGTCAGGCTTTGGCAGCCGTGTACCCGCAATAACTTCCTCAACAATTCGATGTAATTGTGGATATTCAGAACGGGAAACCTTTCTTGCTCCTGACATCGACAACACTTGCTTAGATGCTGACATGTATGTCGTAGGGACGTAAATAGCTAAAATAACTAATGTCATAATAATCCCAGTAACAATATCGCCACTCGTCAAATAGCTTACCGCAATTCCCACACCGACAATCAGAAGGCAAAAAAGCAAAATAAGCATAATTGTCTTTCGTTTATTGGATTCAATTTGTTGATAAAGCATACTGTTCACCCATTAAAATTTAACCCTAACTGGTTCACGAGTTTCTTCAGGAAATTCAAGTAATTCTTGCTTTTGGAAGCCTAATATAGAGGCAAAAATGACTGTCGGAAACTTCTCCCGTTTAATGTTGTACTCAGCAGCTGTTCGGTTATACAATCCACGAGCATTTGTTACTTTATTTTCCGTTGAAATAAGTTCATCCCGTACATCTTGAAATTCTTTTTGTGCTTGTAATTCTGGATAATCTTCTGTTACACGATACAATGAACGAAGGGTTGATTGGAGTTGATTATCTGCTTGCACTCGTTCCTCTGGGGTACCAACATTTATTTTACTCCGTGCATTAATAACATCAACTAAGGTTTTATGTTCATGATCGATATAACCTTTAACTAATTCAATTAAATTTGGAATTAATTCGTATCTTCGATTAAGTTGGACATCAATTTGTTTAAAAGATTCTTCAATCCAATTGCGATATTTCACTAAACTGTTATATATCACAATTGAATAAATAGCAATAATCGCAATGATCACAACTAAGACAATAATTGCTGTCATAAGTATCTCTCCTCATCTATTATTTTTTTATTCAGATTGTCGCAATCCGTCATAACGGTAAATCGCAAACTTTCCATATTTTCCGTGAATCCTCGGAACATCAAATTGATTAATTAGTTCAAAAGGTGTGCGTGATTGTAAAAAATGTTTGAATTCTGATAATGGATAATACAAAATCAATTCCACTGTTCGAGGATGCTCATTTACCGATTGTAAAATATTATAAACTACTTTCCTGAAAATAGGTAGCTCAAATGGGTTAAAAAAGTAAAATTTATTATCTTCTTTTTTAATTTCATACATTTCAGCTAAACCATATTCAAGTGTAATCGGTGGAGTAGCCCCTTCCCGCTCATACATATAACTTTTTTTATTAAGTAATATTTCATCAAAGGTTTCATCATCTGCTTCTATCCCCGTAATTGGAACATTAAAATGATGGTGAATATAAAAAAGTGCCCGACCTCTACCACAGCCGAAGTCGACGACTTGATCATCTTTATGAAATGTGTACTTCCGAGTTAAAACATCTAATGCTTCATAAGGTGTTGACTCGACACGATTATGATGCTTTTCTTGAAGTTCCTTAACACCACTCGTGCGAATGCGTAATGCTTGATCATATTTTCTCTCTAACATCTATATTCCCCGTTTCTTCTCTTATGTCATGTATATGATACTAATATTCCGGTTACCATACAACTGAAAATACGAACACCGAAAGTTATCCACAACCTTATCAACAGATCACCTGTTTTGGGGATAACTCTTGAGGAAATCCTATGCTACGCGATCACCTTTGTGGGTATTTTTGTGGAAATAAATCTTTTTCCCTTGTGGGTAATGTGGATAACTCAACGAAGATCGCTTAGTTATCACATTTTCCTGTGGATATAATTGTGGATACAGTGGATAACTTTACATAATCAACTTTTAGTATTTGAAGAAAATTAAAGATTAGTCTGTTCATATAAGGGGTACTATGCTAGTATAAGTAAATACTTAGATGCCTTAAG
>Ga0209487_1002879_pt1 | contig 13733 bp, 14 predicted proteins | sample Poulit2012_FD_187524 | JGI IMG/M metagenome (GOLD analysis project Ga0209487, IMG submission 187524) | Agricultural soil microbial communities from Georgia to study Nitrogen management - Poultry litter 2012 (SPAdes) (version 2) | ecosystem: Environmental > Terrestrial > Soil > Agricultural land... | reverse complement strand
AGATGGACAAGTTCGTTATGCTGGAAGGAGTAAAGATGTTATTTCAGCTGTATATGCGGAGAACGATGAAGCCTTTATGTCGTATCTTCCGTCGGTTGCACGGTTATATGTTGAGCGAGCAGAGGGGCAGGAACGAGAGGTTCCATTAACAGTAAAAGATGCTCGTGCTTGGTTGCGAAATGAGTCGAAAATTAAGTCTCAAGAATCGGAACAACCTCGGGTTAAAAATGAATATTCCGAGATTTTACAAGCGAAAAATGTCTTTTTTCAATATGAACAAAAAGGTGAACTTATTTTAAAAAACTTTTCTATTTCGGTCAATCGAGGAGAGTTTTTAGCCTTAGTTGGTGGAAATGGAGCGGGAAAGACGACTGCTCTAAAGGTAATGTTAGGAATTGAGAAACAGCAACGAGGTCAGGTAAAGATGTTTAGGGAAAAGCTACATAGGAGAAAATTACCAAAGTTTTATAAGCGAATCGCTTATTTACCCCAACATGCTCAAGCTTATTTTTCAAAGGATTCAATTTATGAAGAGATGAAAACTGTTGCGAAAAAACATCAACTTTCCAATATTGAATATAAAATTGATGAAATGTTACACATGTTTCAGATTACACATTTAAAGCAGCGGCATCCGTATGATTGTTCTGGTGGAGAAATGCAAAGAGCGGCTCTTGCAACGATGTTACTTACTGAACCTGAGATTCTTTTTGTTGATGAGCCGACAAAAGGTTTTGATGCAGTTTCGAAGCGGAAGTTTGGAGAGAATTTACAGCAATTACATAAAAGAGGACTTACAATTGTGATGGTTACCCATGATATTGAATTTGCTGCCCAATATGCACAGCGTTGTGCCATGCTTTTCGAAGGGGAGATTACTGCTGAAGGTACACCAAAACAACTATTTCAAGGAAATTATTTTTATACAACTGCTATGAACCGAGCGACACGAAATCAACCGATCCCGGAGGCGTTAACGTTAGAGGAGGCACTCCAAAAATGGCCAAAACAAAAACACGCGCCTATTTAGTTGTTACGATAATTATTTTATTTTTTGTCTTATTAGCTTCTATTTTAATTTTTAATTATCGAGCGTATTTGTTCGTAAGCTTTTTAATTATTATAAGTATGATGTTACCGTTTTTTACACGGTTTGAAGTGAACGAAATAAAAGCTCGTGAAATTGTTATGCTTGCGATGTTAGCAGCAATTGCTGCGATTAGTCGAGTTCCTTTTGCCGGGCTTCCGAGTGTCCAGCCTACGTCTTTTGTTATTATTATGACAGGAATTGTTTTTGGGGCAGAATCAGGTTTTTTAGTCGGAGCTGTCGCAGCTATTGCTTCAAATATCTTTTTAGGACAAGGGCCATGGACACCGTGGCAAATGTACGCGTGGGGGATGATGGGATTGAGTGCAGGTCTCCTTAGGCATACATGGTTACTAACGACGAATTTTGGGAAAGTGATTTTCGGTTTCATTTGGGGCTATGTGTTTGGATGGTTCATGAATTTATGGATTGTTGTTAGTAACATAGAAAATCTAACATGGGAATGGTTTGTGACGATTTATGTATCAAGTGTGTACTTTGATTTAGCCCATGGGTTATCGAATGTATTGTTCCTCATCCTCTTCAGCGCGAGCTGGCTAAAAGTTATGGAACGATTACAGAAAAAATATGGCTTGCTCTCCTAATGTCAAATTGTAGTCGAACATGTAAAATTTTGTTAGGATATGAACAAGTGAAGAGGTAATGAGGAGGATAATAAATGTCAGAAGAAAATAAACGTGTTGCTGATTATGAAATTGATCCCGTATATACGAAGCGGTGGTCAACTAGGGCTTTTTCAAATGAAGAAGTTGAAGAGGAAGTTTTATATAGTTTGTTTGAAGCGGCAAGATGGGCACCTTCAGCAAATAATGTGCAACCGTGGCGATATATTATTGCTCGAACAAAGGAAGATCGGGAGAGATTCCTTTCTTTTATGAATGAGGGTAATCGAATTTGGTGTCACCGAGCACCGGTCCTTGTGGCCGTTGTTTCTTTTACCCGTTGGACTCCGACCGCGAAGTCAACAAATCCGACCCATGCCTTTGATACAGGGACGTCTTGGGGATTTCTTGCTTTAGAAGCTGTGAGGAAAGGATTAGTTACTCATCCGATGGGTGGTTTTGATCGAGAGAAAGCAAAAAAGGTATTAAATATTCCCGAAAAGTATGAAATTCATGCGATCGTTGCGATTGGTTATAAGGGCGATAAAGCAGATTTAACAGAAGAGTTGCAAGAGCGAGAGGTTGCATCCGGTAGAAAGAAAATAACTGAATTTATTTCTGAGGGCACTTTTAAAGAATCATAAATGCTCAAACCATAAGTTCAATCTTGATGGACTTATGGCTTTTTCTTATCCATTCTATTCTGAAAATAATTTATTTTCATTATTGTGGCTTTAAAACGTTTTCTCTGTAATGTATAATAAGTCTATCATCTTAGGGTTAAGAGAAGAGGGTTAGTTATGACAAATGAACAGTGGGAAAAGGATTTTGGTCCTCATCATATTGGTGATCGGGACTTTTTAATTGTAGGCATTATCACCTTTGTTATTATTAGTTTATTTTTACATGAGCCGATTTTATATGTCGTTATCGGTGTATTACTTACATATCTTATGATCAATATTGTTTACAATCGTACGGTTGGAAAGAAGCTGTACATGGATCCGAAGCGACAAACAATTCGGCTGTTTCAAGGGGATGAGAGTGAGTTATCTTTTGAATTAGAAAATGATGGTTTACTTCCGATGATCCACGGGCAATTTCGTTTTCAAACAACGTCAGTTATTAAAGCTTTAGAAGGAGATGTAACAACAGAAGAACAGGCGTATGCTTTTCACAAAACTTTTTCTATTCGTGGCAAGGGAAAAACGATCGTTTATTTTCCTTTTGTCGCTGACAGGCGAGGGGTTGCTCGAGTGCGGAATATCACCTATTCCTTTCCCCATTTATTTAATTTTAATGTCCTTACATTAAAGTATTTACCCTTTACACTTCGGGAAGTTGTTGTTTTTCCCAAGCCACTTAAAGTAGATCATGTAGATATTGCGTTTCAAATGGCGCCGGGAGAGCACCGGGTGCAACTTTCTCCCTTTGAAGATGTCCTTAGTCCAATAAGTACGCGGGATTATGAATATAGTGATCCTTTTTATCGCATTAATTGGAAAGCATCGGCTAAAACGCAAGAATTACAAACAAATGTGTATGAAAAAGTGGTCGATACATCTTATTTATTTCTTGTTAATATTCGTCCGAATAAAGATATTCTTCATTTAAGTGAAAACTTAGAGAATGTATTATCTTATACGACATATATTTGCCAACAAGCCTTTGAGAACGATGTCCCTTATGAATTGTTTGTTAATGCACGGACAGCAAGTGAAGTTCCTTTCTTACAATTACCTGAAGGAAGTGGACAAACTCACTATTTACGTAGTTTAGAAATGCTTGCGAGAATACCACGTCATTCAATGACTTATTCCTTTGCTGAGATGATTTATCGGGTTAAAAAGCAAGTATCGGCTCCGAAAACAGTCGTTATTATTGGTGATATTCCGGAAGAAGCGAAGGAACTTTTAGCTAAATGGTCACAAAGACAAAAGGATATTTATCAAGTCGTTCCCTATGAAGATGGTGCTGTTATGGAAAAGTGGGATGGGGATGTGCGTCTCTATGCCTAAATATTTTCTTTACTTTTATACGTATCATTTTCTAGCGGAAGCCTTTCTTGCATTTATCCTTTTATATCCTATTACGTTTCGGTATTTTTCTCATATACATTATGTTTACTACTTTGTAATTGTCCTATTATTGGCTGGATTGTTTTTTATCTTTATAAAATATCAAGTATCAACATTATTATATATAACGATTCTACCACTAGCGTTTTTACTATTTTATTTTGCTGATTTTCCTTTTGCTTTAATGGTTATTTTTCCAATCGTTTTCTTGTGGCGGTTTATGTCCATTCTTCAATATGAGAGGGCGGTAACGGATCAAGCATCTTTAGTTCATCGACAAACGATAAACCATGCGAATAGGTATTTAAAAATTGCTCTTGTTGCCAGTGCCATTGGAGTAGTCTATTCGAAGGAAGCGATGGTTGTATGGTTTGTTCTTGCTTTACTTGTTGTCTTATATGTTGGTTATTTCTTGAGCCATGTTTCTATGATGCAACAAAAGGAAAGGCAGTCAATAGATTTTCGTCCATTAGCCTTGACACCTCTTGTCTTTATTTTTGGGATAAGTTTTGCCTTGGTTTTTATGGCTCCTTTTCGTCAGCTGATGCAAAAGATTTACATGTTCCTTGTGACGGGAACTATTTACTTATTTAGTGGTGTCATTGCTTTGCTAGAATTTATCGTACCAGAACGTTTAAAAAATCGTGGGGAAACTGAAGGTGGCACTGTGAGTGGTGGGGAAACATGGGATGAAAGTAATCAATTTAAATATCATGCTGGTATTGATGAAAAGTATTTAACAATTGGGATGACAATTATTTTACTTATTGTTATTAGTTATATTATCTACCGACTATATCATCAAAAACGGGATAAAGTTTATGGGCGAACAGAAACAGAAACAGAGTTTGTTCCAATGCATGAAGAAGAGGAGGAGAAATCGTTTTTTGAAAAGATCTTTTCAAGCTTTCAGTGGGAGGAAAGACACCCAGTCAGAGAACTAATCTTTGCCTTTGAAAAGGATGCTAAAAAACATGAGGTAGGCAGACGCTCCTATGAATCAATTGATGAGTGGCTACATAGGATTGAAGTTGAGCTTGAAATTGAAACTTATCAAAAGGTAAGATATGGTTTACAAAACGTATCCGATGATGACGTTAAAAAATTAGAACAACAGTTACGAGGAATAAATTTTAAGGAAATAAAAGAACAACAAACATAAAAGGTGGGAGTTATAGTGGAAAATATTAAGCAAGCAAAGGAAGCATTAAATAAAGTAATTTATGGAAATGAAGATGTTATTGATTTATTATTTATTGCTCTACTTGCAGAAGGTCATGTTTTATTAGAAAGTGTGCCTGGAACTGGAAAGACTAAATTAGCTCGAAGTTTCGCAAAAGTACTCGATGCAAAGTTTGATCGCGTACAATTTACTCCGGACGTTTTACCGAGTGATGTAACGGGTATTCGTTATTTTAATCCGCAAACGAATGAATTTGAATTAAGGGTAGGTCCAGTTGTGACAAATGTTTTATTAGCCGATGAAATTAACCGAGCAACACCGAAAACTCAATCTAGTTTACTAGAATCTATGGAAGAATATCAGGCGACGATTGATGGGGAAACCCTTTCGATTCATAAACCGTTTATTGTCATGGCGACACAAAATCCTGTTGAAAGTAATTATGGAACTTTCCCATTACCAGAAGCACAGTTAGATAGGTTTTTATTTAAAATTAAACTTGCTTACCCAACGATGAAAGAAGCGGAACAAATTTTATCTTCTTATCGGTTAGAGGATCCTTATGATGATTTAGAACCGATGTTATCGATTGAGGAAATTAAGCAATATCAAGAGGAGGTAAAGGAAGTTACGATTGCGGATGATGTAAAAACATATTTACTACAAATTATTGAGAAGACGAGAAATCATGAGGATATTGAACTAGGGATTAGTCCCAGGGGAATGCTTGCTTTAATGCGTGCGTCCCAAGCACGAGCTTTTTTAGCAGAAAGAGAATATGTCATTCCAGAAGATATCAAATCGTTAGTTCCTTATTTATTTGCGCATCGATTAATTTTAACGATGGAAGGTGAGATGAGAAAGTCTGCGGAAGAAATTACAGAGGAGTTGTTAAAGGAAGTGCCGGTTCCGGTAGAATATTCATCGATGTAAAGGAAGGGTGCTGAACAATGATAAAACATCCAACGATAACATATTTCTACCAATTTTTAGCTGAAGCAAATATCATTTTTTATGTGACACTTTTGTTTACATATCGTTATTATTCCTTGGATCATTACTTCAGTTATATTCTTATTACGTTAATCATCGGTGGATGTTATATGTTGTTTGAACATTTTCGCTTGCACCGACTATATTTGATAGCAATTTTTCTCTTGAGTATAGGGCTATTTTATATCTTTGAATTTTTACATATACTTGCGTTTTTATATTCCTTTTTATTTGTGTGGCGTTATATAAGTATTCGTGCATATAAGCAACTTGATCATTCCGGGCTTTATTTGCATGGTTTGTATAATCGCTATGAACGAAATTTTGATAAAATATATTTGCATCTTTCCATTATTTTGGCTGCTTTTGTATTTGTTGTCACGAAGGAAAAAATTGTTCTCCTGTTGTTTTTATGGCAATTTTTCCTATTGTTATGGGGATTTTGGCTAAGTCATTTTTTATCTATTCAAAAAGAGGAACGTAAAAAGCTAAATTTTCGATATGTTAGTTTATTACCTGTTCTTTTGTCTTTTATTAGCGTGTTCGCCTTTTTTACCTATCATTATTGGGAAGTCGTTTTTCAAATGATTTGGAATCTCATTGTGTACACTTTTGTATTTATTAGTAATGGTGTCGTTAATTTTATTTCTCTTTTTTTCCCAACGATTGCCGATTTTGAGGTGACCTATGATAGCGGGGAAAATGATGTCACAGAAATGATCAATGCTTTTAGAGAACGCTCCTTTGAACAAAGTCAGTCAAATAATGACTTCATCTTTATTTCCGTGGTCATTATTTTTGTTGCCGGAGCAATTCTTGCATATTTTTTGTTACGTTCTTTTCAAAAAGGCCAATATATCCGTTTTATGAAGCCAGATAAAAATGTCGATTATGAAGAACAGAAAAAGTCAAAGGATCGTGAAACATCAAAGGTATCAGGGAAATCGAAGCAGCTTATGAGAGAAAAACTTCATCCCGTTCGGAAAATGATCTTTAATTTTGAAAGAGAAGCAGCTAAACATGAGTTAGGCAGGCGGGCGTATGAATCTTTATCAGATTGGTTACATCGATTAAATGTTGATATACATATTACTACGTATGAAAAAGTAAGATACGGGAAAAAGGATGTTAGCGAGAAGGAAGTCATGAAACTTGAAGAGGAGTTAAAAAAGGTCAAACAGAAGCTTGACCTTAAATAAAACGATATAAGATAAAATAAACGATAGTAATTGTTAAGAGTACAGGTGTGAATATGTACAAACTTGCGATGAGGTATCGTTTTTCTTTAAGTAGGCAAAAGCTTTCATAACTAAAGGTAGAGAAGGTTGTGAAAGCTCCACAAAAGCCAATCGCAATCGAAAGATAGAATATTTCAGCATAATAATAAGTTAAATAAAAGTAAAGAACTATGGCTAAAACAATTGAACCGACAACATTAATGATCCACGTACTAAGGAAGGACTTTGTATAGTCACTAAGAATAGCACGAGTGATGCTACCAAAAAAGCCTCCTAGGGCGATGTGGAAAATTTTCATTGAATCACCTGCCGTCTATCCATCCACTGATAGGCAAAATAACAGCTTAGTAATCCACCAAGAATACTAAGTAGAATGTAACTTGTTGCTAATAGAACATTATGTTGGATAAGTTCGACAACTTCTACGGTAACAGCTGAAAAGGTTGTAAAGGAACCGAGCACACCTACTGCAAGAGATTTGTGAAAAACTGGTGATAAGACCTTTTTGATAAAGGAGTGTAATAAAACAATTGTAAGTATAAAGGAACCAACTATATTCACGAACAAAGTATCCCAAGGGAATAAAAAATGTCCGAATGTCGATAAAGTTACTAGATAGCGTAACAAAGTCCCAATCATGCCACCGATACCGATGAAAAGATATTTTTTCATCATGCGATTTGACATTCCGGACAGAGCCCGTACACTTCAAACTTATGATCTTTAATCGTATATCCACCTAGTAAATTTTCAGCTTCATCCATCGGACAGATTGGTAACTTTTTGGTCGAACCACAATCATTACAAATAAAATGATGGTGATGTTTCGGACTACATTTAAAACGATAATGTTTTTCTCCTTGAAGAGTTGTTGCTTCTAAAATTTCTAATGCTTCATATAAGTTCAAGTTGCGGTATACAGTGTCAAAGCTCATCGTCGGATGGGTGTCTTCGATTAAATTCATCACTTCTTTTGCTGTTATATACCTATTTTCTCGCTCAACACAACGAATTAAATCCTTTCGTCGATCGGTAATTTTATGACCGTTTTCCCGTAATAAACGTATTGCTTTTTGAATATCCATATTATTCACCCCGTTTACGTTTCCATAAAATTGTACTAAGTAAAATAAGTAAGGCTATCATTACTATTGTGCCACCTGGAGGAATACTTAGGTAGTATCCTAAAATAAGACCTAAAATGACAGAGAACTCTCCGAATAAAATGGAGTAGCCAATAAGTTGGCGATAACTTTTTGCTAGTCGCATGGCAGCAGCTACCGGAAGGGTTACTAGGGCTGAAACGAGTAAAATACCAACAATGCGCATCGAAGCGGCAATGACAAAAGCAACTAATATAATAAATAAAAAGTGGATATGTTTCGTCTGAAGGCCAGAAACAGTTGCATGCTCTTCATCAAAAGATAAAGTGACGAGTTCTTTATAAAATAAAAAGACGACACAGAGAACAAGGATTGAAAGGATCAGAATCATATAAAAATCGGTTTTACTAACGGCAGAAACAGAACCAAATAAGTACGTAAATAAATCTTGATTAAAACCTTTTGCAAGGGCAATAAAGATTACGCTTAAACCGACGCCACCGGATAAGACGATAGGGATACCTAATTCTTGGTAGGATTGATAAACAGAGCGTAACTTTTCAATAAAAATGGCACCGATAACTGAAAAAGCCATTCCACTATACATGGGTGATAAAAAGATTAGTAAAAATCGCTTCTCCATAAATAGACCAAAAGCTATACCGGCAAGGGTAACATGACTTAGGGCATCGGCTAAAAATGAGAGTCTTCGAACAACGAGAAAAGTACCGAGTAAGGGAGCAATAAGCCCGATTAATAAACCAGTATAAAAGGTATGTCGTAAAAATTCAAATTGTAAGAAATGTTCGATCATTGAAATCCGTCCCTATTGTTGTTTGTTGTTCTAGTATAAAATTCCATTAATTCTGCATCTGAAAGTTTGAGATACTCGCTCGTTGTTCCAGAAAATTGAATGGTCTTATTTATATAAATGACGTTTTGAACGTAATTTTTCATCTCTTGTAAATCATGGGTGACGAGAAGTAAAGTCATCTGTTTTTCTTCATGTAAATACTTTAGTAGTTCGTAAAAAGTTTTGACATTTTTATCATCAATGCCCACAGTGGGCTCATCTAAGATGAGGATTTTTGGATCATTTACAAGAGCACGAGCAATAAAAACACGTTGCTGTTGACCACCAGATAAATCCCCAATTTTCTCCTTCATATACGCTTTCATTCCGACGGCTTCAATTGCTTCTTCAACTTTTTCTTTATGATGTTTTTTCATCAAACGAAAATAGCCAATTTTAGCGGTAAGGCCCATAGCAACAACTTCAAACACTGTTGCAGGAAAACCTTGATTAAAGGTGCGAACACGCTGGGACACATAACCGATAGAAGGATCCTTTTTCTTTGACCTTGTGGCACTAGAAGGAAAACTTATTTCTCCGGTTTCTGGAGGAAGTAATCCTAACATTAATTTGATAAGGGTTGTTTTGCCGCCACCATTCGGTCCAATAAGTCCAATAAAATCGCCTTGATTAATTGATAGATTTATGTTTTGTAAAACCTTCTGTTCTTCATAAGCAAAGGAAACATTGTTTAATGTAACAATCTGTTTTGTCATCGAATCGCCTCACTGTAAAGCTTTTTCAAGTTGTTGTAAATTATGTTTCATTAAGGAAAAGTAATTTTCTTCATTTTCGATATCGTCATCGACGAGTACTTCTAGATTATGAATAAATAGTCGTTTTGCATCTAATTCTTCTTGAATAATTTCTGCAATTTTGTTCGTCGCATTTTGCTCGAACAACACGTAGGAAATGTTTTTTTCTTTAGCGCTCTGAATGAGATTAGTTAACTCTTTTTGTGACGGTTCATCTGTTGCTGTTATACCACTAATTGGGATTTGCCGAATCCCGTAACGTTCTTCCCAATATTTATAAGCACCGTGGGAAACAATGATCTCTCGCTTATCTGTCTTGGCTAATGATTTTGCAAATTGTTCATCTAATGTCGTTAAGTCCTTCGTTAATTCATTAAGATTTTCCTGGAATACTTGTTTGTCTTCCGGGTAAAGTTCACTTAACTGTTCTGAAATCATGTTAGCAGCGATAATCATCCGTAATGGATCAAACCAAAAATGAGGATCAGCATCAACAGAGTCACTAGAGAAAATACCTTCATATTTTCCGATTTCAATAAAAGAAACATCGCTATTTTTTAAAGCAGATTTAGCTTTATTAGTAAAAGTTTCTAACTGTTCTCCGAGATAAAAAAAAGCATCTCCACTGGCGATATCTATCATTTCTCGTATTGTCGGTTCATACGTGTGAGCATCTACCCCAGGAGGGTATACAGTAACAACTTTAATATCATCATGAACGAGTTCGGTAACGAGAAAATGGATCGGATAAATCGTCGTATAAATTTTATGCGTACTTGATTTTGTTTCATTCGTTTTACCACAACTAGCTAAGAAGAGGAGTATAAAACTAATGAATATAAATCGCTTCATACATTCACTTCCTTTTTATAGTACGTTTACTATATCGTAATGATTCCGATTTGTAAATAAGAATGATTCCGATTAAGAAGGTCAAACAACATAAATCATATATTATTTAGAAAAACATTAGAATCTCTTGCATAGATATACTATACGGGTGTATACTATAGGTAGTTAGGAAAAAGGAGTGATCGACATGGATCAACAAATTTTATCTCCGCGTGAGGATGAAGATAAGATAGCGATAATTAATCGCTTGAAAAGGATCGAAGGACAAGTACGAGGCCTTCAGAAAATGATTGAGGACGATAGATATTGTGTCGATGTTTTAATTCAGATTAGTGCCATTAATGCGGCTTTAAAAAGCGTCGGCTTCACATTAATGGAAGAACATACAAAACATTGTGTATCAAATGCAGTAAAATCCGGTAATGGAGATGCGGCCTTTGAAGAGTTAATTGATGTCTTTAAACAATTTTCAAAATGAGGAGGATGAATATGGAAAAGAAACATCAAACTATTGGAATTACTGGAATGACTTGTTCAGCTTGTTCATCCCGAGTAGAAAAAATGTTAAATAGACTTGATGGTGTTGATGCTCAAGTAAACTTAATGACGGAAGTTGCAACCGTTGATTACGATCCAGAAAAAGTAAGTTTTGAAGATATTGAAAGTCAAGTCGTAAATTTAGGATATGGATTAAAAACAGAAGAAGTGCAATTACACGTTAGTGGTATGACGTGTTCAACCTGTGCACATACCATTGAAAGAAACTTAAATGAAATGGAAGGTGTCGTAGGGGCGACAGTTAACTTTGCTACAGAAACCGTATCAGTGAATTTTTATGAAAATGTAGCAAAAGTTTCAGATATTATTGAGGAAGTTAAACGGCTTGGATATGTTGCTGAGGACAAAACAGATCGAACAGAAGCAGACGAAAATAAAGAATTGAAAAAAATGCAGAGACATTTAATCATTTCTGTCATATTGTCTTTACCGTTGTTAATGACGATGTTAGATCATTTACTTGGAATTACATTACCAGCTATTTTTAATAATCCATGGTTCCAAATGGCTCTTGCAACACCAGTACAATTTTACATCGGTTGGACATTTTATGATGGAGCTTATCGCAGCTTACGAAGTAAAAGTGCTAATATGGACGTACTCGTTGCGTTAGGTACGTCAGCGGCATATTTTTACAGTGTATATGAGGGAGTAAAATATGTTATCAATACAGCATACGAACCTCATTTATATTTTGAAACGAGTGCCGTATTAATAACGCTCATATTGTTCGGAAAGTATTTAGAAACTCGTGCAAAAGGACAAACATCTGCAGCGATTTCTGCGTTGTTAGAATTACAAGCAAGAGAAGCACGAGTACTTCGTGACGGGGAAGAAGTTATGGTTCCAATTGAAGACGTCGTAGTCGGTGATCGCATTATCGTTAAACCGGGAGAGAAAATCCCTGTTGATGGGATGGTGAAACGGGGAGCAACTTCTGTCGATGAATCTATGATAACTGGAGAGTCTATTCCGGTTGAAAAAGAAGCAAATGCAGAAGTTATTGGAGCGACGATGAATATTAATGGTACGATTGAAATGGAAGCTGAAAAAGTTGGTGAAGATACGGCCCTAGCTGAAATCGTTGATATCGTTCAACAAGCTCAAGGGTCAAAGGCACCGATCCAACGAATGGCCGACATTATTTCCGGATATTTTGTGCCAATTGTCGTTGGAATTGCCATTGTCACTTTTATCATATGGATTAGTTTCGTATCACCGGGCAATATAGAACCAGCCCTTACAGCAGCAATTGCCGTTTTAGTTATTGCTTGTCCTTGTGCCCTTGGACTTGCAACTCCAACGTCTATTATGGTAGGAACTGGTCTTGGAGCAGAAACTGGAATTTTATTTAAAGGTGGAGAGCATTTAGAAAGAACGCACGAACTTGATACAATTGTCCTTGATAAAACGGGAACGATTACACATGGTGAACCTGTGGTTACAGACTTCACAAGTAATGATGAAGTTTTACAGTTACTAGCAAGTGCAGAGAAGGATTCTGAACACCCTCTAGCCACAGCAATTGTTAATTATGCAGTAGAACAAGAAATAGACTTATTAGATGTTGAACAATTTACAGCGATACCTGGTCATGGTATTTTAGCTATTATTGACGAGAAAGAAGTTTTGGTTGGAACAAGAAAATTAATGCGTGATTATGATGTAGATATTGCGAATGCTGAGAAAGAACTTGTAACTTATGAAGAAGAAGGAAAAACAGCTATGCTTATTGCGATTGACAATGAATTTCAAGGGATCGTAGCTGTAGCAGATACAGTAAAAGAAACAGCAGAACAAGCGATTACTACACTTAAAAACAATAATATTGATGTTATTATGCTAACAGGCGATAATGAACGCACAGCTCATGCCATTGCTAAAGAAGTTGGAATCGACCGTATCATCGCAGAAGTTCTACCCGAAGAGAAGGCAAATGTCATTAGTGAGTTGCAAGAAGAAGGTAAAAAAGTAGGTATGGTTGGTGACGGTATTAATGACGCACCAGCTTTAGCCGTCGCAGATATCGGAATTGCGATTGGTTCAGGTGCAGAAGTTGCGATTGAAGCTGCAGATATTACAATCTTAGGTGGAGATTTAACCTTAATTCCGAAAGCCCTCACACTAAGCCATGAAACGATTCGAAATATTAAACAAAACTTGTTTTGGGCTTTTGGTTACAATACAGCTGGAATTCCAGTAGCAGCCTTTGGTTTACTTGCACCTTGGATCGCTGGAGCCGCTATGGCTTTAAGCTCTGTCAGTGTTGTTACAAACGCCCTTCGTTTAAAACGAAAAAAATTAGCATAAAAAATATTAGGAGAGAGTTTATATGAAGAAGGCATTAAAAGTCGAAGGAATGACATGTCAACATTGTGAAAAATCTGTTCACGACGCTTTAGCAAATTTA
>Ga0209487_1002878_pt1 | contig 13735 bp, 9 predicted proteins | sample Poulit2012_FD_187524 | JGI IMG/M metagenome (GOLD analysis project Ga0209487, IMG submission 187524) | Agricultural soil microbial communities from Georgia to study Nitrogen management - Poultry litter 2012 (SPAdes) (version 2) | ecosystem: Environmental > Terrestrial > Soil > Agricultural land... | reverse complement strand
AATGTTTAAAGAAGGATTGGTGGCAAATTTGCATAAACAACGCATAGAAATAGAAACATCTTTTATCACACTGGGCCAATTCATCAAACTTGCCAATGTTTTTGAATCTGGCGGTATGATTAAGGCCTTCTTACAAGATACAGGTGTCCTTGTAAATGGTGAAATAGAGCAGCGACGTGGTAGAAAGCTTTATCCAGGGGATGTCGTAGAAATTGAAGAAATAGGAACGTACATTGTAGCTACAGAAATACATCATTAAAAATGGCTAAAATGCTGTTCTTACTTTCTTTACTTCATATAAAAATGAGGAATACGGATGCATATTAAGCAATTACAATTAAAAAACTATCGCAATTATGAACAATTAGATGTTTCCTTCGCTGACAAAATCAATGTTATAATAGGTGAGAATGCACAAGGGAAAACGAACTTGATGGAAGCTATTTATGTATTAGCCTTCACACGATCTTATCGCACACAGCATGAGCGAGAATTAATTAAGTGGGAAACACAATTTGCGAAAGTAGCTGGAACAATTACGAAGCGTCAACATACTGTGCCACTTGAAATAATCATTTCTAAACAAGGAAAAAAAGCAAAACTCAATCACTTAGAACAAAAACGTTTAAGTGACTATGTAGGGGCATTGAATGTGGTTATGTTTGCACCAGAAGATTTAACATTAGTAAAAGGCGCACCTCAAATGAGGCGCCGTTTTATTGATATGGAACTTGGTCAAATCCAACCAAAGTACATGTATCACCTGGTGCAATACCAAAAGGTCCTAAAGCAACGTAATCACTTACTCAAACAAATGCAGCGGCAAATAAAGGATGATAAAACATTTTTACATGTCTTAACAGAGCAATTAATTGAACATGCTGCTATTTTACTTGAGAGACGTTTTATGTTCTTAGAATTGTTACGGAAATGGGCGATTCCGATACATGATAAAATTAGCAGACAAGCTGAACAGTTAGATATAAAGTATCAAGCAACAATCAATGTATCAGAAGAGATGAAAAAGGAAAAAATAGGAATGATCTATTCAGAAAAATTTACAAATATAGAGCAAAATGAAATTGATCGTGGGACAACGCTGATTGGCCCACATCGAGATGACTTGATTTTTTACATTAACGATAATGATGTTAAAACATACGGGTCACAAGGACAACAACGGACAACAGCTTTATCGATTAAATTGGCGGAAATCGATTTGATTCATCATGAAGTTGGGGAATATCCGATTTTGTTATTAGATGATGTGTTAAGTGAATTAGATGATTATCGCCAATCCCATTTGTTAAGTACGATACAAGGTAAAGTACAAACTTTTGTATCAACAACGAGTGTCGATGGTATACACCATGAAACATTAGAAAAGGCCGAGCTATTTACAGTAGAGAATGGAGATATTATACAGTGAGCATAGGAGGAAACGATGTTTATTCATATCGGAAATAATAACGCAATTCGTTCAAGAGATATTGTATCAATCATAGATTACGATGTGATCAAATCATCGTCTATATTAGAAGAAATGATTCAGAATAAAAAGGAAAATAAAATGGTCAAAGGACCTAGGGAAAATGCGAAATCGGTGATTATTACGGATGATAAAGTTTATTATAGTTCATTATCCGTATCGACTTTAAAGAAACGATCGAGTATCTCCTCAATGATTAAAAAGTTCGATGATTATTCTGAAATGGGTTTAGAAAATTAGTTGAAGAATGTGGGTGAAGACATGTCAGAACAGGAAAGAATAGAAAATGAACAATCATATGATGCTGCACAAATTCAAATTCTTGAAGGTCTTGATGCAGTTAGAAAGCGCCCAAGCATGTATATCGGAACAACAAGTGAAAAAGGGTTACACCATCTTGTTTGGGAAATAACAGATAATAGTATTGATGAAGCACTAGCAGGTTATTGTGATCACATACAAGTGATCATTGAGAAAGATAATAGTATTACAGTTAAAGATAATGGGCGTGGTATTCCAATCAATATTCACCAAGATACTGGACGTCCCGCTTTAGAAGTGATCATGACTGTGCTCCATGCAGGTGGAAAGTTTGGTGGAGGTGGTTATAAAGTATCTGGTGGCTTGCATGGTGTCGGTGCTGCTGTCGTTAACGCGGTATCAAGTAAGTTAGAAGTTTCTGTTCATCGAAATGGCAAGATCCATTATTTGGCGTTTAAAAAGGGTGTGCCACAAGGTGATATTAAGATTATCGGTGATACAGATGTAACGGGAACTGTGACGAATTTTAAACCAGATCCATCTATTTTTACCGAAACAACAGTATTTGATTATGATACGTTAGAACAACGTCTTCGTGAACTTGCCTTTTTAAATAAAAATTTAACGATTACGCTTGCTGATGAACGAACAGATGTAGAGCCAGTCACCTATTGCTATGAAGGTGGTATTCGTTCATATGTTGAATATATGAATCGGACAAAAGATGTCCTCCATGCGCCTATTTATGCAGAAGGTGAAGAACAAGACATTCAAGTTGAAGTAGCCATTCAGTACAATGATGGATTTGCTAGTAATCTCTATTCCTTCGCTAACAATATCCATACTCATGAAGGTGGAACACATGAATTTGGCTTTAGATCAGCTTTAACACGTGTTATTAATGATTATGCTCGAAAAAATAACTTATTTAACGAAGGCGATCCAAATTTAACTGGTGACGATGTCAGAGAAGGCATGACAGCTATTGTGTCTATCAAACATACGGATCCCCAATTTGAAGGTCAAACGAAAACAAAACTTGGTAATAGTGAAGTACGAACTGTCACAGACGCCATTTTCAGTAGCGAGTTTTCTAAATTTCTCTTGGAGAATCCTTCGGTTGGGAAGGCCATTGTTGAAAAAGGACTCATGGCTTCACGTGCACGTATGGCAGCTAAGCAGGCACGAGAATTAACGAGAAGGAAAAGTGCGCTAGACGTATCTAATCTACCAGGGAAGTTATCAGATTGTTCCTCAAAAAATGCAGAAATAAGTGAGTTATATATTGTTGAGGGTGACTCTGCTGGTGGATCAGCAAAACAAGGTAGAGATCGACATTTTCAAGCGATATTACCGTTACGTGGGAAAATTTTAAACGTTGAAAAAGCACGTTTGGATAGAATTTTGACCAATAATGAAGTTCGCGCCATGATTACGGCATTAGGTACAGGTATTGGTGAGGATTTTGATATTACGAAAGCACGTTATCACAAAATCATCATTATGACAGATGCCGATGTTGATGGCGCACATATCCGAACATTATTATTAACCTTTTTCTATCGTTTTATGAGACCGATTATTGAGCATGGCTATGTATATATTGCACAACCCCCTCTATTTCAAATTAAGCAAGGGCGTGCAGTTTATTACACATACAGTGATGAACAGCTGGAGCAGAAGCTATCTGAACTACCTAAAACGCCTAAGCCAGGTTTACAGCGTTATAAAGGGTTAGGGGAAATGAATGCTGAACAATTGTGGGAGACAACAATGAATCCGGAATCCCGTACGTTACTCCAAGTGAGATTAAAAGATGCTATGGATGCGGATGAAGTTTTCAATGTCTTAATGGGAGATAAAGTTGAACCACGGCGAGAATTTATTGAAGACAATGCACAATATGTTCAAAATTTAGATGTGTAAATCGGATTAAGTTATCAATTTAGAAAAGTGTATACATTTTTCTAAATGATAGGAGGTTATTTTGAAGTGGATGATGAGCGATCAAATGTTAATGAAATAAATATTAGTGAGGAAATGCGAACTTCCTTTCTAGATTATGCCATGAGTGTTATTGTTTCAAGAGCTTTACCAGATGTGCGGGATGGTTTAAAACCAGTGCATCGTCGAATATTATATGCGATGCATGATCTAGGTATGTATGCAGATAAGGCTTATAAGAAATCAGCGAGAATTGTTGGAGAAGTTATAGGTAAGTATCATCCACACGGTGACTCGGCTGTTTATGAAGCCATGGTGCGGATGGCTCAGGATTTCAGTCATCGTTATTTGCTCGTAAATGGTCACGGAAACTTTGGTTCAGTTGATGGTGACTCTGCTGCAGCCATGCGTTACACCGAAGCTAAAATGTCAAAGTTATCTATGGAATTACTACGTGATATCAATAAAGATACGATTGATTATGCAGATAACTATGACGGATCTGAGCGTGAACCAATTGTATTCCCATCTCGCTTTCCTAATTTACTTGTGAATGGGTCATCAGGTATTGCGGTTGGAATGGCTACAAATATCCCCCCTCATAACTTAGGAGAAGTGATAGATGCGGTACTTGAAGTCAGTAAAAATCCTGATATAACCGTTGATGAGTTGATGGAAAAACATATATTTGGCCCCGACTTCCCGACATCAGGTAATATTTTAGGGAAAAGCGGTATTCGCCGAGCTTATGAAACAGGTCGAGGATCGATCAGAATTCGGGCAGAAGTAGACGTTGAAGAAAATAAAAATGGCACATCAACAATTGTTGTAACAGAGTTGCCTTATCAAGTGAATAAAGCAAAACTTATAGAGAAAATTGCTGAACTTGTTCGTGACAAACGCATTGAAGGTATTACAGATTTGCGTGATGAAACAGACCGTGAAGGCATGCGTATTGTAATGGAAGTGCGCAGAGATGGTAATCCAAATGTTATTTTGAATAATTTATATAAATACACTGCCTTACAAACGACATTTGGTATTAATATGCTGGCATTGGTTGATGGGCAACCTAAAGTGCTGACATTGAAGCAATGTTTACAACATTATTTAGATCACCAAATCGTGATTATCAAACGACGTACAGCCTTTGAACTACGCCGTGCTGAAGCCCGGGCTCATATTTTAGAGGGACTCCGTATTGCGCTAGACCATCTAGACGAGGTTATTTCGTTAATTCGAAATTCGGAAACAACCGATATTGCGCGAAATGGTTTAATTGAACGATTTAATTTATCTGAAAAACAAGCACAAGCTATTTTAGATATGCGTTTACAACGATTAACAGGCCTAGAACGTGAAAAAATTGAAGAGGAATATGCTGAATTACTTAAGCTTATTGAAGAATTAAAAGCTATCTTAGCGGATGAAGAAAAGGTATTAGAAATCATTCGTGAGGAATTAACAGATATTAAAGAACGCTTTAATGATGAACGTCGCACAGACATTGTAATTGGTGGAGCCGATTTCTTAGAGGATGAAGACTTAATTCCAGAAGAAAACATCGTTATTACGTTAACACATCAAGGTTATATTAAACGCTTGCCATCCTCCACGTATCGGACACAAAACCGTGGTGGACGCGGGATTCAAGGTATGGGGACACATGATGATGATTTCGTTGAACATATGGTGTCAGCATCAACCCATTCAACTGTGCTCTTTTTCACTAATAAAGGGAAAGTTTATCGCACACGCGGTTTTGAAATTCCGGAGTTTGGCCGTACTGCAAAAGGTATTCCAATTATTAATGTTTTGCAAATTGATAAAGATGAATGGGTTAATGCGGTTATAACCGTTGACGATTTTGCTGATGATTGGTATCTCTTCTTTACAACAAAGCATGGTATATCCAAACGCTCTACCCTATCACAATTTGCAAATATTCGTAAAGGCGGTTTAATAGCTGTCGGTTTGCGTGATCATGATGAATTAATTTCTGTCCGACTAACAGACGGTAATAAACATATTATGATCGCCACACAGCAAGGTTATTTGATTCGTTTTGAAGAAAACCAGGTACGTACAATGGGACGGACTGCAGCTGGTGTCAGAGGTATCTCCTTAAGGGAAAATGATGAAGTTGTCTCAATGGAAATCCTTGAAAAAGACTTACAAGTATTACACGTGACAAGTAAAGGTGTCGGTAAACGTACGCCTGAAAATCAGTACCGCTTAACAAATCGGGGAGGTAAAGGTATCTTTACTTGTAAATTAACCGAAGAAACAGGTCATGTTACAGCTGTTAAAGCTGTTAATGGAGAAGAAGATATTATGCTGATTACTGTGGCTGGTGTACTTATTCGAATACCGGTTCAAAGTATTTCACAAACTGGACGGAATACACAAGGTGTGCGACTCATTCGCTTACAAGAAGGTGAAGAAGTCGCAACGGTGGCCAAAGTTGCTGAGGAATCCGATGAAGAAGAACAAACATCAAACGAAGATGTGAGTGAAAGTGAAAATATAGAATCAGAATCTGACTCAGATTCAGAGGAATAAATGGATTAACCGTTAACTAAGCTAACATGCCAAAGAATATGAAAGGTATGTTAGCTTGTTGTTTATCTTCCATGCTCATGGTATAACATATTTCCAATGATGATTGGGACCTTTTCAGATGTGACATGTAAAAAGTGCTTAATAAAGGGATAATCTATGTTGTCCATATTATATAAGAGGTCCCCCCACCATTCCGTTTCATAACGGGATAACATACTCAAATTGTATAATAATAAGTAATGAGCCATAATTTCAGGGAGCGGTATAAATAGATGTCGCATTGCTGGGAAATATATTGAATGATGACTCAAATTAAATGGGAAAATTAAATTGCTTTGGTCAATTGGTTCAACAATTTGGATATCAATGAAGTTCTGAGTGGTTGTTGAATTGGTAATCTTTGGCATATAAGGTATGATCCGTTGCATGAATGCTTGTTTTGTTAGATGGTAGTTGTCCAATATGTTTATTGGGAATTGGAGATCTGTATTGTTCACCTTTCCAACTTGGATCAATGTCTGTTGATCGTGCAAGTGAAATAATTCCTGCATTTCGGGAATGATTGCTAACAGATGTTGCATGTTTATTTTTTCAAATGGTTTGGACTTTAGGTTAAATATATGCTCATTAAAATATGTAAACAACCCATGGTGTTGGATTTTTACTTCATCATCCATAAATGTATAATCTTTTTTCTTACGTTTTCTAGATGAGACACCATGTGCCAATACTTTTGTTGTTTCAGGGTAATTTGGACGTTTGGTTAAAACCATGGCTTTGAACAGGTGTGTCATACCATAAAAAAACAAAAGTGGTTTTAATTCTGTAGGCACGTTTTTACCATGTTCATAAAAAGTTTGACTATGCTTAATGTAATAAATGAATGCTTCGCAGTTTTCAAAGCTTTTTGATTCTGCATCAATGTGAGTGCTATTTTGGTAACAATGATGCAAATATTTTTGTGCTGTTTGCTTGGATTGTAAATATGTAAAAAAAGATTTTATATTTTGTTTGAACATAATTAAGATATCCTTTATTTTAATTTTTTGAATTTATATTTTTGACCTCGTAGATGTGCTCACGAGTTGAAAAAAACGCAGTGATCACGTATTGTAAATAACAATAGAAATTCACTTTTAGTTTGACCCTGATCGATCATTAATAGTCATCTATTTAGATATCATATTAATTTAAAAAACGAGGAGGATAACGCATGCGTGATGATAAATTTACTAAAGAAGGCTTAACATTTGATGATGTCCTATTGATGCCTGCAGAATCAGAAGTTTTACCTAAGGATGTCAATGTGGGCACACAGCTAGCAGATCGTTTAAATTTAAATGTTCCGTTTATAAGCGCGGGCATGGACACAGTTACAGAAGCAGAAATGGCAATTGCCATGGCAAGACAGGGCGGATTTGGTGTTATTCATAAAAATATGTCCATTGATGATCAAGCAGAGCTTGTTGATCGCGTAAAACGTTCAGAGAGTGGTGTCATCACGGATCCGTTTTTCTTAACACCTGAACATCATGTGTATGATGCCGAACATTTAATGAGTAAATTCCGGATTTCTGGTGTTCCAATCGTAAATAACGTAGATGATAGACAGCTTGTCGGTATCTTAACAAACCGTGATTTACGTTTTACCGAGGATTATTCTATTTTAATTTCAGAAGTGATGACTAGTGAAAACTTAATTACAGCCCCAGTTGCAACAACTTTAGACGAAGCTAAAAGTGTGTTACAACAGCATCGAATTGAAAAACTACCACTTGTAGATGATCAAAATACGCTCAGAGGATTAATTACAATTAAAGACATTGAGAAAATGATTGAATACCCTCAAGCGGCAAAAGATATGCAAGGACGTTTACTTGTTGGTGCAGCTGTTGGTGTGACGAGTGATGCTTTAAAACGCATTGATAAACTTGTAGAAGCAAGTGTTGATGTGATTGTTATTGATACGGCACATGGCCATTCTAAAGGTGTCCTTGAACAAGTTAAGAAAGTACGTGAAGCCTATCCATCTTTAGAAATTATTGCAGGTAATGTCGCAACTGGTGAAGCAACGAAAGCATTGATTGAGGCCGGTGCTTCAATTGTTAAAGTTGGCATAGGGCCAGGCTCAATCTGTACAACACGTGTTGTTGCAGGTGTTGGTGTGCCACAAATTACAGCAATTCATGATTGTGCTACTGCTGCCAGTGAATACGGTGTTCCGATTATAGCTGATGGCGGTATTAAATATTCAGGTGATATTGTTAAAGCACTTGCATCTGGTGCACATGCGGTGATGATTGGAAGCATGTTTGCAGGTGTTTTAGAAAGCCCTGGAGAAACGGAGATATTCCAAGGTAGACAATATAAAGTATATCGTGGTATGGGATCTGTTGGTGCAATGAAAGCTGGATCAAAAGATCGCTATTTCCAAGAATCAGATGATGTTAAAAAACTTGTCCCAGAAGGTATTGAAGGTCGAGTAGCTTATAAAGGGCCACTTGCAGATACAGTTCATCAATTAATTGGTGGTTTACGTGCCGGTATGGGCTATTGCGGTACAAAAACTGTGGAAGATTTACGTCAGGATGGCCAGTTTATTCGAATTACAAATGCTGGTTTGCGCGAAAGCCACCCGCACGATGTCCAAATTACAAAAGAAGCGCCGAACTACACAATGTAATAAAGTGAAACGTCATTCAGCAGGGTTCTTTTTCCTCAAATGAATGTGAGTTGAACCAACCCGAGTCTCTACGGTCAGTTATCCCCATCTAAAGCTCATATTATGGACGCAATTTTTTGAGTAAGGGATTTACTGGCCGTAAATTCGCGGTACATAATGGGGATCCTTCACTATGAAAAAAGAATAAATTTAAATTTTGTAAATCAAAATTGTATGGTAAAATAAAAAGGTACGTAAATTTTGAGTGGCCTAGAGATAAAGATATGCTGATCAGAATATGTACAATTAAGGCATCGCCTCAAAGGTTAGTGATTGCCAAGTTTTTCAAATTAGTGGAGGTCGGGAAAGTGAAAGTAAAATATATTAGAAATGGGCTATGTTTACCATTATTGACCCTAATGATCATCGGTTTGATTGCCCAACCATTTGCTGTACAAGCTAAATCGTCTGTTGACATAACCTCTGAATCAGCGATTTTAGTGGATGCAGATACGGGGAAAATTATTTATGCTAAAAATCCAGATGTGGCATTACCACCAGCAAGTATGACAAAAATGATGACAGAATATCTCGTCTGGGAGGCCATTGAATCTGGTGATATAGACTGGGATACAACTACACAAATTAGTGATTACCCATATAATTTATCAGCGAATACTAATTCTTCTGGTATTGGTTTAACACAAAATAAAGATTACACTGTCAAAAGCCTTTATGAAGCGATGGCGATCAATTCTGATAATGGGACGACCATCGCGCTTGCGGAATTAATCGCAGGATCTGAAGGTGAATTTATTGAAATGATGAATGCTAAGGCTGAAGAAATGGGGTTACCGGATTATAAATTTGTAAACTCAACTGGTTTGGACAATGAATTGCTTGGTGATGATCGCCCTGAAGGCACTGGAGAAAATGAAACAAACTTATTATCGGCACGTTCAGCAGCATTATTAGCTTATCATTTAATTGAAGATTACCCTGAGGCACTGGAAATCTCTAGTATTCCCAAGATTGAGTTTGATCAGCAGACCATTAGAAATTACAATTGGATGGTTGACCCAGATAATTCAGTATATTATGAAGGTATTGATGGTCTCAAAACTGGTAATACAGAACTAGCTGGTTATACTTTTACAGGTACAGCTGAAGTCGATAATCAGCGTTTAATTACAGTCATTATGAAAGCAGATAGTGAAGAACATCGATTTAATGAAACAGCTGATTTATTAGATTATGGATTTGAAAATCTTGTGTCAACTGAATTATTTGCAGAAGGTTATCAATTAAAGGATGAGTTGACATTACCAGTTGCGAAAGGAAAAGAAAAAACAGTTGAAATTGCAACATCCGCTGGTTTTACATTGCCGATTTTAGATGGTGAAGAAGAGCAATATGAGATTAAATATCATATTGATGAAGATAAATTTAATGATCAAAATGAGTTGGTCGCACCTATTAAAAAAGGTGACAAAGTTGGGACGGCAGAACTTGTATACACAGGCGAGAATGACTTTGGTTACATAAACGGTGATGAGGAAGTCACCGTTGATCTTGTAACAACAGAAGACGTCGAAAAAGATAATTGGTTTATGATTACGCTTGGTGCAATTGGATCATTTTTTGCTAATGTTTTTTCAATAATTGTTGAAACGGTAAAAGGATGGTTTAGTTAAGTATTTAAAAACACTTTTATAGGAGGAAGTTTGATGTCAGCAGGCACAGATCAAACAAACAATCGTGTGAATATGCCCCAAAAGGGCGTCATTATGGATGTTGTAAATGAAGAACAAGCAAAAATAGCAGAAGCAGCAGGGGCCGTTGCAGTGATGGCCTTGGAACGCGTTCCTTCAGATATACGGGCAGCAGGTGGTGTTGCACGTATGGCTAATCCATCTATTACTGAAGAAGTTATGGAGGCAGTTTCCATTCCTGTCATGGCGAAAGGGCGCATTGGACATATTGTTGAGGCCCGTGTGTTAGAAGCAATGGGTGTTGATTACATTGATGAAAGTGAAGTGTTGTCACCAGCTGATGATGTGTACCATATTAAAAAATCAGATTTCTCAGTACCGTTTGTTTGTGGTTGCCGTAATTTAGGTGAAGCTACAAGACGTATTGGTGAAGGTGCTTCTATGCTTCGTACAAAGGGAGAACCGGGGACAGGCAATATTGTTGAAGCTGTCCGCCATTTAAGACAAGTTCATTCAGAAATCGGCCAATTAATAGCGATGTCTGAAGATGAGGTCATGACTTTTGCAAGAAATATTTCTGCACCGTATGAGCTTTTAATGCAGATTCGTAAAGAGGGGCGTTTACCCGTAGTTAATTATGCTGCTGGTGGCGTCGCAACACCGGCTGATGCAGCATTGATGATGGAACTTGGGGCAGATGGCGTATTTGTGGGATCTGGAATTTTTAAATCAACAAATCCAGAAAAATTTGCTCGTTCAATCGTTAAAGCAACGGAAAATTATACAGATTATAAATTAATTGCGGAATTATCTAAGGATCTTGGTGAGCCAATGAAAGGACTTGATATGCGTGCATTGGCAACAGAAGACCGTATGCAAGACCGCAGTAAATAAGTTGCAATTACAACATAAATCGCATATGATTTAAAATAAATGTATATAAAAGTGATGACAGGAATAAGTAGTCACATCCATTTCTTTAGAGAGTCGATGGTTGGTGAAAATCGATGAAAGCATGTGATGAATCCATCCTTGAACTGGTTTATCGAACATTTGCGTTGCCTAAGTAGATAAACTCGGTCCATGTACCGTTAACAACAGTAAGCCGGAAGATTATAATCTTCAATATGGGTGGCACCGCGGGAATCCAACTCTCGTCCCTATGCTATTTAGGGCGGGAGTTTTTTGTGTTTGAATTAAATGCGTGCCCTATGCTTATTATAAGCTAATCATGTCATGTCCTGAGACTGTGGTTACTTTTCAAAGACTTGGACTCCAATCCAGCCTGCATAGGCACATCAGTCACCCAAGAGAAGCGCCTACCTAGAGTATGGAAATCAATACGTGTTCGGATTTGTACCTGAAATTTAATCATAATTACTTGAGGAGGTATAAAAAATGCTTGATATGAAATATTTACGCAACAATTATGAACGTGTTAAAGAAAAATTAAATCGTCGTGGTGAAGATTTATCAGCATTGGATCGCTTTGGTGTTTTAGATGAGAAAAGAAGACAGCTGATTAGTGAAACAGAACAATTAAAGGCACAAAGAAATGATGTCACCAAACAAATTTCAATTTTAAAAAAGGAAAAACAGGATGCAACAGATGTTATCAAAGAAATGCGTGATGTTGGGCAAAAGATAAAACAGTTGGATCATGAACTCACTGAAATAGAAGACCAATTGAGTGACATTATGCTATCTATCCCGAACATACCACATGAGAGTGTACCGACTGGTGAAGATGAAGAAGACAACATAGAAGTTCGCCGTTGGGGTCAATTGCCTGAATTTGAATTTGAAGCTCAAGCACACTGGGATGTGGCAACAGCATTAGATATCCTTGATTTTGAGCGGGCAGCAAAAGTAACAGGAAGTCGTTTTGTATTTTATAAAGGACTTGGTGCAAGGCTTGAACGTGCACTAATGAATTTTATGATGGATTTACATGCGGATGAACATGGATTTGAGGAAATGTTGCCACCGACGATTGTTAATCGAGCGAGTATGACGGGGACAGGGCAATTACCTAAATTTGCCGAAGATGCCTTTCATATTGAGTCATGGGATTATTTTTTAATTCCTACATCTGAGGTGCCTGTTACAAACTATCATCGTGATGAAATTTTCAAAAGCACTGATCTACCTAAAAAATATGTAGCATATAGCCCTTGTTACCGTTCAGAGGCAGGGTCTGCTGGAAGAGATACACGAGGGTTAATTCGTCAACATCAATTTAATAAGGTAGAACTTGTAAAATTCGTCAAACCAGAAGAATCTTATGAACAATTAGAAATACTCACAAATGAAGCTGAAAAGGTCTTGCAATTACTTGATTTACCATATCGTGTCATGAGTATGTGTACGGGTGATCTTGGCTTCACAGCAGCTAAAAAGTATGATTTAGAAGTATGGATTCCAACCCAAGGTGTTTACCGAGAAATTTCTTCTTGTTCTAATTTTGAAGACTTCCAAGCGCGTAGGACTGGTGTCCGTTTTCGCAAGGAAGAAAAAGGAAAACCAGAATATGTGCACACACTAAATGGGTCAGGCCTTGCCATCGGAAGAACCGTTGCAGCTATTTTGGAAAATTACCAACAAGCAGATGGTACGGTTGTTATACCAGATGTTTTACGACCTTATATGGGTGGTTTAGAACGCATCACAAAATAAGTTATCCAAAAAAAACCTAGACAATAATTTTTGTCTAGGTTTTTTAGATTTCCTGAACAAATGGCGTCGAATCCCGAACACAGTTCATAAATTCCCGAACCCATGAAAGATATGCCGATCCCATGAAAAATTTCCCGAACGATTAGACATCATCATCTTTCTTCCATGCTGGGTCACTATAATTGTGTAGGGATTGATTAACTTTATAAATGGTATAAGGGATTGCAAAGACCAGTATCGTACAAATGATTGTTAAAGTATTTGGCAAATAGCTTTTTAGTAATGTCCACACTCGCATCACTCATTTCGTTTCACTTTTGTTCGATCTGTCGCACCGATTGATAATATTGTGGCGTTTGATGACACGGTTATATTACTTTTTGAAAATAAGTTATCGCCACGTTCCCAATTATCTTGAATGTCTTTCCA
>Ga0209487_1002877_pt1 | contig 13736 bp, 10 predicted proteins | sample Poulit2012_FD_187524 | JGI IMG/M metagenome (GOLD analysis project Ga0209487, IMG submission 187524) | Agricultural soil microbial communities from Georgia to study Nitrogen management - Poultry litter 2012 (SPAdes) (version 2) | ecosystem: Environmental > Terrestrial > Soil > Agricultural land... | reverse complement strand
GATCCTCAGGATGCGCCGGATCCGCGCCGAAGCGTGAACTGTGTGTCCGAGTGTTTCGTCGCGCGGTCGGCGGGGTCTGCCGCCCCGGTGGCGACCACACCGTCGCCCTGCTCAGGCGCGCAGGCCCAGCGGGCTCACTCGGGCGCAGGCCCGGCCGGGGCGAGCGGCAGCGGTGCGCCGCTGCGGTCCCACAGGCCCGAGCTGCCGCGGCGGTGGGAGCCCAGCAGATGGGTGTCGACGATCCCGATCGCCTCCATCAGGGCGAACATGGTGGTGGGGCCGACGAAGCGGAAACCTCGCCGTTTGAGCTCCGCGGCCAGCGCGATCGACTCGGCAGAGGTGGTGGGCACCTCCTCGGGCGACCGGGGCGCGGGGCTGCGGCCGGGCCGGTAGGACCACACCAGCTCCGCCAGGCCCGCCCCCGGGCCGAGGTCGCCGCGAGCACCGATCCCGCTCTGCGTTCGCAGCTCGAGCGTGGCCCGGGCATTGGAAAGGGTGGCCTCGATCTTGCCGCGGTGACGGATGATACCGGTGTCAGCCAGCAGGCGATCGACATCGGCGGCCCCGAAAGCGGCGACCACCTCGGGGTCGAAACCGGCGAAGGCTCGGCGGAAACCCTCCCGGCGGCGCAGGATCGTCGCCCACGACAGCCCGGACTGGAAGCCCTCCAGGGCCAGACGCTCGAAGACGCCGGGCTCGTCGCGCACGGGAAGGCCCCACTCGGTGTCGTAGTAGCGACGCAGGTCCTCATGGACCGAGGCCCACCGGGGCCGCGCCAAGCCGTCGGCTCCGAGCACGAGGCCCGACCCCGCCGAGCGTGCCTGCCGCGGCGGCTGGGTCACCTGCGGCTGTCCCGGGTCGGCCATGTTCAGTCGTCGATCTTGCCGATGGCCTCACGCTTCTCCGCCTGGAACTGGTCCTCGATGCGTCCCAGCGCCCAGTAGGCGGAGATGGAGATCGCAGAGCGAGGGATCTGACGGTCGGTGACCAGCACTCGACGCAACCGCTTGGTCAGGCCCCGCTCGAGGTGGCAGAACACCTGCAGGCCCTCGGTGTCCGACAGGTCCAGGGCCTGCACCTGGTCGAACAGCTGCTCGCGCTCACCGATCACCCAGCGCAGTTCGACGCCCTCGGGGTGCTCGACGGTCAGCATGTCCTCCTCGTGGTCGAGGTGGACCAGCGCCAGGCCCCGGGCGGCGGGGTCCATCGATTCCAGGGCGGCGGCGATCGCCGGCAGCGCGGCGTGGTCGCCGATCAGCAGGTGGTAGCTGCTCTCCGGCTCGGGACTGTACCCCCCACCGGCACCGGAGAGGGCGATGCGGTCACCGGGCTGGGCGGCATCGGCCCAGCGAGCGGCCACACCGGCAGCGCCGTCGTCGCCGTGCAGGACCACATCGATGTCGAGGGTCTGGGCCTCATCGTCCCAGTGGCGCACGGTGTAGGTGCGGCGTGCCGGCAGATGCTCGGGCGCGGACGCGCGGATCGCATCCAGGTCGTAGGGAGGCAGCAGCCCGGACTCCTCGGAGGCGATCAGCAGCTTCACGTAGGCATCGGTGTGGTGATTGCGTCGCAGCTCGGAGTACTGCTCACCGCCCAGGGTCACGCGTAGCAGCCGCGGTGACAGACGGGTCTTGCCGCGCACCTCGAGAACGGCCTGGGTCCCCTTGCGGCGCGCGGCGCGCTCCGGGGCTGCGGGGGATACGGATGGGACAGCTGTGAATTCCATGCGACCCAGATTACGCTACAACCGAGTTTCGTAAATACCGGCGAAAGGGAGACCCCGCGACGGCACTAGGCTGTCGGTATGACGTGGGCCCGGAGCGGGGAGTTCGACGCGGTGGTGGTGGGCAGCGGCCCCAACGGCCTGGCCGCGGCCGTGACGCTGGCGCGCGCGGGGCTGGCGGTCACCGTCCTGGAATCGCAGCCGGACATCGGCGGCGGGGCGCGCACCGTGGACCTGGGGCTCGCCCCCGGCATCACCCATGACCTGTGCTCCGCGGCGCACGCCCTGGCGGCGGGCAGCCCCTTCTTCCAGGCCTTCGAGCCGGAGGCCCGCGGAGTGGAGCTGGTCGCCCCCGAGGCCTCCTATGCCCAGCCGCTGGATCACGAACCGGCCGCGATCGCCTGGCGGGACGTCGAGCGCACCGCTGACGGGTTGGGAGCCGACGGGTGCGCCTGGCGAAGCACACTGGGAGCCCTGGCCGCGAACTGGAGGACGGTCGCCCAGCTCTCGCTCGGCGACAAGCGTTCCATTCCACCCGGGGTGCTGGATCCACGCGCGCTGCCGGCCGCTGCCCTGTTCGGCGCGATGGTCGGGGCCCAGGGCACACCGGCATGGGGCCTGCCGCTGGGCACAGAGCGCGCCCGGGCGCTGCTGGCCGGCGTGGGCGCCCATGCGATCGGCCCCATGCCCTCTCTCGCGATCGGGGCGACCTCCATGCTGCTGGGCACCCTGGCCCACGCGACCGGCTGGCCGATCCCCGTGGGCGGCTCCCAGTCCCTGATCGACGCTCTGGTGCGCGACCTCGAGCAGCACGGCGGCACGGTCGTCACCGGTCACCACGTGCACACCTGGCGCGACGTCCCACCGGCCCGGGCCGTGCTGCTGGACACCACTGCCGGGGCCGCCGCAGACATCCTGGCCAATCGTCTCCCCCGCCGCCTGGAGCGGGCGCTGCGCGGCTTCCGGCACGGCAACGCGGCCGCCAAGGTCGACTACGTGCTGTCCGGGCCGGTGCCCTGGCGGGACACGGAGGTCGGCCACGCCGGGACCGTCCACCTGGGGGGCACGCGTGCCCAGATGGCCCGGGCCGAGGCACAGGTCGAGGCCGGCCGACGGGCGGAGCAACCTGTCACCTTGGTCAGCGACCCGTCGGTGGCCGACCCCTCCCGCCGCAGCGGCGGCCTGCGCCCGCTATGGGCCTACGCCCATGTCCCGGCGGGCGACCCCACCGACCCCACCGAGACGATCACCGCGCAGATCGAACGCTTCGCCCCCGGCTTCCGGGACCTGGTGGTGGCCTCACGGGCGATCCCCGCCGCCGAGATGGCTCAGCACAACCCCTCCCTGGTGGGAGGGGACTTCGCGCAGGGTCGGGTGACGATGTACGACATGATCGCCCGCCCGACATCGCGCCTCGACCCCTACCGGCTCGGGGACTGCGGCTGGTACCTGTGTTCGGGGGCCACCCCCCCGGGGCCCGGTGTGCACGGCATGAGCGGCTGGCACGCGGCCCGGCGGGTGCTGCGCACACGGTTCGGTGCCACCGCCATGCCCTCCCTGTCCCCTCGGTCCTGACCCCTCGCAGGGGCCAAAGCGGGCAGTGGGAGCCAGAGACGCCAGTCGGGCCAGAGGAGCCAGTCGAGCGAAAGGAACCCGTCGGGCCGGTGGAGCCAGTGGCCCCGCAGCACTCCCAGCGGTGACCACCAGGCGCTTCGCGCCATCGAGGCGGGCGACGACGGACATCTCACATCGTGACGGTCACAATTGCCGTTGCGACCGCTCCGGGTGGAACATGATCCGCCGTGAACAGCGCTCCGCCCCCAGATCAGCCCCCGGATCAGACCTCCTCGGCCGCTGAGCCCCGGCCCGGCCCCACCGTCGGCGCGGCCGCGGCCGAGACCGCCGGGGCCGCTCTCGCGGATGCCCCTGCCGGCAAGACCTTCATGGGTCAGCCCAGACCGTTGGCGAACCTGTTCAGCGTGGAGATGTGGGAGCGTTTCAGCTTCTACGGCATGCAGGGCATCCTCGCGATCTACATGTACTTCTCGGCCACCCGGGGCGGCCTGGGGATCGACGAGACGGTGGCGCTGGGGATCGTCGGCGCCTACGGCGGCTCGGTGTACATCTTCTCCATCCTCGGTGCCGTGGTCTCCGACCGTCTGCTCGGACCCGAGCGGACACTGTTCGGCAGCGCGGTGATGATCATGCTGGGGCACATCGCCCTGGCGCTCGTACCGGGGGTGCCCGGCCTGATCGCCGGCCTCCTGCTGGTCGGCGTGGGCTCAGGCGGGCTGAAGTCCACCGCCGCCACCCTGGTCGGCTCGCTGTACAGCCTCGAGGATCCGCGCCGCGACGCCGGATTCTCGATCTACTACATGGGCGTGAACATCGGCGGTCTGCTGGGACCGCTGCTGACAGGCTTCGTCCAGCAGGAATGGGGCTTCCACCTCGGCTTCGGGCTGGCGGCGATCGGCATGGCCATCGGGCTGGCCCAGTACGCCCTGACCCGCAAGGGTCTGCCCGCCAGCGTGCACGCGGTGCCCGACCCGCTGCCCCGCTCGAAGTACCCGGCCTGGGCCGGGGTCGGCGTGGCCACCGTGGTGGCCGTGCTGGTGCTGGCGCTGAGCGGCGTGATCAACGCGGGCAACCTCGCCGACATCATGGTGGGCCTGTCCGTGGTGGGTGCGATCGCCATCCTCGCGACCCTGTTGACCAGCAAGAAGATCACGCCGGACGAGCGTTCCCGGGTGGTCGCCTTCATCCCCATGTTCATCGGCACCGCGGCGTTCTTCGCGCTGTTCCAGCAGCAGTTTACCGTGATCACCCTGTACTCCGACACCCGTCTGGACCGGGTGATCGGCGGTTTCGACCTGCTGGGGCTGGGCCTGCTCCAGGTCCCGGAGTGGCAGATCCCGATCCCGTGGGTGCAGTCCTTCAACCCCTTCTTCATCATCGTGCTGGCGCCGCTGTTCGCCGCGCTGTGGACCAAGCTGGGGCCGCGTCAGCCGATCACCCCCGTCAAGTTCGGGATCGGCATCATCCTGATGGGTGCCGCCTTCCTGCTGTTCATCCCCATGGCCCCGGTCGCCGCGGTGCCGGTGCTGTGGATCGCGATGATCATGCTGTGCGCGACCCTGGGTGAGCTCTCGTTGTCTCCGGTGGGGCTCTCGCTGACCACCAAGCTGGCGCCGTCCGCCTTCCCGGTGCTGATGATGGCCCTGTACAACCTGTCGGTGGCGCTGGGCACCTCGCTGTCCGGGGCGCTGGCCCAGTTCTACTCGGCCGAGAACGAGGTGGCCTACTTCGGCACCCTCGGCGCGATCACCATCTCCATCGGCCTGCTGATGCTGCTGATCGCCCGACCGGTCCGCACGGGCATGCGCGGGGTCCGCTGACCTGATCTCCAGCCGGTCCCGATGAGCATGCGCGGGTCCGCTGCCCCGCGGCGGGAATGCATGACCCGGAGCCCGGAGCCCGGAGCCCGGAGCCCGGAGCGCAGGATCCCATAGGCTGAAGTTCGGACCCATCGACTTCTCCGGAGGATCCTGTGACCATCACCGGCATGCTGCCCGCCCTGCTCACCGCCTACGACGACGCCGGGCAGGTGAGCACCGAGCGCACCACCTCCCTGGTCTCCGCCCTGAACGAGGCCGGCGTGGACGGCTACTTCGTCACCGGCACCTCGGGCGAGTACTACCTGCTCAGCGCCGCGGAGCGACTGCGGATCCTCCAGGCCGTCGCCTCCGCCGCCGGGGACCGCCACATCGTGTTCCAGGTCGCCGCCTCCGATCAGCGCGAGGTCCGTGAGCTGGCCCGGCAGGCGAGCGAGCACGGCGCCACCGCGATCAGTGCCAGCATCCCGATCTACTACGGCTACAGCGATCAGTCGCTGGCCGCCTATTTCCGCGACGTGCGCGAGGCGAGCGAGCTGCCGCTGCTGGGCTACACCATCCCGGGCTTCACCGGGCGCGTGCTGGGCACCGAGCTGCTGGCCTCCCTCGCCGCCGACGGCACGCTGGCGGGCCTGAAGTACACCAGCAGCGACCTGGCGATCCTGGCCCGGCTGCGTGCCGCCACCCCGGACAGCTTCTCGCTGCTGCTGGGTTCGGACGACCTGCTGGTGGCAGCGTTGTCTCTGGGAGCCGACGGCGGGATCGGCGGGACCTTCAACCTCGCTCCGCGCCTGTATGTCGAGCTGCACCGGGCACAGCAGGCCGGGGACCTGAACCAGGCCCGCCGCCTGCAGGAGCTCGCGGTCGCCATGCTCGGCGCTCTCGCCGACGGTGAGGTCTACCCGACGTTGAAGTCCGCGATGCGTGTGCGAGGCATGGACGTGGGCCAGTCCCGCTTCCCCATGGCCCAGCACGGGCCGGCCGATGACCAGCGTGTGGCCGCCGCCCTGGCCGGCGTCGAGGGGCTCGAGGAGTACCTGATCGGCTGAATCGGACCGGCCCGGACCCCGGCTCGGCCCACCGGCCGGTCACGACGGGGCTGGGGCTCCACAGCAGGCGGCCTCGGTCCTGGGGGTCGCACACCGCCGGGATGTCCACGATGCCCTCGACCCGAGGTGCGGGGCCGACGATCTCGACCGTCCCCAGCAGCTCCTCCCCCGCGCACAGCTCCACGGTGGTGCCCGGCGCGGTGTGGTGGGCCAGCCGCAGGGAGGTGAGGGGTCAGCGGGCCGGGACGATCCCCTCGTGTTCCGCGGCGGTCGGGCGGCTGGGTCCGGTCGCGGGGGCCAGCACCGCGGCGATCAGGACGACGCCCAGCGGCACGATCAGTGCGCCACGCAGGCCGACGGCTTCGCCGAGGAAGCCGAGCAGCGGCGGGCCGACCAGGAAGGCGAGGTAGCCGATGATCGAGGCCAGCGCCACGCGGGCAGCGGGGTTGGGGCTGGAGTCCCCCGCCGCCGACAGCGCCAGCGGGAAGCCGAGGGAGGCGCCCAGTCCCCACAGCACCACGGCGGTCACGGCCACCGCCTGGTGATCGACATAGGCGACCAGCGCCAGGCCGACCGCGGCGAACAGGGCGCTGACCATCAGCACGCGGGAGCGGCCCACGCGGGCCACGATGGGTCCCCCGGCAAAGCGTCCGACCGTCATCGAGGCGGCGAAGATGGCGTATACGGCTGAGCCCAGGGTGGCGTCGAGGCCGTGCCCGTCGACCATCACCAGCGGCAGCCAGTCATTGGCGGTGCCCTCTGCCAGGGCCATGGCCAGCACGATGCAGCCGATCAGGATCAGCCGGCTGTCCTTCCACAGCGCGGGGCCGGGTGTCGCGGCCTGCTCGGCCCGCTCCTGGGCGGTGACCTGCCCGGTGCCGGGTGGGACCGCTGGCAGGGCCCATGCCAGCAGCGCCGCGCCGAGAGCCCCGGTCAGCACCAGGTGGGCGACCACGGAGAAGCTCACCGCGTTGGCGAGGATCCCCAGGCCGGCACCGATCACCGTCCCCAGGCTGAAGCAGCCGTGCAGGGCCGGGAGGAAAGGCCGCTTGCCGAGGGCCTCGACATCAGCGCCCTCGACGTTCATGGCGACCTCGCCGCTGCCCATGCCGCCGCCGAACAGGAACAGCCCGGCCGCGGTCAGCAGCGGGAGCCCGGCGACGGCCCCGAGGGCGATGGTGGGCATGGCCAGCACGATCAAGAATGAACCGAAGATCACCACCGGCCGGGCGCCCAGACGCATCACCAGTGGCCCGGAGGACAGGATCCCCAGCATGGAGCCCATCGACAGGCCGAACAGCACCAGGCCCATCTCGGCGGTGGAGGCCTCCAGCAGGTCACGGACCGCCGGGGTCCGCGTCACCCAGGAGGACATGCTCAGGCCGGGCAGGAAGAACAGGGCGAACAGCGCCCAGCGGCGGCGGCGCAGTGAGACGGGCACAATGCTCCTCGGAACGGGGTCGGCGCGCGGCACAGGCCGACGGCGAATGGACGAGTGTACGCACTGCGTCGTTGCGCGGCGGCTGCCGTCCGCCGGACTCAGGGCCCGGTGCTGAGCACCCGGCGGGCGAAGGCGACGACGTCGGCGAGAACCTGACCGCGGTTGGTCTCGTTGAAGATCTCGTGACGGGCCCCCGGGTATGTGATCACCTCGGTGGCCTCCCCTCGGATCGCCTCCAGCCCGGCCCGGGAGGGACCGAGGGGGACGAGCTGGTCGTCCTCGCCGTGGAGGTAGAGCAGGGGCAGCTCACCGATGCTGGCCGCCGCCTCGATCGCGGCCATGGCATCGTGCATGCCCTGCAGGGTGGGGCGCTGGAAGTCTCCGTGCCAGACCAGCTCGTCGGCCTCGTACGCCCGGCCCACGGATTCGTCCCGCGAGAGGGTGGAGGGGTCGATGGGCGTGGAGGGGATCGGGTCCAGCGGAAGCAGCTGGTCGACCGTCTGCCAGGAGCCGAGCACCGGCCCGGACAGCACGGCTGCGGCGAGCCCTTCGCCGTAGCGCTGGGTGTAGCGGGCGGCGATCATGCCTCCCATGGAGTGCCCGATCAGGAGCGTCGGCAGGCCGGGGTGCCGGGTGCGGGCGTACTCGACCACGCGGTGCAGGTCCTCGACCACGGGTTCGAAGTCCGCGATCAGGACTCGCGGCCCGGCGCTGCGGCCGTGGCCGGCATGATCGGCGCCGTACACCGCGGCGCCGGCCTCGTTCAGCGTGCGTGCCACCCAGTCGTAGCGGCCGATGTGCTCGCCGTAGCCGTGGCACAGGACGGCGATCCACTGTGGATCGGTGGGGAGCCAGTATCGGCCGACGAGGTCTCCGGCGTGGCCGGACAGGGTGATGTCTTGCGAATCGGTGATGGCGGGCGCGTCGTTGCTCATAGGAGCATGATGCCTGTTGTCCCGCCCGCTTGCCGCCGTGGCGGACGGCGCGTCACTGCTCGCCGAGGACCACCAGTTCACGGGTGGCTCGGGTCATGGAGACGTAGCGGGCCGTTGCAGCCCGGAGCCCCTCGCCGAAGGCGGCCGGATCGACCAGCACCACCAGGTCGAACTCCAGGCCCTTGGCCAGCTCCGGCGTGAGAACGCTGACCCGCGGGCTGCTGTGCCGGGTGGGGTGGCCGATCACGCAGGCGGTGCCCTCCTCGTGCTCCGCCAGCCAGGACGCGAGGATGGTCTCGAGCTGGTCGATCTGCCCGGAGCGCACGGGGCTCCCGGATTCGCGAATGGAGGTGGGCAGGTTCGCGTCCGGCAGCACGTCGCGGATGACCGGGGCGGCATGCTCCATGATCTCGACAGGGGTGCGGTAGTTGATCGACAGCGTGGCGTGCTCGATGCGGTCCAGGCCGTTGCGTTCCAGGCGCTGGCGCCAGCTCTCGGTGAACCCGGCCGTGGCCTGGGCCCGGTCGCCGACGAGGGTGAGGCTGCGGGAGGGACAGCGTCGCAGGATCATCGCCCACTGCGCATCGGTCAGCTCCTGCGCCTCGTCCACCACCACGTGCGCGAACGGCCCGGCGAGCACGTCCGGGGCGGCCACCTCGACGGGGGTGGAGTCGGCCAGGGCATTGCGCAGGTCCTGGCCGCGCAGCATCGACATCTCCTGCAGGTCCGAGCTGTCGGACTCGATCAGGTAGTCGACCATCAGCTCGACCTCCTCGACGGTCTCTCGGCGGGCCGCTTCGTGGCGCCGCCTCCTGGCATCGGCCCCGGGGTCCCCCAGTCGGTGCCGAGCGGCGTCCAGCAGCGGCAGGTCCGCATGGGTCCAGGCCGCCGAGCGCTCGCGGCGCAACAGGCGAACCTGCTCCGGGGTCAGGCCCGGCGCGCAGCGGCGCAGGTAGGCGGGGACCTCGTACAGGTCGGCGAGCACGTCGGTGGCCTCGAGGATCGGCCAGGCCCGGTGCACGACCCGGACCAGGTCCTCGTCATGGCTCATCGTCGCGCGCACCTGTTCAGGGTCGGGCTGCTCCTCGTGTTGCTCGGCGAGCATTGCGGACACGATCTCGGCGAGCTCTTCCCAGATCTGCTCCCGCGCGTGGTTGTGCGCGGTTCCGGGGTCCACGGCGTCGAAGGCATCGGCCCAGTCCTCCGCGCCGAGCTGCACGTCCCCCCAATCGGTGGAGATCACATGGTCCGCGGTGGGCGGCTCCTCGTAGAGCGCGACCGCGAGATCGATCGCTCCGACCATCTGGCGGCTGTGCTTGAGCCGCGCGACTTCGGGGTCGGCTTCGGCGATCGCGTCCTGCCCCTCGGCCACCATGTCGACGAGGGTGCAGGTGCGCACATCCTCCTCGCCCAGGCTGGGCAGCACATCGGCGACATAGTGCAGGTAGGGATGGTGGGGGCCGACGAACAGCACGCCGCCGCGGCGGTCACGCAGCCGTGGGTCGGTGTAGAGCAGGTAGGCGGCGCGGTGCAGGGCGACCACCGTCTTGCCCGTGCCCGGTCCGCCGTCGACGATCAGGGGCCGGCGCGCATCGGCCCGGATGATGGCGTCCTGATCGGCGGCGATGGTGGTCAGCACACTGTCCATCTGCGGGGTGCGGGCACGGTTCAAGGTGGCCAGCAGCGCGGACTCCTCATCCGGGCTGGCATCGACGGGCGCCGCCGGATCGGTGCCGTCGGGGTCGGTGAACGTCTCGTCCCAGTAGTCGCGGATCAGGCCGCCGGCCCAGCGGTACCGGCGTCTGCTGGCCAGGCCCATGGGCTGGGCGCGGGTGGCGGCGAAGAACGGTTCCGCCACCGGTGAGCGCCAGTCCACCAGCAGTGGTCTGCCGTCCTGATCGTTGACGGCCAGGCGGCCGACGTACACGTGGGCGCCGCCGTCCGCGGGTGTCATCCGGCCCAGGATGGCGTCGAGCTGGAAGCTGCGCAGCCCTGTGAGCCGATTGCGGAAATGGTGGACGCTCGCATCACGCTGGACCCGGCCCTGGGCGTCACCGGTCTGTTCGGCAAGCGCGCTGGCGAGGTTCTCCTCCACCGCAGCGATGTCGGCCCGCAGTGCCGCGGCGATCGCTGAGAAGTGCTCATCGTCGGTCCCAGTGCGCTCCGGAGAGGACTGGGCGGACCGTTCGGGCACGCTGAAGTGGCTGGTCTGTGTCATGGGATCCCCCGCCGTAGTGCGATGTCGCGGACGCTCACGTCGCCGCGAACCAGTGATTCTGGCGTAGGGAAGGGGCCTTGCCGCAAGCCCCTGCAGCCGCCTTAGACTGGGGCTGCCCCAGCGGGCCGGACCTCGGGCAGCGCCGTCCGGTGAAATGGCCCAGCGCGGCGCGCCGGTTATCGCGGAGCGGCGACGACCGGCACATCGAAGACCTGCACATCGACCCCGGGGCCCCTTGCAGTGTCCTTCTGCTGCGACGCGTCTGCTTCGACGTGCCCTCACCGTGCTGTGCGACGGCCTGGCGAGCCACCGGCGTCGTGACTTTGTGCATAGTCAGCCCGTGGGGAAGAACGGAGCCCCAGGTAGGAGCAGTGATGATCGACCAGATGCGCGACGTGAGCAGTCCCGCACCAAGCCTGGGAGTGCCTATCTCATCTGTGAGATAGGTTCGCATCCATGACCCAGAACAAGGACTACCTGTCGCGTATCGGCACCCTGGTCCGTGACGCCCGCCAGCATTCCGGTCTCACCCAGACTCAGCTGGCCACACAGTTGAACACCAGTCAGAGCGCGGTGAACCGCATCGAGAAGGGACAGCAGAACTTGACTCTCGAGACCATCTCGAAGATCGGCACCGCCCTGGATTCCGAGCTCGTCGGCCTCGGCTCCGCTGGTCCGAGCCACCTGCGCGTACAGGGGCAGACCACGCTCAGCGGCTCCATCGACGTGAAATCGAGCAAGAACGCGGGAGTGGCCCTGCTGTGCGCCTCTCTGCTGAACACCGGCACCACCGTGCTGCGCAAGGTCGCCCGCATCGAGGAGGTCAACCGGCTGCTGGAGGTGCTGACCTCGATCGGTGTGTCGGTGCGATGGCTGAACGAGGACAACGACCTCGAGATCCAGGTGCCCGAGACCCTCGACCTGGGCTCCATCAATGTCGAGGCCGCTCGTCGCACCCGCAGCATCATCATGTTCCTGGGGCCGCTCATGCACCGCGCCCGGGAGTTCCAGCTCCCCTACGCCGGTGGATGCGATCTGGGCACCCGCACCGTCGAGCCGCACATGTCGGCGCTGCGGCCCTTCGGGCTGTCCGTGATGGCGACCGAGGGGCACTACCAGGCCACGGCCACCCCGGGCACCGGCCCCAGCCGCCCGATAGTGCTCACCGAGCGCGGTGACACCGTCACCGAGAACACTCTGCTGGCCGCGGCGCTCTACGAGGGCGAGACGGTGATCCGCAACGCCAGCCCCAACTACATGGTCCAGGACCTGTGCTTCTTCCTGGTCAGGCTCGGGGTGCGGATCGAGGGCATCGGCACCACCACGTTGCGCGTGCACGGCAAGTCCGATATCCGCACCGATGTCGACTACGCTCCCAGCGAGGACCCGATCGAGGCGATGAGCCTGATCACCGCCGCGATCGTGACCCGGTCGCAGATCACGGTGCGCCGGGTGCCGATCGAGTTCATGGAGATCGAGCTGGCGACGCTGGAGGAGATGGGCTTCACCTACGAGCGCTCCGCGGAGTACATAGCGGGCAACGGGCAGACGCGGCTGGTCGACATCGTCACCCACCCCTCGGATCTGCGCGCCCCGATCGACAAGATCCATCCGATGCCGTTCCCGGGTCTGAACATCGACAACCTCCCCTTCTTCGCGGTCATCGCCGCGACCGCCACCGGGCAGACCCTGTTGCATGACTGGGTCTACGAGAATCGGGCGATCCATCTGGTCGAGCTGACCAAGCTCGGCGGGAAGGTGAAGCTGATGGACCCCCACCGGGTGCTGATCGATGGCCCCACCCGCTGGAGCGGCACCGAGATCGTGTGTCCGCCGGCGCTGCGCCCGGCCGTGGTGATCCTGCTGGCGATGCTCGCCGCCAAGGGCACCTCGGTGCTGCGCAACGTCTACGTCATCAACCGGGGCTACGAGGACCTGGCCGCACGGCTGAACGCGCTCGGCGCCCGGATCGAGACGTTCCGCGACATCTGAGCCGCCGGCCGCCGCGGTCCGCCGCCTCCGCGGCTGTGCGTGCCCGCCGCCGGCCGGCTGTTCAGGCCCCATCCACCTCGTCCCGTGAGCTCGTGCGCGGCCTGGACGGCTGCGTCGAGGTGACCGGTCCGACCGTGTCGTCGGCGATCCTCAGTGGTTGCCCGGCGGCGTCCCCGCCAGGGCGCCGGACCGGTCGGAGCGCAGCGCGCCGATGAGCGTTCCCAGGACCAGGCCCAGGACGGTCACGGTGAGCGTGGGCACCTGTGTGCCCAGGCTCCTGAGCAGGAGCTGTGTCCCCGTGGTCAGCAAGGCGGCGAGGTCACCGGTGGCGAGCGGCGACGGTGCGGGGATCATGGGCGGCTCCTGAGGTCAGGTGCGCCGGCCCGCATGGCCGGCGCACCTGTGCATCGTCTCAGCACGCCGACCGCGGCGGCACCACCCGGCGGACCAGGCGGCTGATCAGCCCCTCGAGCGGGCCCCGGCGTCCGGTGGCCGCGAGCAGCACTCCGAAGCAGACCACGAGGGCGAGGTGGACGCCCAGGATGCCGGTGCCCGCGACGTACCAGGGCATCTCCGCCGGGTCCCCGCCGGAGGTGAGGGCGTACCCGATCACAGCCACGCCTGTCAGCAGCACGTGCGTGACGTAGATCGTCAGGGGAGCCGCTCCGGCGGCCCGCAGTGACCGCAGGATCCCGGTCTGTACATGGCGGTGCGGGGGCAGCAGGTACGTGGCCGCGGCGATCAGCGCGACCGAGACCCCTGCGGTGGCGGCCATGTCGGCCACCGTCCCGGTGTGCGCGGTCGCCATGTACCAGGCTCCCGGGCGGGAGCTCCCGAGCGCGCCGGCGGTCAGTTCGAGCCCATGGCCGATGAGCGCGAGGGCACTGCCGGTCGCGACGGCGAGCAGCGTCCTCCGGGCGGTCCGGCCGGCCGCCTGCGCGCGCAGCAGGTAACGCATCAGGACGACCCCCAGCAGCAGGTACGGC
>Ga0209487_1002876_pt1 | contig 13736 bp, 8 predicted proteins | sample Poulit2012_FD_187524 | JGI IMG/M metagenome (GOLD analysis project Ga0209487, IMG submission 187524) | Agricultural soil microbial communities from Georgia to study Nitrogen management - Poultry litter 2012 (SPAdes) (version 2) | ecosystem: Environmental > Terrestrial > Soil > Agricultural land... | reverse complement strand
TATAACATATAAATACGCGACAGGCTTCAGCGCATCTCTTTGTCGGATAATATTTATTTCGACCAATATGGCAAATGTAGAGAGGACAAGGCATGGTTATACGAACAATCCATCTTGTAAAAGTTTCGTATAGACATCAGGTAATTCGCTACCAGGTGCACGGCGACCATTGAAGCTGGACGATCTCCTTTCTCCGGAGGCCGGTGTAAAAGGCGAGCGTTACGAGCGGCTTGAACCAAAGTTTCTTTTGGACCAGGCTGTTCAGCTTCCCGGCTGTTCGGAGCTTGTGCTGCTCCCTGCGGAAGGTATGAAACAGCTGATGCAGCTTCTCCTCGTTGATGATCTTACTGACCATGTCCTCCTTGGGGTTCGGCAAGCGGATAGCTAGGCAGGGATTCTTCTTCACAACCTTCTGCTCCACGAGCCAGTTGTAGAAGGTTTTCAGGTTGCGGTGATAGGTGTTACAACATTCCAAACCGAATGTACCACAAATCCGTGAAGATGTGCTGTTTACGGGAGCCGGATTAACGCGAGGGGAGTAAAGCCAAAATCGGCCTCATGACAACAAAACCCCATTCCGAAGGCTTAAATCGGGGTTTGTGAGAAGTACGCCCGCCAAGATTCGAACTTGGAACCTCCTGATCCGTAGTCAGGTGCTCTATCCAGTTAAGCTACGGGCGCATGTGTGCACATATGCATACGTTGTGTACGAAAGATCCCAAAGATACGAATTGGAGAGCGTGAAATCATCACCTGCGGTGAGATTTTTTCAGTTCAGGGTTTCAGCACAGAAAAAGGCAGCTCCCGGTTGCAGTTCTACTTGAGGCAGTTCTACCTGGCGCCACTCTTCCGGTTGCAGTTCCACTTGGCGCAGTTCTACCTGGCGCCACTTTTCCTGATGCAGTCTACCTATCGCAGTTCTACCTGACGCCACTCTTCCGGCTGCAGTCTACCTGGCGAAGCTCTACCTGGCGCAGCTCTACCTGGCGCAGCATTATTGACGCAGCTCTATATGATGCAGTTCAGCTGGAAAAACTACGGTCAAAAAAAGCAGGGCGGCAGATAATCCTTTCGGGTCCAAAGCGTTATACAAATAGCGCTGCTAAAGGAGCCTGATTATCTGCGGAAACTACTGTGGATCAGGAAGACATAAAGCTGAAGAGTAGCGTAATAAGGAGAAGAATCGGCGTTTTTATTGTTAGTAGGGTATGCTGATTAACCGCAATCAGAACAGTGCCTTATGTCACAGTTTCTTACAGGCATGACACATCTGAACGGGTGTCGGCAGCAGGAACAGATGTGCAAAAAAAATGAAGACTATTTTTCATCATCACATCAAGAAGTGAGAGATCCAGATATTAATGGAGGTAGAACACTATGAATATTGCTGAATTACCACCCACAAAAGATTACGTAACAACCTATTCCATCGCCCCGGATATTATCGGTTACAAGAATATCTTTGTGAACTACTACTTCATCGGCCACGTCGGGCAGGGGAACTCCTGGTGGTTGGTGGATGCGGGGCTGCCTGGATCTTCCAGGGAAATTATTCGCAAGGCCGAGAATCTTTTCGGGCGCAACAATCCACCAGAGGGAGTGGTTTTGACCCATGGACATTTTGACCATGTGGGCGGTTTGCGGGGTCTGATCCGCAAGTGGCCGGATATCAAGATCTATGCACACCCGCTGGAGATGCCGTTCATCACTGGTGAATCCTCTTATCCGCCACCAGATCCGTCGGTTCCCGGAGCTATGGCGCGGATGTCATGGCTCTATCCCATGGAATCTGCTCATATTGAGCACCATGTCTATCCGCTCGAGGGAGGAGAGATCCCTGGACTGAGTGGCTGGAGATATATAGAAACACCAGGTCACTCTCCGGGCCACATTTCACTCTTCCGGGAGGATGACAAGAGATTACTGGCAGGAGATGCCTTTGTGACGACCAATCAGAACGAAGCATATTCAACAATGATGCAGCGAAAAGAGATACACGCTGCACCTGCCTATCTGACGATCCACTGGGGTGACACAAAACAGTCTATCCGGAAGTTGATGGAGCTGGAGGCCGAGGCAGTTGGTACAGGTCATGGTCTGCCGTACTTCGGAGAAGAGCTCCGGGAGGGTCTGCAGAGCTTGCTGGATCGCTTCGAAATTGAAGAGGTTCCGGAGAATGGCCACTATGTGAAACATCCGGTCAACTATTCCGACATTCAGTATGAATCCTTCGAGAAGCCGGAGTCCTACCGCAGGGCGGTCAACATGGGCCGTACGGCGGCAGTGACAGCGCTCACCATCGGTGCCAGTCTCCTGTGGATGCGGAGAAGAAAACGTCGCAACGGAGCAGGTTCAGCCAACGGTGCTTCTGAGGAGTGGTCAGAGATGATGCAGGAGCAACAGACAGACCAGGATCACAGCTCTGAAAAACGGGGATGGTTCAGAAGAGAGTCATCGAAGAGAAAATCCCGTTCCGGCAGATCTTCAGAAGATCAGCAGTCGGACTATTCACTGGAGGAGTCCAGACTCATAGCAAAAGTTGATCGTATTGCGGATGATCTTCGCGATGAGATGCGGCATCGTATCCGGGAGGTGAGCGGATCTGGGCGCAGAAGGAGAGGCTGGATGGGCCGACGCAGAAATACCGGTCGCGGAGGTGAGATCAAGGACCGCAAGACGCGGGATCGGATGGAGCAGGGAGCGCATCAGGCGATCCATCAGGGTGAGCAGATGGCTGAAAGCGCCATGGATTATGGTGAAGATGCGGGCAAGCGGATTGAGAAAGGAACACGTCGGGCGATCAAGAGGACCGAAAAATTGTCTGACAGAGCTATCGATACCGCCGGAAAGATGAGCGACCGTCTGGTCGAGGGATCCCAAAAGGCTCGCCACGGGCTCGCTAATCTGGCTGAGAAAGCGGTAGACCGGGCCGGACAGCTTGGTGAGAGTCTTGAACGAGGTGCCCGTCGGGCCATTGAAAGCGGTGAGAAACTGACGGAGAAGACGATCGATTCTGCCGGAAAGTTGAGTGACCGCATGGAAGAGGGTGCTCATAAGGCAACTCACACTGCGGCTGATCTGGCCGGTAAAGCAGTTGATCAGGGTGGCCGATTGAGAAAGCGAGCCGGTAAGATGGGTCGGAAAGCCAAAGAGCAGGCGAGTGAAATGGCTCATCAGTCCGTGGAGAGAGGCCGTGAAAAAGGTGAACACCTCTCACGCAGAGCCAGACGATCCAGTCAGTCGGCAGATGGAGGGAGCGGGTTCTTTGGAATGTTCCGTTCGTGAAAGCGTGAATATGAATAGGTAAGCTGGCTCTTGAGTGCCTGCATCCTCTTTACTACACCCTCTTGACTGCACCTTCATAGGTGACTGAACCCCTTGAGTGACTGAATCGTAGTCAGCCCACGCCCTGTATCTGCCACTACTCCGCGCAGGTGCAGGGCTTTTTTAATTTGGTTCAGATTATAGTTCAGACCTTATCTCTGCACCAGAACCGGCCCATCACGCACAGAATCAGTCGGTTCAGCCGAAAAAAATACGACTGCTCCTCTCTCTTCCTCTCAGTCATCAAATCCCGCTCTATTCCCGTCCCTCCTTGAAACCTGGATAAAAGTGTGCTTTAAAGCTCACTGAGGTCATTTCTATCGATTTATCTCCTGTGCTGCCTCCAGAGTGCTACATCCCTGTCTCATTTCTTATGAGAGCTTGTCGTAAACATTGGAAAATTTTTTTCTGAGATTGCTTCAAGAGCCCGGAATGGGTAAGCCATTGGCCCCTAAAAACTCCCCGCAAACAGGGCTCTCTCACTTCCCCTGAATTCACCTCCAGCTAAGGGCAAAACCTAGTTTTTTAACAACTTCGGAGGCAGAAGAGGGAAACATTTTCTTATGACAGACGTACTTTACTTGTGACTACAGAGCTGTAGTAAATGTTAAACAAACGCTGTCGTATTCATGACATATCGCATCACTCTGTTTCTCGTACTTCTGACGCTTCCTTTTCAGGTTCTCAACGCTCAGAATGATCGGGACAAGCAGTTCAACAAAATCATCGAGGGGGCGGAGAAAATAGAGGGATTCTTCGATCTCTACAGAACGAGCAACAAACTCTATATGGCCGTCAAGGCTGATCAGATCGGCGAAGAGTTCATTCTCAACTATCAGATCGCAAAAGGGGTCGGGAGTCGAGGTCTCTACGGCGGCCGGATGCTCAATGTATTTGACTCCAATATCGTCTCTCTGGAAATCCACGAAAACAAGGTATTCCTGGTTCAGAAACCTCACCGCTACCGGGCCGAAGAGGGGACACCGCAGCAGCGGGCCGTGGATCTTACCTATAGTGACTCCGTTCTGGAGGTGGCCGGAGTAGATGCTGTTCATAGTGAGGGATATATCCTGATCGATGTCTACAGCTGGTTTGTAGGTGATCTCTCCAATATCAGTCATGAGATCCGGAAGGCTGTTGGGAGCAGTACGTCTACCCTCGGGCGGGCTTCACTGGACCGGAATCGCAGCAACCTTGAACTGGTCGAGTCGTTTCCCGAGAACACTAATATTCAGGCGCGGCTGACCTTCAGGAATCAGGAGAGTACGGGACCGAGAACAGTGGCAGATTCACGCTTTATTCCGGTGTCGATCTTCTATTCGATGGCGAAACTGCCTGATGATCCGATGAAGCCGCGGCTTGCTGACGACCGGATTGGCTACTTTCTCACGGCTCACAAGGACTATACGGACACCGAGCAGGAGTTCTTCCGCCGGTATGTCAACCGCTGGCGACTGGAGTGTGACGGACCTGCGAGTGAAGATGGCCTTTGCGATCCTAAAGAGCCGATCGTCTATTATCTTGAGAATACAATTCCGGAACGCTATCGTCAGCCGATGATGGAGGGGATCGAGGCGTGGAGTGACGCTTTTGAAGAGGCTGGATTCCGCAATGCGATCCAGGCTCAGATGCTGCCCGACAGTGTCAGTGCCGGTGATATCCGCTATCCCGTACTGCGCTGGAACGTCTCTGACCAGCCCGGTTACGGCGCCATCGGTCCGACAGCTGTGGACCCGCGAACCGGCGAAATTCTTGATGCCAATATCCTTTTTGAAGCCAATGCGTTTCTGGGCTACCACAAGACCTATCGCAACATGGTAGATCCCAGCACTGCGATCGATGAGATCTATATGGTTGACGAAGAGGAGCTTGAAGCGATGCAGATGCAGATGGGTTATGAATCAGCATCGTTTTTCAATGAGATGGCCATGCAGAACAATATGATGCGTGCCGTCCTGCTCTTCTCCGGCGATATGGAACCGGGTTCACCCATGCCGGATGATTATGTCGATCAGGCTACACGATGGGTCACCATGCATGAAGTGGGTCACACCCTCGGGCTGCGTCACAACTTCCGCTCATCGACAGATACACCACTCGACAAGCTGCATGATCCGGAGTGGACCGGAGAGCATGGCGTCTATAGCTCTGTAATGGACTACCCGTCGCCGAATATCTCCAGCAAGGACCTTGCAGATGGCGATATTGTGACTGATGAGGCTGAAGAGGCGCATGTCCACCACTACTTCAACAACGGTGTGGGCACCTACGACAGATGGGCGATCAGCTACGGCTATACACCGGATGACGAGCTGGCCCGGCAGATAGCCAGACGTTCGGCTGAACCAGGTCACAGCTACGGGACGGATGAGGATGCCCGGGGTTCGGGAGCGATCGACCCGCTGGTCAACGTCTACAGTCTCGGGGATGACCCGCTGGGATGGGGCCGCGGCCGCGCAGATCTGATCCGTGGCATGCTTCCGACACTGCCTGAGCTCGCACTGGCCGACAACATGCCCTACTATGAGGTGACCGATCTCTTCCACAGTATGCTGTTTCAGTATGCACGAGCCATTGCTCCGACAGTGAAATACATTGGTGGACAGTTTCAGCATCGTGATCACCGGGGTGACCCCAATGCACGTCGACCGTTCGAGCCCGTTCCACGGGAGAAGCAGGTGGAGGCGCTCAACACCATTATTGACTACGCATTCTCGAGTGATGCCCTTGAAATTTCAGAAGAGGTGTATCAGCAGTTCGGAGCCAACCGCTGGAATCACTGGGGCATGAGCAATACCTGGAAAGGGCGGATCGACTACCCAATCCACCAGACGCTGCTTGGTGTTCAGACCAGCCTGCTGAATCAGCTCTTCCACCCGGTGCGGCTTGAGCGGATCCGGGACACAGAGCTCAAGTTCGGAATCGAGAATACGGTGACAATTCCCGAACTGGTTGAGAAAGTGACAGAGGCCACCTGGGAAGAGGTCTGGGACTCAGAGGCCAGAAGTATTTCAAGCAATCGCAGAGACCTTCAGCGTGCACATCTCGATCTGATGATCCGGATTCTCAGAAATCCACCGGCTGGTACGCCGTCTGATGCTCGCTCTGTGGTACGGATCACGCTGATGGACCTTCACCAGAGGCTTGATGAGGGCCTCTCTGAATCCCGTGACGATCTGGATACCTATACCAGAGCGCATCTGATCGAGGCGAACGAGCGAATCGACCGGGCTCTTGAGGCGGGTTTCGAGCTGAACAGTTGATCTGATCCAGTTTACAGTTCATATGGATTCACCCCGTCGGTGGTTGACAGCTGCCGGCGGGGATTTTTTATGTCCGGCAGCTACGCTTATCTTTGAACCGGGCAGAACTGAATTAAAAAACCGATCGGTCTGAGGTGCTTGGCGGATGATCTCTGCAGCTCATCCTGGTGATTCCGTCACAGATCCATTTGAACAAGATATATTCATCATCATGAGACTATCCATCGTAGATCTGGCGACCGTCATTCCTGGCGAAGACCGCCACCAGGCGCTAATGAACAGCATCAAGGCTGCGCAGCATATTGAGAAGCTCGGCTTCAGCAGAGTGTGGGTAGCCGAACATCATGGCACCCGATCTATCGCAGGGCGCGCACCGGAGGTGCTGATCGCAGCCATTGCGGCAAACACATCCACCATCCGCGTTGGGTCCGGTTCAGTCCTGCTGAACCACTACAGCTCCTTCAAGGTAGCGGAGGTCTTCTCTACACTGAATGAGCTCTATCCCGGCCGGATCGACCTTGGAGCGGGGAGGGCAACTACAGGTCCTGTGACTGACTTTGCTCTGCAGCAGGATCGGAGCAAACGGTTCCAGAGTGACTCCGATCAGCAGATTGTGGAGCTGGTGGCGTGGCTTGACAACAGCTTTCCGGAGGATCACCCCTTTGCACAGTCCCCGATCCACACCCTGGACACGCCTCCGGAGCTCCATCTGCTCGGCTCAAGTGGCTGGAGTGCCTCGGCGGCGGGGCAGCTCGGGCTCAGATATGTTTTTGCCGGATTCATCAATCAGAATGGAGCCAGCTCGATTATCAACTCCTACCGGAATCACTTCAAGCCTTCCGATACCCCGACAGGGATCCCCGAACCGGAAGTTATACTGGCCGTCCATGTGGTCTGTGCGGACACGGAGAAGGAGGCGAAGCGACAGATCGCACCCGTCATGGTGATGTACAACAACCTCGCAAAAGGACTCCTCGATGTAGCCCTTCCGTCGCCGGATGAGGCGGTGGAGCAGCTCGGCGGACTTCCGGAACTTGAGACCTACAAGCCGGGATCGGGCCGTCCCCCCAAATTTATCGCCGGTACACCGGAACAGGTTCAGGAGCAGCTCGAAGCTCTCGCCAGCGATCTGCAGCTCGAGGAGATCATTGTCCAGGACATGATGACCGATCATCAGGCACGCCTGCGGTCATACGATCTTCTGGCCGATGCTTTTCAGCTGAAAGCACCGCAAGAGGTGTGATCCCGTCTACTCAGGAGTTTCAGTTAGCTGAAGCTCCTGCCCTCTGAAAGAACGAGATCCTGAAGTTCCTGCCCTTTGTGAGTACGAGGCCCTGAAGTCCTGCCCTTTTGAATACGAGGTCCTGAAGTACTTCCCTTTGTGAGAACGAGGCCATTTGTGAATACTAGGTCCTGAAGCTCTGGCGATTTATTTCAGAACATCTCTCTCTTTAATCACTGTAGATGGGATTCGGCCCCGGAGGGTCGTATCTTATAAGGTTTGATGCCTCCGGCCTGCCCCATGCCACCTCGTTCCATATCCGAAAGAGAGGGTCTTTTCGGATCATGGAAACCGGCTGAACCCGGTGTGGTCAGACGAGGCGTAACAGAAACCACTTACAGCACAAGCACCCCACCTGCAACGGGTTGGGTCCACTCCCGCCCCGTAATGGAGTTTGTCCTACATGGAGACTAGCAGAAAAACGTTTATTGCTGCCTGCACCGGTATGCTCAATCACGGTATCGTGATGGCGGTACTGGGGGCACTGCTTCCGTCAGTCATTGCAAGATACGGTTTGGCCAATGCCGATGCCGGATCCCTGTTTATCCAGCTCACCATCGGTATTCTGATCGGTTCACTGCTTTTCGGACCTGTGGTCGACCGCTACGGTTACAGATGGATCACGATCATCAGTGTCCTGATGCTCAGCGCCGGATTCTTCGGGATCGCCTGGGCCCCTACGGTCCTCTGGCTGAACCTGTCGCTACTGATCACCGGCATCGCCAGCGGAAACATCAATGGCAGTACCAATGCCATGGTCTCCGACATCAGCGAGGGGCGCAGAGGGTCTGGATTGAGCTTCCTCGGGGTCTTTTTTGGTTTGGGTGCGTTGAGTGTGCCACTGCTTCTGGGCCTGCTGCTTGACAGTTTCTCCTACGAGTGGATCATTCTCGGGATCGGCTGCTATTTTCTCGTCAGCATCATCTACTTCTTCTCTGTCCCCTACCCGTCACCGACGCAGCCGAAGAGCTTTCCATTCCGGGATGCACTCTCGCTATTCCGTGAGAGAGCGCTGATGCTGTTCGGGTTCATCCTGCTGGTTCAGGCAGCTATGGAGACGTCAGTTTCAGGCTGGGCGGCAACTCTCTTTATCGAAGGTCTGGGTGTGGACGGCAATCTCTCTGTGCTGATTCTATCTCTCTACTGGGCGGGGCTCATTGTGGGGCGGCTTCTTGCGGGAATCGCAATGGCCCGTTATTCGGGAACAGCCATCCTCTGGGGGAGTCTGTCAATGGCCATGGCAGGTCTGCTTCTGATGATCCTCTCTGCCTCTCCCGTTCCCGCTGCGACGGGTCTGTTTCTCACCGGCTTTGGACAGGCAGCAGTCTTTCCGGTATTTCTCGCTTTTACAGGGGATACGTACCGGGATCTCTCCGGAACAGCGTTCAGTATCATATTTGTGGTGTCGCTGCCAGGCGGAATGTTCGGTCCGTGGCTGACGGGGCTTCTGGCGGACCTGGTTGGCCTGCGTTACGCACTGCTGGCCGTTCCTGTCGGGCTGATTCTGCTCGGGTTGCTGCTGAAGTTCACCCGGCCGGAGGAGCAGAAGCGGGGAGATCTCACAGGTGTAGACTAGGCGCCGCTTCACAGGAATAAAAAAGGCAGCAGAACATGTTGTCCTGCTGCCTCATAGATGCTTCAAAGTAAAAAAGTGGCAGATCTCGAGATCTGCCGGCTGCGACTGCTCAACTCCTGGCCGCGACTGCTCAACTGAGGAGTGCGATTCAGAAGATCGGGATCAGTCAGGTTCCCCGAAGGGATCAGTAACGGTAGTGTTCGGGCTTGTAGGGACCCTCTTTCGGCACACCGATATATTCGGACTGCTCTTCGGACAGTTCGTCGAGCTCTACACCGATCTTCTCCAGGTGCAGGCGTGCGACCTTCTCATCGAGATGCTTGGGCAGGATATGGACGTCCACCTCAAACTCCTCATTCCAGAGAGCGATCTGAGCCAGTGTCTGGTTGGTGAAGCTGTTACTCATCACAAAGCTGGGGTGTCCGGTCGCGTTACCAAGGTTCATCAGTCGGCCCTGGGAGAGCAGAATAATCTCGTTTCCGTTCTCCTTGAGACGGAAGATATCCACCTGGGGCTTGATGTTGTCCTCTTCAGCATTCTGCTTCAGCCAGGCGACATCGATCTCGTTGTCAAAGTGGCCGATGTTCCCCACGATCACCTTGTCCTTCATCTGGAGGAAGTGCTCGCCGGTCAGAATGTCCTTGTTTCCGGTAGCTGTGACCACGACGTCAGCCTCTTTCACAGCGTTGCTCATCTTTTTGACTTCATAGCCGTCCATAGAGGCCTGGAGGGCACAGATCGGGTCAATCTCAGTGACGATGACCCGCGCACCGGCGCCCTGCAGGGAGGCTGCGGATCCTTTGCCCACATCACCATAACCGGCTACGACGGCAACTTTACCGGCCAGCATGACGTCGGTGGCCCGTCGAATCGCGTCCACACAGGATTCACGGCAGCCGTACTTGTTGTCAAATTTCGATTTGGTGACCGAGTCGTTCACGTTGATGGCGGGAACCGGAAGGGTTCCATTTTTCAACCGGTCGTAGAGTCTCAGTACACCTGTGGTGGTCTCTTCCGAAATTCCCCGGATATTTTTCGCCAGCTCCGGATACTTGTCCAGTACCATGTTGGTGAGGTCGCCACCGTCATCAAGAATCATGTTGAGCGGCTCACCGTCCTTGAAGAAGAGGGTCTGCTCGATGCACCAGTCATACTCCTCCTCCGTCATCCCTTTCCAGGCATAGACCGGCACGCCTGATTTGGCGATGGCAGCTGCTGCGTGATCCTGGGTTGAGTAGATATTACAGGAGGACCACTGAACCTCCGCACCCAGCTCTACAAGGGTTTCGATCAGCACGGCGGTCTGAACCGTCATGTGCAGACAGCCTGCGATGCGTGCTCCCTTGAGAGGCTTCTCTTTACCAAACTCTTCTCGTGTGGCCATCAGTCCGGGCATCTCCGCTTCGGCGAGCCGGATCTCCTTGCGTCCGTAGTCGGCCAGTGAAATGTCTTTTACTTTGTATGGTAGTTTATCTACGCCTTGTTGCATGTGTCGAGGATTACAGTCGGTTTGTGTTCAGTTAATTTCCTGATTATCTCTGTGCTACAACGTGTTCAGCCCCTAAAGATTCTCTGCATACTCTTCGATCACCGCCCGGGCACTTTCGTAATCTCCTTCGCTGCCCCGGGAGCCGAGTTCATACTTGATCAGCTCCCCTTTCTGGTCGAAGTACAGCTTGAACGGAATGCTGTGAATTCCAAGCTGGTCCGATACATTGTTGGCATCGTAGAGCCAGGTGAAGTCATAACCGTGCTCGTCCCGGAACGCTCTGGCCTCCTCCGGACCCTCCACCATGCCGAGAGTCACTGCCAGTACTTCAAACTGATCCGGATACTCCTCCCGTAGCTGGTTCAGAGATGGAAAGACCTGCAGGCAGGGGCCACACCAGGTCTCCCAGAAGTCGATGACCACCACTTTTCCCCTGAAGTTCTCAAGAGTTACGCTCTCTCCGTCGAGATCCTGAAAGGTAGCCTGCTGGATGATACTCTCTACATCGTTTTCACCCATCGGCAGACCTGGTCCCTGCTGTTGTGCAGGCTGATCTTCTGAACCCCCTGAACAGCTGACGAACAGCAGACCGAGGATGAACAGGCTGAGAAGGGGAGTGAGAGACCGGGAGCCTTGTAGAATAGGGTGATTCAGCTTCATAATTGTCAGATTGTCTTTAGAACAACAAATATAATATTATTCAGCCAGAAATACTGAAGACATCACCGACCGAATTCAGCATATGCTGTACGATTTTACTGTAGTGGGAGCCGGAATAGTGGGGCTTGCAACAGCCTGGAAGCTGATGCAGGTCTATCCGGAGGCGACGGTTCAGGTTCTGGAGAAGGAGCCTCATGAGGCTGCTCATCAGACGGGACGAAATTCAGGGGTAATCCACTCCGGTATCTACTACAAACCGGGAAGCTACAAGGCCCGGAACTGTGTGGATGGCCGCCGTCAGCTTGTGGCGTTCTGCAGTGAACATGAGGTGTCGTTTCAGCTGTGCGGAAAGATCATTGTCGCGGTTGAACCGGAGGAGCTGCCCCGCCTGGAGAGGATCTACCGGCGCGGGCTGGAGAATGGTATCGAAGGAGTGAAGATGATCGGCCGGGAGGAGATCCGGGAGATTGAACCGGAGTCGGCCGGTATGGAGGCGATCCATGTTCCATGTGCCGGTATTGTGGATTATGCAGGGGTGTGCCGGAAATTGGTGGAGCTGATCCGGGACCGGGGTGGAGCGGTCCGGTTCAATATGGAGGTTGATCGGATCCGCCAGATGAACAGTTCGGTGGAGGTGAACAGTGAAGGAAGATGGCACGAGACCGGGATGTTGATCAACTGTGCCGGTCTCTACAGCGACCGGGTGGCCCGGTCCGCCGGACTGCAGCCCCCTGTTCAGATTGTCCCCTTCAGAGGGGAGTATTTTCGTCTGAAACCGGAGGTGGAGGAGTGGGTCCGGGGACTGATCTATCCGCTGCCCAACCCGGAATTCCCGTTTCTGGGGGTACACTTCACACGGATGGCCCGCGGTGGTGTTGAATGCGGACCAAATGCGGTCTTTGCGTTCAAACGGGAGGGCTATAACAAACTCTCCTTTGATCTTGGCGAGACGATCGAGACATTCAACTATCCGGGCTTTTGGAAATTGGCTAAAGAGCACTGGCGGATGGGCCTCGATGAGTATGTCCGGTCATTTTCGCGGCAGGCATTTATGAGAGAGCTGAGGCGATTGATCCCGCGGATCCGCCCGGAGCATCTGGAGGTCTCTCCCGCCGGAGTACGGGCGATGGCGCTGCAGCCGGATGGCCAGATTCTGGATGACTTCCACTTTGAAAAGAGCGGGCGTGAGATCCATGTTCTTAATGCGCCCAGTCCGGCGGCCACAGCAGCACTGGCCATTGCCGATGAGATTGTCCGCCAGGTTCAGCCCGCATGACAGATAGTTCGAGTATAGAGATAGTTCGAGTATAGACAGATAGTTCAGGTATAGAGATAGTTCGAGTATAGATAGAACATTGCCAATTTAGCAGAGAACACCATGGCCACCATCCAGACCGATATTCTCACCCGTCGCCTCTACGCCAACGACGCCTCCATGTATGAGGAGCTCCCATCGGGGGTGGCCTTCCCTGAGACTGTTGATGATATCGCTGAACTGGTCCACAGAGCGTCGGCCGAAGGTCTGGCGCTGACTCCACGCAGTGCCGGCACCAGTCTGGCCGGTCAGGCAACAGGGGGTGGCATTGTGATGGATGTGTCGCGTTACATGACCGGCATCGTCGAGATCGACCCGGATCGGCGCGAAGCGGTGGTTCAGCCGGGGGTGATTCGGGATACGCTAAATCGTGAGGCGGCGGCCTGGGGCCTGCAGTTTGGCCCTGACACCTCGACGACCAACCGCTGCATGATCGGGGGGATGATCGGTAACAACTCGAGTGGCTCCTTCTCGATCAAGCACAAGACGACCCGGGAGCATGTTGTGGAGGTCGAGGCCGTTCTGAGTGACGGTTCGGTGGTGACGTTCGGCCCCCTTTCGGATGAGGAGCTGGAGGAGAAGTGCCGTCTGGAGACGCTGGAGGGTGAGATCTACCGGGGGATGGTGGAGCTTCTCAAGGAGAACCGAAATGAAATTCAGCAATCTTTTCCACATCCGGATGTGATCCGCCGGAATACCGGATATGCCATCGACCGGCTCTGCGAGATGTCACCGATCACTCCGGGGGGGCGGCCGTTCAATCTGGCCGAGCTGCTCTGTGGAAGTGAAGGCACTCTGGCGATCACGACATCAGCGAAAGTGCGGCT